>Ga0256845_1000354_pt1 | contig 44024 bp, 40 predicted proteins | sample RiftiametaG_FD_189101 | JGI IMG/M metagenome (GOLD analysis project Ga0256845, IMG submission 189101) | Tube worm associated microbial communities from hydrothermal vent at the East Pacific Rise, Pacific Ocean - Riftia | ecosystem: Host-associated > Annelida > Integument > Unclassified ...
CCCTAGTTCATCTTTCTCGTGAAGCCCAGAAAGAATCCGGATTTTATCATCACATTCAATATTAGGTGTTTGAATTTCTTCGCAACCGAATGCAGCGAGAAATGAACACATGCAGAGTGTCGATATTATTTTTTTCATATCATAAATCCTAGCATTTGTTTTTTGATGTGTAAACGCTTGGAAAATCAGCTCGTAGTGAACAAAGAATAATATCTTTCCGAGCGGATGTCAAACGAGCATGCCAGATTTTAGTCGAGTTGGGGGCCTCACGGTCCCACGAAGAACACCGATTATAGTAGTGACAACAAGAGCTCTGAGCCAACTGTTTGTTTGTTGCATATCCGAAATGTCATCCTTGAGAAGTCGACGTCCGCGGCGACTTCTCAGAGTATTTTAAGAAGAACAAGAAACGCTGAACTTGTCAGTTTCTAAGCTCTGTGCCCATCTTTGGATAGTTGTTGTGAGTTGCAGGCCGATAAACAATCGATTCTCACACCTCAGTGGAAGAACTTCCTCTTCGCCGGCAGCAACGAGCACGGGCGGAATCTCGCCATCCTCCAGACGATCGTCTCGACGTGTCAACTCAATGGGGTGAATCCCTACGAGTACATTCTCGATCTGATCATCCGGCTCGGTGAACTCATGCCCTGGAACTGGAAGCTGCCCCCAGATCCGAGCACGTCGCGGACCAAAGCCAGGGATCTCGCGTAGCCGCTGGATGGGCTGCAGCGGCCGCTGCGTTGGGGAGGGTTCTCGCCTGATCGCTTACCAGTGGTCAGCCTGCTGGATGTTGCAGCGTAAGGGAGCAATGATGGAACAAGGAATCGCCAAAATGAGAAAACGGCCACCTACAGGGGTGTAGGTGACCGTTTCTTAGCGGAAATGCACAGGAATCGAACCTGCCCAGGAGGCTTCTCGCCCCCCACACCGGTTTTGAAGACCGGGGACCACACCAGATAGTCATGCACTTCCAGGTGTGCTCAACACCGTTGTCGAGCCGCCTTATGGTGCCGTGGTGGCTGAAAAATTGCCAGCCCAATCGCCCCGATTCTCAAGAGGGAGACGGGCTTTCAGGCGTCCGAGGCGTGAAGGATTCGGTTTTTGTGCCGAGCGCCCGAGATTTTTGGCGCGGCCGTTCTCATTTTTTGTCGAGAGAGGCGCGCTTGGGACTGTGTGCATCGAGGCGAGCGCGGGCGGCTCGGACCAGTGTACCGACCTCGGTGGTAAAGTGATCGGCGCTTTGGTTCGCGTTTTTTTTCAGGGCTTGCCCCGTCCCGATCTCGACGGCCACCGGGTTGTGGAGGCGCCCCGCGATGGCGGAGACATGGGCCATAAAGCTGTCTTCCATGTATTCATGGCCCGTCGCGTAGGCCACCCCGACGGGGATGACTTCGACATCGAGACCGCGAGCGGCCGAAAATACACCCCTTGCGAAGGGACGAATCTCGTCGCCGGCGAAGGTGGTTCCCTCTGGAAAGACACAGACGGTACGTCCACGTCGCAGCTGCTCACGGATCTGTTTGATCGCGTGCAGACCGCTGTGCCGCGAGCCCTGATCGACAAAGATAGTCTGTGCTTTCTTGGCCGCCAAACCCAGCAGTGGCCAGGTTGCAAGGTCGGCGCGGCTGACCAAGGAGCCACCAAAACACGACAACATAATGCCAATGTCGAGCGCGCTTCGATGATTGGCGACGATCAGCCGTGGACCGCGAGCGGCGAGGAGGTCGCCCGGAGCGCGGTGAACTCTGGCACCCATGATCCGCAGGAGGACCTCGGCCCAAGGACGCATGTAAGACTCGAAGGTCTGCTCCTGGCGGGAGGCCCGTACGAGGGCCTCGTGCAAAGAGACTGCAGCGAGCATACCGGCGGTCCATCCGACTGCGGTGGCCGCCCGAGTCGCGGCAAGAACTCGCGGCCCCGTTCTTTCACCCTGCGACATGATCGAAATGAAACGAGACTACTTGGCTTCGCCTAGCCCGCAGTAGTTGCTGCAGTACAACTCCCCATATTTGGGTGTGTTCCATACGACGCTGGCACGTTGTTGAAGCACGTAGCTTGAGAGGTCTCCGTCGCTTTCAAAGACTCCGGCGGGCAGGGGCTGAAGCTCGATATTCTGGGAACCGCTGACAAGCGCGGCATAAATTTGGAGGCTCGCAGCCTGTCCCGCGCTGTCGGTCTCGTCTGGATCCGAGACGATCGGGGGATTTTCTCCCTGACCGAACTCCTCAAACACCATTTCGGTTCCGAGAAAGGTGTACGCGAAGCACCGGCATGCCCATTCGGCGATCGCCGGATTGAGGCTGCAGCCGCCCTCTCCGACACCGTCGTGGACTGTGCCGTCGTTTGGCGTGCAGCTCGCTGCGGCCATGACCTTTTTGGACGCGTCAAAACGCAGGAGAAACTCGTCGGCTCGGCCTGGGATCAGATTGGTGCTTACGCCTCCGTCAAGCGCGTGGCGTTGCAAAGACCAGATGCCATCCTCAGCAAAAGCGCCACCGGGGGTCTCTTCGTCCTTGCATCCTGACGTAGCTGGCAAAGCGAAACAAAAGCACAAAACGAGGGAAAGACGCATCGTCGACAAATGGTGGCGTAGCATGGCGGAAACTCGATCGCGGGGACCGTACCACACTGACGATGGTGTCATGTTGGGTCACTCGCGCTTAACGCGATGGGGAGAGCAGGGGGTCGGGCCTTCGTATTCCTACCTAGGTCCCCCGGAGGTCCGGGAAGTTGGAGCCAAACTCACTTTTGCGCAAATGGCGATCGGGCTCCGAAGGACCATTGCCTGCGGTCGCGTCGGCTCCTCGGAAAACCTGGGCCAGTTCGGCCGCAAGGGATTGACTTCGATCGGCTCGATGCTTAGGTTTCGCCGCGCGGTGTCCGCCAAACGCGATTATTACGAGGTCCTCGGCGTTACGAAGGAGTCTTCAGCCCCGGAGGTTAAAAAGGCCTATCGCAAACGTGCGATGGAGTTTCATCCGGATCGAAACCCCGGAAATGCCGAGGCTGAAGATAAATTCAAAGAGGCCGCAGAAGCCTTCGAGGTCTTGAGCGACCCGGAGAAGCGCGGGCTCTATGATCGTTTTGGCCACGAGGGGCCAAGAAACGCCGGCTTCCAGGGATTCGATGGGACCGACGAGGTCTTCTCACACTTTGGAGATCTCTTTGGAGATCTCTTTGGCTTCGGTGGCGGTGGTGGTGGTCGCGGTGGTCCGCAGCGTGGCGGAGACATCAAGATAGCGATCACGGTGCCGTTCTCGGAGGTTGTGGATGGCAGCGAGCGCGAAATTTCGGTGCCTCGTCGTAAGCGATGTGGCGACTGCGGAGGCACCGGAGCGGCCGAGGGGTCCTCGCCGATCAAGTGTCGGCAGTGTGGAGGCGCTGGGCAGGTTGTGCATCGGCAGGGTTTTTTCACCCTGCAAACCACCTGCCCCGCTTGCCAAGGTGAAGGCCAGACCATCGACGACCCCTGCGATGGCTGTTCGGGCACCGGCGTGCGGCAAGACAATCACACACTCTCGGTTCGGATCCCGGCAGGCGTTGACCAGGGGCAGACCTTGCGTGTTCCTGGTGCGGGCCATCCGGGGGCGAAAGGTGGCCCTGCGGGGAACCTCTACGTTCAGCTTCGTGTCGAGTCGGATCCTCGTTTTGTACGTGAAGAATTCGATATTCACACGAAGATCGAAATCTCGATGCTTCAGGCGGCCTTGGGCTGTGCGGTCAAAATCCCTACGCTCGGCGACGACCAGACCCTCGACATTCCCGCAGGGACTCAGCCCAACGAGGTGATTCGCATGCAGGGAGAAGGGATTCCTCGGCTCAATGCACGAGGGCGCGGAGACCAGCTCAACCATATCGTGATTGAGATTCCCACGAAGTTGAGCAAGGCCGACGAGTCCGCTTTGCGGGCGGTGGCCGACTCGATGGGCCTTGATGTGGTCCCCGAAAAAAAGGGGTTGCTCGACTCCTTGCTTGGCCGTGGCGGGAAGAAATAGCCCCCCGCGGCTATCCGCAGTTCATCTCGACCCGGGTCAGGGTGTCTTGGCGCAAGACACAGGTGACTTTCGCCTCGGTACCCTGTGCTCGGCAGCTGGCGGCAAGTCGGCCGTGCAGGGCCTGGGCGCGCCTTCGGACCGCCTCTTCGTGTGTTGCCGTCGTCGACAAGAGGGCAACCATATGGGTGGCAAAGAGCTCGCAGCGGGCCGAATTTGGGCGTGCACTGGAACAGCCGACGGTCGCAGACAACGCTGCCACGACCGTCACACCCAGGGTGCTATTTCTCGTCCATGAAGCCATAGCGGTAGTTTCGCGGAGGCGCGAAGTTCTCCTTGATGGTGCGCGGCGAGAGCCAACGGATCAGGTTCCACATGCTACCGGCCTTGTCATTGGTGCCGCTGGCGCGGCTTCCACCGAAGGGCTGTTGACCGACGACGGCGCCCGTGGGCTTGTCGTTGATGTAGAAATTTCCCGCGGCGCTGCGTAAGCGCTCGACCGCGGTGGCGACCGCATAACGGTCGTTGGCGAAAATAGCGCCTGTCAGTGCGTAGCGCGAGCCGTTGTTGCAGGTCTCGAGGGTCGCCTCGAACTTATCGGCCGGGTAGATGTAGACGGTCAGGATCGGACCGAAGAGCTCATCCTGCATGGTGGGGGAGTCGGGCGTGTTCGAGACGATGATCGTCGGTTTGACAAAGTAGCCCTTCGAGTCGTCGTACTCACCGCCGATGACCTTTTTGATGCTCTTGCCGACGGATGCACGTGCGTTGTCGATCGCGGCTTTTTGTTTGGCGAACGCTCGCTGGTCGATCACCGCGCCCATGAAATTGCGGAAGTCCGTGGGATCCCCAGTCCCCATGGTGGCCAATCCCTCGGTGATGAGTTTTTCCACCTCGGGCCAGAGATTGTCGGGGATGTAGGCGCGTGAGGCCGCGGAGCATTTTTGACCTTGGTATTCGAAGGCGCCGCGCAACATCGCGGTTGCGAGAGACGCCGGCTCGGCGCTTTTATGGGCAAAAATGAAGTCTTTGCCACCGGTCTCGCCGACCACCCGAGGGTAGGACCTATAGTGGTCGATGTTTGAGCCGACCTGGCCCCACAAGCTTTTAAAGACCGCGGTGCTGCCTGTAAAATGAACGCCGGCGAGGTCTTCGTCCTGCATGACGGTCGCGCCGATCTCGGTCGCGGGACCCGGGATAAAGTTGATGACGCCTGGAGGCAAGCCGGCAGCCTCGAAGAGGTCCATGGTGTAGTGGGCGCTGAGGACCGCCGTCGGTGCTGGTTTCCACACGACAGTGTTTCCACAGAGGACCGGAGCGGCCGCCAAGTTGGCCGCGATCGAGGTGAAGTTGAAGGGCGTGACGGCGAAAACGAAGCCATCGAGGGGGCGATATTCAACGCGATTTCGGATGCCATCCACAGAGATTGGCTGTTCTCGGTAGATACGTTCCATGTAGGCGACGTTGAACTTCAGAAAATCGATCAGCTCAGCGGCGGCGTCGATTTCGGCCTGATGGACCGTTTTCGACTGATTGAGCATGGTCGATGCGTTGATTCGGTCGCGAAATTCTCCTTGGAGAAGATTCGCAGCCCGAAGAAAAATCCCGGCGCGATCTTCCCAAGGCATGGCGCCCCAGGCGGGTGCCGCGGCCTTGGCTGCTGCGATGGCGCGAGCGGCCTCGGCGGCGCCGGCTTCTTGGTAGTGACCCAGGATATGCGCGTGCTCGTGCGGCATGATCATAGGACTCGTATTTCCTGTCTCGACCCGCTCGGCGCCGATGCGTAGCGGAACATCGACCTGTGTCGCGGTTTGGCGGGCGAGCTCGCTTTTCAGGGCGATTTTTTCGGGGGAGCCGGGCGTGTAGCCGAGAACGGGCTCGTTGATGGGCTCGGGGACTGAGAATGTTCCAAAACTAGACATGCGTTGGGTTCCTAAGGGGTCTTCGGGGCCGCCGTGGAAGCGATGGCCGCGAGCGGAAAGGATGGATCAAAGCCGTGGGGGGATGAAAGCTCAAAAATCACGGAGACCAAGGCCGGTATATTGCCAGGAGATCTCAAGAGTTTGGCCTCGAATTTGTTTGGCGACGTTTCGCGCGGTTTCGGGTTCCCAGTCCGGCAGCAGCGAAGACGAGGGCCCACAGCCATCCTGACCCCTTGTCGCCTCCTGGGTGTCGAGAGACCGTGCACCCACGACTCTCGATGGGTTTCGCGGTTGGACGAGGGACTTCGTGGTCGCTCTCGTGGCTCGTGGCTCGTTCCTGCGGATCTTCGAGTGGCGCGGGGGCTTGCGGTGCGGGGGCTTGCGGTGCGGGGGCGTGGGGCGCGGGTGTCGGAGACGCGTCGAAGGCCCCATCGACCGCGGCGAATTGCTCAAGATCGCTCTTGGCCTGGGCGCTGTCCAGTCGACGTGTACGGGAGCAAAGGCCGGCGTAGGCCTGGCCCTGGTCGTCGATCTGCGCGTAGACTAGATAACTGGCGTCGAGCGCGAAGGGGATGCCACACGCTGCGCTGTTCATGGCGGTTTTGATTGTGCGGGGCGTCGCGGAGGGGCCCTTCCAGGTGCGCGAGATCTCGAATTCAAAAAAATTGTATTCGAAGCCGGGCGCCGGGCCTGGGCCCTCGGATGGCTGCTTGCGGGCAGATACAGCAGTGGCCTTGCCCTCAAAAACCAACTGAGCTGAACGCGCCGAGGCCAGAGCGTCGTCGCTCATCATGCAGGAACACGCGTGAACAACGCTCTCCGGAATCCATGGGAGCGACAGGGCAGAAAGGGCGAAGGAGAGCAGCGTGATTCGCACAGGCCGCAAGGAGACGACGGATCCAGACATCACCTCGACGGTATCAGTCTTGCCTAGGCCACGCGACTGGCCTACAAGGCCCGGAGAGCGGGGGCTCAATGTGGATTCGCCGCCGAAAACAGAGCGATATCCAATGCTTACGGTTGCAGAAGTCACAAAGGCCTACGGTGGAAAGACACTTTTTGATAACGTTACGACCACCTTTGACCCGGGGCACCGCTATGGGCTGACCGGGGCGAACGGGGCCGGAAAATCGACGTTTATGAAGATTCTCGCCGGCGCTCTCGAGCCCGATGAGGGGACGATCTCACGGCCGGCGCAGAGTCGCCTCAGCGTACTGCACCAGGACCACTTTCAATACGCGCAGAGCCGAGTTCAGGACGTCGTTGTGATGGGCAACGCCAAGCTGTGGGCGGCGATGCAAGAGAAGGAAACCTTGCTCGAGGCCGGCGAGGCCATGACCGACGAACAGGGAATGCGTCTGGGCGAGCTCGAGATGGTGATCGCCGAAGAGGACGGATACGAGGCCGAGTACGAGGCCGAGCGGCTGCTGATCGGTCTTGGTATTCCAAAAGAGGAGCATGATTCAACGCTTGCGTTGCTCACGGGCGGAATGCGTCTGCGGGTGCTTGTCGCCCAGGCGCTCTTCGGAGACCCCGACATCTTGTTGCTCGATGAGCCTACGAACCACCTGGACATCGACTCGATCCGATGGCTGGAGCATTTTCTTATGCGCTACAAGGGGGTGCTCGTGGTGGTCTCGCACGATCGTCACTTTCTCAACGAGGTGTGCACACACACCGCCGATGTCGACTACGAGAACATCGTGATCTACCCCGGTGGATACGACGCGATGTTGCGCCAAAAGGTGCAGTACCGGATCTCCAACGAGAAGACGAACGCCAGCAAGTCCAAGAAGATGGACGACCTGAACGAGTTCATCCGGCGTTTCGGAGCCAATGCAAAGAAAGCCTCGCAGGCATCATCGCGCCGCAAGCAGCTCGACAAAATTCGGGTGTCGATGACCGACCTGAAACGCTCGAATATTCAGCGCCCGTTCATTCGTTTCGAGACCAAGGCGAAGTCGGGAAAATTGGTGCTGGGCGTGGAGCGGTTGTGCAAGAGCTTTGAGCAGCCGATTCTTAAAGATCTGGGATTTACGCTCACGCGGGGCGAAAAATTAGCGGTGGTCGGACCGAACGGGATCGGCAAGACAACGTTGCTCAAATGCCTTGCATCGGTGTATTCGCCGGATCGCGGTAAGTTTACTCTTGGGCACGAGGTCACGGTTGGTTACCTGCCTCAAGACCACGAAGAAGGGGTCGGACACAGCGATACTCACACCGCATTTGAGTGGTTGTATCAATGGGATCCGAAGTCTTCGATCGAGGAGATCCGTGGCTTGTTGGGTCGAATGTTGTTTCCGTCGAAGGATGCAGACAAGGCCGTTGGGGCCCTGAGTGGTGGCGAGACCGTTCGTTTGCTCATGGCCAAGCTGACGTTGACCCAGGACAACTTGCTGTTGCTGGATGAACCGACCAATCACCTCGATCTTGAGTCGATTCGAGCTTTGACCGAAGCGCTTCAAAAATACGAAGGAACGCTGGTGCTTGTGAGCCACGATCAGTCCATGTTGGAGGAGGTCGCCACCTGTGTGCTCGAACTTAAGGCCGATGGCGAGTTCGACTTTTTTCCAGGTTCCTACGAGGACTTTCTGATCAAGACGGGCAAGGCGGAGGTGAACTAGTTCGCCTCCGTTGTGGCTTGGTCTGGCCGAGGCTCTACTCCACGTCGGGGAGTGGTGGAGCCTCGGGAGGTGAATCGGAGGCGGGCGTCTCGGTGACCGCGGTATCGCTCGAACCGACGGGTTTTGCATCCGGTGGCGGCACCGGATCAAGCTCCTCGGCGATCCGAAAATAGGGTTGCTCGATGTCCTGTGCCGCCAGTGAAGGCACGGGAGTCGTCTTGGGCTTGGGAGTCGTCTTGGGCTTGGGAGTCGTCTTGGGCTTGGGAGTCGTCTTGGGCTTGGGACGAGCTTGTGTGATCGTGGGGAGGGATCGCGCGGATGGCGCGTCGAAGTGCAGCTTTGCCGTGAAGACCGCATCGACGTAGCGCTGGCTGTAGTCGGGTAAGGGATCTCCCGCCTCGACCCATTTACCTACATTTCCTGGGCCGGCGTGGTAGGCCGCGACCGCGAGGGTCTCGCTTCCGAACCGCTTGATGAGCTTGGACAGGTAGTAGCTTCCGGCACGGACATTGAACTCCGGGTCCGAGCTTCGCGCCCGGCGTTCACCCATTTGTTTGGCGAGATCCGCGGCGGTTGCGGGCATGAGTTGCATCAAGCCGCGGGCGCCTGCGGGAGATCGGGCATCGACTCGGAAGCGGCTTTCAACCCAAATCACGGCATTGATCAGAGATGCGTCAACAGCGTGTTCCTGTGCGGCCTCGCTCACGGTGTGCTGCAGAGAAGCGATTCTCGCGCTGGAGTCGGCATCGAAGTCGCGGGTACCGGCATTCGATGGCGTTGGATGCGCGGTCGCCTGAGATGCTGGCGGCCCTGCGTTTCGCGTGATACACGCGGTCATGCAGAGGCTCAGGCTGAGCAGCGCCATAGCTCGGAGCGATGGAACGAAAATTCGCATGTTCAGAGAGTAGAACCGTGATCGCGAAGTGCGAAGTTCTTCACAAAAGCTCAACGACCGCGTGAATCACACATTTTCGAAGGCGACAAAAGCGCATTTGACCGGGCGACGTAGATCCATAGACTCCGGTTTCCTTCACGGCCTCGCGGCTTGCTTGGAATTGTGAAGAAGCCTTGGGGCCAGGCCAGTGGCCCCCGCCTGGACGGGCGCATCGTCCAGATCAAAGAGAACGAATCTTGAGCGATCAAGCGATTATTAAGACCGGCGGGAAACAGTACCGCGTGGAAATTGGCAGCGTGTTGCGTGTGGAGAAATTGACCGGCAGCGTCGGCAACTCCATCGACTTCGGCGAAGTCCTTTTTGTTGGCAAGGGCGAGAGCGCCAAGGTCGGTACGCCCCTTGTTGAGGGCGCAAAGGTGAGCGCTGAGATCACACAGCACGGACGTGGAAAGAAGCTTATCGTCTATAAGTTTCGTCGTCGTAAAAACTACCGGCGCAAGGCTGGCCATCGGCAGTCCTTCACCGAGATCAAGATCACGGCGATCAGCGCCTAGAGAAGGAGATCTGACATGGCACATAAAAAAGGACAGGGATCGATCAGGAACGGGCGTGACTCCAACGCCCAGATGCGCGGTATGAAGAAGTTTGGCGGCGAGAGAGTTCTCGCCGGAAATATTCTCGTCCGCCAGGTTGGCAGCAGCTTTTGGCCTGGACCCGGCGTGGGTCAGGGCAAGGACTACACCCTTTTTGCACTTCGTGAGGGCCGGGTCCGCTTTTACAAGCGTGGCAAGGCGCAGCGCTCGTATATTGCGGTGGAGCCGATCCTCGAAGATGCGGCAGCCGCCGCCGAGTAGAAAAAGCCGTCTGGGAAGTTGGTGAGAGCACCAACGTGATGCCACGGTGAGGGCCCTGAGGGGCCCTTGTTCGTGTCCGGCTGTGACGAGTGTTCACAGAGCCGGACACATGACAGCGAGTGAGATCCAAATTGCGTTTTATAGATCGAGTTCGGATCCAGGTTCGTGCGGGCGACGGTGGCGACGGCGTCACCGCTTGGCGCCGCGAGGCCCATGTACCCAAGGGAGGCCCAGCAGGTGGCGATGGCGGTCGTGGCGGCGATGTGTTTTTTGTCGCCAGCGACCAGGTTGTCACCCTGCTCGATCTCAAGTTTCGTCAACACCATCGGGCGGAGTCCGGTGGTCGAGGTGGAAACAAAGGCATGCATGGACGGGGCGGTGAGGATCTTTTTATTCGGGTTCCGATCGGCACCGGGGTCTACTTCGAGGGGAAATCAGGAGCGATGGGAGAACGGCCCCCCTGGGTGGAGCCCGCGCGAGATCCCCACGAGACAGGCATGGAAGTGATCTACGTCGAGCCGGATGCCGACGAAAAACACGGAGTTCAGGAAGAGCAACAACAAGAAGAGCAGCTCGCCCGGAGGATCATGGGGGATGGGCCTCGTGTGCGTAGGGATAAACGCCAACGGGAGGAGTGGTCTCGTGGAGAGTTGATCGGAGACCTCGTCGATGAAGGTCAGGTGCTTCGAGTCGCGCACGGGGGCCTCGGTGGACGCGGCAATATTCGCTTTCGCTCGTCGACGCAGCGCAGCCCGGACGAATGCGAAGAGGGATCGTCAGGGGATGCTTCTTGGCTGCGTCTCGAGCTCAAATTGCTCGCCGATGTCGGTCTCGTGGGCTTTCCAAACGTCGGAAAATCGACGTTGATCCGTCAGATATCGGCCGCCCGACCTGAGGTCGGAGCCTATCCCTTCACAACCCTCACCCCACAACTCGGTGTCGTGTCGCTTTCAGACGAACGCAGCATGATCGTCGCCGACATTCCAGGCTTGATCCGCGGTGCGAGCGAGGGACGGGGGCTTGGGCACCAGTTTCTACGCCACCTGGAACGCACGCGTGTGCTTGTGCATCTGTTGGCGCCCGATCCGACTCCGGGCCGAGACCCGCTTGCGGACCTTGAGGCTCTTGAACACGAGCTCACGCACTACGGAACGATGTTTGCGGGACGGCCGCGAGTCGTGGCGCTCAATAAAATGGATACGCCGATTGCGCAATCGTTGCTGCGGGACCTGAAAAAGGCCCTACGCAAGCGCAATATTCCGGTGTTTCCTATCTGCGCCGCAACAGGCGAAGGTGTGGGAGCGCTGCTCGATGCCGTATGGCGGCGACTCGAGTTGGTTCGCCGTAGGGATCGCGCGCAGCGGGTGGCCGAGCAGGAATCGGAGCCCTAGCGCGGCCGCGCGGCCCTTGTCGCCGCGGGGGCGATGCTGCGCGTCTTTGATCGGCCGCCGCGATGGCGGGCACGAGGGGGCGTCGGGGTTCGTTATGAACCAACACGAATCATTGTGTACGGGGCACCGGTGGCGGCGGTTGCGAACCCTTGGTAGCCTCACAGCGTGTTAGAAGCCTTCCGAAGCGCCTGCCCGCTCGCCTGGAGGCGTCTCGCGTTGGTTTTGTCGTTGGCTGTGACGGCTTGGATCTGTCAGATGAATCCAACGGTCTTCGCTGCCGCTCCTAAAACGCAGTCGAGGGTTTCTTCCTCGAAAGCTGCCAAGAAGCCTGGTGCTGTTCAACCACAGAGCTCGGCGAAAACCAAAGGTGTGAAAGGACCGTCGCCCACCGCCCAGCCCAAGGTAGATACGAGTCGGCGAGAGACCGAGATTTACGGCGCTCGTCTCGACGGCCTGCAAAAAGATGTCGATGGGCTAAAAGACCGAATTTTTCGCAGCAAGGCGCGATTGTCGTTGCTGAAGGAGACCGTGCTCCACGGGGTCCTGGCGGGCAGTCGAGTGATCGTCGCCCACCGCAACGTGATGGGTTCACAGTTTCGATTGGTGAAGGTCGCCGTGACACTTGATGGGGCGCAGATCTACGCTCGCAACGATACGTCTGAGATCGGTGGCAGCCTGGACCGCGAGGACGAGCTGGTTGTCTTCGACGGCAACTTAGTCCCCGGGCCCCATTCACTCACGGTCGACCTGACCTACCGCGGCCACGGTTACGGGATGTTCAGCTATCTGAACAATTACACCTTTGACTCTCGGAGCTCACATTCGTTCATCGCGCCTGAAAATGGTGCCGTGCGCGTTTTGAGTGTGGGTTTCGAGGAGGGCAATCTCACCACCGAGATGAAGGACCGGCCGAGCATCGATTGGCAGGAGATTCCGCTCGATGCAACAGGAAAGCCGAAACCCCGCGCCGGAAAACGTCGAAAACAGCGGACCCAGAGCCAGCCAAAGGGCAACAGACCGACAGGGGCGACCACAAAATTGAAGGCGACCCAGACCAAGGCATCCACGAAGTCGGCGGTTGTTCAGACCCAAAGTTCGAAGAGTTCGAACGACAAGTAGATCGCATTGATGTCGCTCCGTCGCCCTCGTCCTAAAAGGTTCAGTCGCATGCGCCGGCGGTTGCTTTGCGCCGGTATGGCGATGTTCTGGAGTGTTGGAATGGGGCCCGCGAGTCTTGCGTGGGTGGGAGACACCCACGCGGCTCGTACTGAAACGATTCAGCTTGGTCAAGCCGTGGAGCGTATGCGCGGTGTCGAGGCGATGATCGTCGATGCAGAGCGTGCGGCGGCGATGGAGCACAGGCCGACAGAGGAAGAGCTGGCAAGGAGGCTCGTGCAGGGGCAGCTCATGCTCGCAGAGCATGATGTCGAGCGTGCGGCCATTATTTTTTTGGATCTGCTTGAGAATCATCCCGATAGCCAGGCGGCCGCCCAGGCTCTGTATTTTCTTGGAGAGGCGTTGACCCTCCTGGGGATGGAAAAATGGGCATCCGACTGCTTCATCGGCGTGTTGGGAAATCGCTCTTCCGACGCGCAGCTCTTCCACCAGCGTAGCGTCGCCAGGTTGCTCGACCTCTTGGCCCCGCGGAGGGAGGTTGGTTTCGCTCGAAGGCCGGGTCTGAGTGCGACACCCGAGATGAGGGCGCGGATGAATGCATTACAAATCTCGATAGATTTGGCGCCCCGTGCGAGCGTTCTGAATTCGAGTGACGGTGATGTGCTTGTGCGTTGGGTGCTCGCCATACCACCAGGACAGCGTGAAACAGAGCTGCGCTATGCCTTTGGCCGCTGGCTGTTCTTAAACGGTCGGGCCGAAGAGGCGACCGAAGAGCTCGATGCCATATCGCCGATCGACATCCCCATGAGCCAGGGGGGGGAAGGGGCTCAGTGGCGAGTTCGTGCGGCCTATGTCTCTGCGGCCGCCGTCATCAGTCGCGGTGAACATGACGACGCGATCGCTCGTTTCACCCGCATTGTTCGGGCTCGACCTCGTGCCCGACGCGACCAGAAAATTGTCGCCCTTTCATGGATGGCGCTGGGGCGGATTCACCACGATCATGGTGAGATTGATCGGGCCGTGCGGGCCTACCGTGCGATCTCTCGCGATTCACCTTTTTTCCAGGAGGCAATGTACGAGACCGCATGGACCTTGCTCCGCGGTGGAAGGCATGCTCGGGCGTTGCAGGCCTTGGATCTCCTGCTCGTCTATGATCCTGACAGCCCCATCACGGCCGAGATCAAGCAACTTCGTGGCAAGATCAAGATTCGGCAGCGCGATTGGCAGGGCGCCGAAGAAGAATTTCTCGCCCTTCGCCGCGAATTTAGCGATCTGGCGACCAGCCTTGGTCAAAAGCTGGTCAGGAGCGATCACTCGACGAGATATTTTTCTGCGGTTGTAGCGGAAGACATGCAGCACTTTGGCTTTGACGCGATCATGCCCGTCGAGGCCGCTCGTATCGCCGAAGCGCTCCCTCGCGCCGTGCAGGGTCGTGAGCTGGCGCAGAGCACCGGTGAACTTGAACAGCAGCTTCTGGAGGCCAGAACGCTCTTGATTCAGATGCAAGAGGCCGTGCAGGCCCGCGAACGCTCGCGTCTCTTTACCGACCTTGGTGCCCACCAAGCCTCACTCGACACTGCCGCCTTTGATCTTGTTGAACTCCAAGAAGCGATGATCCGGCGTGCGAGCCGTCGCATCGGCAGAGACAGCGGGAAACGCTTCGAGTCGCGTCGACTGGCCCTGCGCAGGCGGGTCGACGAGCCACTTGGGGGCGTACGAAGCCGGACGAAGACGGCCACGGACCTGGATGAACTCTCCAAACGGGTACACAAGTACGATTTGACGATTGTCGCCCTTCGCGCGCAACTGATCGCCACCGAACGCTATTACGCGGACACCAAGAAGAAACAGCGGCTCGATAACGAGGGATTCTTGCTTCAAGCGGCCGAGATGCGCGACGAAATAGCCATCCTTGAGAAGGACGTGGCGTCCTTGCGCACACGTGTGCGTCAGCTCGGGACCAGTCTTCGTTTCACGGACCCCTGGGCGGAAGCGCGTCGAAGTGCGCTGCGGGAGTATGGGACCTATCTCAACACGGTGTGGAAGACGCTCCTCCGAACAAAGCGAGATCGGGACGCCGAGGCACTTTGGGGCCACCTCCGCCGACTCCGTGCACGAACCGATACTGGGCGGCAGGCGCTCGACGAGGCCGCGGGTCGGCGGCTGGCCAGGGCCATTCAGATTTTGAACGAGGAGGAGGGAAACCTCGATCGATACCGAACAGAATTGCTCGCCCGCAGCGAAGACGCCCAGGCGTTGGTTGGGGCGGTGATGCAAGCTGGGCTAGTCGACGTGGTCGCAGAGGTCACAAACCTGATGACCCGCGCAGAGGTGGGCTTATTGGATGTGGCGTGGGCCGTTCAAGAGGTCGAAGCCGAGCAGATTCATCGACTGGAGCGCGAGCGTGAGCGTGACCTCCGAGAGCTCGATCGTCTCGTCGAGCAAGGGCTGGGGGAAGGGCCGTGATCGCACTGAAGCGCCGTGTGGGGGGTGGTTTTACAGGTGGTCGAAGAGAGAGGCTCTTCTTCGTCGCGCTGGGCCTCGGCGGGTCCCTGTTGGCGCCGACGGTGGGTGACCTCGAAGCCGCCGTCTTGCCGCGAAGTGCGGGGAATGGGTCCGAAGGTTGGAGGGCTCGTCCCGGCGAGCCAGGATCTGGCCAACGACGCGACGAACCTGGGGTACCCGGCATCGATCGCCTCCGGACTCCCCAGCGGAGGCGGCCCCGGAGCGCGGAAGAAGCCGAGGGTATTGCCCAAATGGAAGCGATGATGGTTCGCTTTCGAGCCGCGATCGAAGCGACCGATCACAGCATTCGAAACGTGTTGGCGATCGAGGGGCAAAAGGGTCGCAAACTCCTTGAACGCCACTACGATCATGAAATTCGCGAACACCAGGCAAAAGCGAGAGTGCTTCGGTCCAAGGCCATCGCGCGTTACGAAGATTTTCTAAAGCTGCATCCGGACGACCCCAACTGGACGCCGGAGATCATGTTTCGTCTCGCGGAGTTGAGTTTCGAGCGTGCGGACGAGCGATTTCGTCGCCAGGAGGAGGCCTGGGAGGAGCAGATCGCCGCTTTGCAAGACAAGACCGACGCCGGAGAAGATGCCGCGGAGCCGCCTCCTGCACCGGTGGTCGACTACCAAAAATCGGTCGAGCTTTTCGGGGGGGTCGTACGTGGATTCCCACGCTATGCCCACAACGACGCTGCTCTCTATATGATGGGCGTCCTTTTGTACGAGTCTGAGGACTATGAGACCAGCCGCCAATCATTTCTCGCGCTGGCCTGCAACAATCGTTTTGAAGTGCCCGATGCGGCGCGCAGCAATCTCAACAGCCATGCCTTCGCCGCGGGGGACTACGAGGAGTGCGTCCCGATGCGTGAGGGGAGCCAGTACCTTGCCGAGGCCTGGCTACGCACGGGCGAGGGACACTACGATGTTAACGAGTTTAAGCCGGCGCTTGAGGCCTATGCGGCCGCGACTCAGGATCGTGATCACAAACTGTACTCGGCCGCGCTGATCCGTCTCGCCTGGACCCACTACCTAATTGGCAATTTTCCTGCTGCGGCCGATGGATTTGACGAATACATTCGTTATGCCGACAGTGTAAAAAACAGCGAGAAGGCCGTTGGGGCCGCGGAGTACCGCGAGGATGCGATCAAGTACTTGGCGATGACCTACCTTGAGGAGGATTGGGATCGTGATGGCGCGACCGATCATGCCGTGGGGGTGAGACGACTCGACGAGAACTATGCCAAGCGTCAACAGGAGCCCCATGTCCCGGAGCTCTACGCCGCGCTTGGCGATCAATTCGCTTTTACAACCGACTATCGTGCAGCGATCGAGATTTGGAACTTGGCCCTGCGGAGGTGGCCGACGGCCGCAAAGGCCCCAATGATCCAACATCGGGTCCTGCAGGCCTATGAGTCGTTGCAAGACCCCGGTGGCGCACGGTCAGCACGAGATGCGCTCGCAACGAATTATCTGCGAGGAACACCATGGTTCTTCGCCAACGAGCACGACACTGAGGCGCTCGAAGCCGCGATGGAACTTGCAGAAGATGCACTGGTCGCAACCGCTCTCGATCATCATGAGCGCGCTCAAGGAATGCGAATCGCCGGCAAAGTTGAAGAGGCCAAGGTCGAATATGCCATCGCTGCGAAGGCCTACGAGGCCTACCTTGAACGATTCCCTGAAACCAAGGCGTCGTACGAGTATCGTTACCAATTTGGCGACGCTCAGTACTACAGCGATCAGTTTCTCGAGGCGGCCAAGACCTACGCTCAAGTCCGCGATTCAAATATCAACGATATCTTTCAGGTCCCGGCTGCCGACTCCGTGGTCGCGGCCCTCGAAGAATATGTCGCGCGCGAGGGGGCGGCAGGGCGGTTCTCTATGCCTGATCTTCCGCGCCTCGACGACAATGGAGACCCCCCCCCCGTAGAGCCGATCGAGATGCCGATTTTGGCCCGTGTGCTGCAAGAGGCCTATGATCGACACGTCGCTGTGAGCAGTGAAGATGCTCCGTCAATGATGTTTCGGGCGGGCGCGATCAGCCAGCGCTACCGAGTCTTCGAAGACGCCGAAGCTCGGTTTGCGGCGATCTTAGAGCGGCATTGCGATTCTGAGGTCTCGGTGAACGCGGGGAACGCAATTATCGATAGCTATGTCGTTCGTGGCGATCTCAACAGCACCCGCGAGTGGTCCGAGAAACTTTCCGAAATGGAATGCGGCGGCGAGAAGAGCGACCAGTTCATGGGCGCACTCAAGAAGATCGTGACCGGGGTGAAGTTCGAAGAGGCGAATGTGTTGTTTGAGGCGGGGGATTTTGAGGCCGCGGCGGATCGTTACGTTGCGCTCGTCAATGAGGATCCCGACGATCGAAATGCCGATCGAGCGCTCAACAATGCGGCCGTCGCCTACGAGAATATCGGCCGATTTTCTTCGGCCTCGGCGACTTACCGGCGAATTTACACAACTTATGAGCTGTGCCCGCCAAAAGGCGAGGACCAGCTCGAGCTGACGGCGTCCTCAACCCCAGGGAGCCCAGGAGCTTCCGATGATACCAAGGCGAACCATGGGGAATCGGCCTCAAGCGGGAGGCGCTGTAGCGAGTTCGCAGACGATGCGTTGTTGCGCACCGGATACAATCACGCCCGGTTCTTTGAATTTGAGGAGGCCGTGCAGTCCTATCTTGTGTTGGCCGAAACCCAACCTTACGAACACAGCGAGCATCGGCTCATCGCCCTAGAGAATGCTGCGGGATTGCTCGACAACCTCCAGCAGTATCAGCGCTCCGCAGAACTCTATCGAAAGACCGCCGCGAAAGCGGAGACCGAAGAGGCCCGCGCGGAGGCTATTTTCAACGCGGCCCGGGTTTTGAGCAAGGCGGGGGACCATCGAGAGACGGTGAGGGCCTTCAAGAATTTCCTTGATCTCTATTCTGGCCAGGCCGAGCAGGCGGAGCGGGTCGTTGAGGCTTGGTTGCGGCTGGGCCTCGCCTACCGCGCACAAAAAAGTCGGAAACGAGCCGAGGAGGCCTTTCGAAACACGGTCTCGGTGTTTGCGGATAGGGGGCTCGAATTCGCCACGGAGGCCGCGGATTTGCCGGCGGAGGCCCAATTTGCCTTGGCCGAGTACGCTTTGGCGGACGTGACCTCAACAACGCTCGCCGGAAAAGGCCGAAATTTCGAGAAAAACGTTAAGAAAATTTTCGAGCGTCTCGTGATTGCCGCCGCGGAATTCGACAAGGTATTCCCCTATCGTCGAATTGAGTGGGTGCTCGCAGCCATGTACCAGCGCGCCTATGGCTTCGAATATTTCGCCACGAATATGCGACGGGCGCCTGTACCCACGGCGCTCAAGGAAGGAACGGAGTCCTACTATGCCTACAAAGACTTGGTGGCGAAGGAGATGGAGCCGTTCGAGATCAAATCGGTCGGTCTGTATCAAGAGGTACTCGTGCGCAGCAAGCAATTCAATATCTCGAACGAGTGGACGAAACGGGCAGGGGAGAGGCTCAACGTCTATTTGCCTGATCAGTTCCCGTTGTTGCGTGATCCCGCTCTCGATCTGGCGGTGGAGGACCGTCGGTGAGGTCGCGACCCAAACTGGCGGGCCGCGTCCCGTTCGGACGCGAGCGAGAGCGCTTGATTGAGCCCCAAAAAGAGAGGGCTCTGGAGGCATATGGCCGCCTCCGGCGCTGCTGTCTGGCCGTCTTTTTCTTGGGCCTCGTCGCCAGCGCATGCGATTCGTCATCGCCGTCGACGACCCGTCCCGACGCCTCGCCGACGGGACCGCAGCTTCGCCAGGGCGAGGTGGCGCCCAGAGCGAAAGAGCACCCGCAGGCGCCGAAGGCCACCCAGGCTCCGAAAACATCGAAGATTGAGGGCAGCGGAGCACAAGCCCGCGTCCAGGACCGCGATCCCGAGGAAGAAAAAAGAAAGATGGTGCGCTCTCGAGAGCGTAGCGCCGCCGCCCACGATGCTCTGAAGCGCGGGAACCTCAACAAAGCGATCATGGAGTCGCGGCAGGCCCTCAAGATTCATGAGCAGAACACTGAGGCGATGCTGGTCATTGCAGAGGCGTTCTACAAACAAGGAAAGTACGAGATCGTCGAGTCCGTCACCAACTCTCTGCTCAAGGTTGACGCCGCGATTCTTCCTGCAACGGATGAGTCACGGGCGTACAATCTCAAGGGCTTCGCGTATCTTTCACAAGGCAAGCGAAGCTTGGCGATGCAGGCCTTTCGAAAGGCGGCCGACATCGATGACCAGAACGCGACGGCCTGGAACAACCTCGGCGTGCAATACATGTGGCAAGGGGATCACAGCACGGCGGCGTCTTGTTTTCGTTACGCATTCGATTTGGATCCGCGTTTTGAAGGGGCCCTCCTGAACCTTGGAGCGGCGCTACGGGCCCAGGGAAAGCTCGTCGAGGCGGAGGCGGCTTTCAAAAAAGTTCTTAAGCTGGACGGACGTGTGGCCCAGGCCCATTTCAATCTTGGGGTTCTCTATTTGGACGCGAGTCCGTTTCCGGATTTAGAGGAAAAGACTCGTCTCTATCGCGTGATCAAGGAACTCACGCGCTATAAAGAGTTGGCGCTGGCCCAGGGGCCAAGAACGGTCCGTGCCGCGGGCAATTCGAGCCGAGTTGGTGAGGCGGGCCTCGGAAACGAGCTTGTTTCGCCCGCCCAAGCCGACCTCTATATCGCTGTGGCAAAGAAGGATATCGATCGTCTCGAACGACGCGCGTCTCGAGATGCCCGCCGCAAGCAACGAGATCTGGAGCGTGCGGCGAAATCCGCACCGCAGGCCCCGACCGAGCGGGCTCCCCAAGCCGTGGAGGGCGCGCCAGAAGATCCCGTTGTAGAGCGCGAGCCGGCTCCGCCACCTCCGCCATCGGCGGGGTCTCCACCTCCCGCCGTCCAGGGACGGGGAAGCTCCGGCTCGCCGAAGCCTGGAGCCCAGAAACCTGGAGTTCAGCCGTCGGGATCTTCACCCAAAAAATCGCGGAGCGGAGGTAACGCACCTCTGAGCGGATCTGACGCACAGGGTGCGCCGCAAAATCCGCAGTCGCGCGGGAAGACGGCCCCACCTCAGCGGCCCGCGGTTCAAGGAGCAAAGCCCAAGTGAGCCATCGATCGCCGGCGACGGCCTATGTCGCCACCGATGCTCGTAATTCGGCTTTCGAGCCCGGAGCGGATTCCTCGCGGGCGGACACAGGTCGTTGGCGGGATCCCCAGCGAAGACCACGGAACGCTCAAATCGCGCATAACACGACAAGAAAATTTTCCTACCGAATCTCCCGTAGTGATTCGCAGGCTGCTAAGACTATCGCTGAGCCCTATTTGGATCTAAGGTGTCGCGTCCTGGCAGCTTCACCGAAGCTGAGGACACCCCGCGCTCCGCAAGATGAGCAAAGTTCTATATCGCTCAACTGCCGAAACTACGAAAAGTAATCGGAAATTGAGAATCTACAACCGCCATGGACAACCAATGAAAGCCTTAATGATACGAAAGCTTGATTTTTTGGTCTTGGCACCCGTTGCAGTTTTGTTTACGATGGCGCTCCCTTGCGTTGCACTTGCACAAGAATCTACATCGGGACGACGGACCGACAGTGGAGCCGATGCACCCGTGAGGGATACGAACTCTCAGACAGAAAACTCGAGCGAGGCTGGCGGGAAGATATTTATCGACAGCCCCTTCGATGTCACGGCCAGGGAGAAGCCCAGTACCTTCTTCCTTTTTCAACGTTCAACGATGGACTACGACTGGGCAAGGTTGGACGCGCAATTTTCGCCTCTCATTCTTGAATCAGTTCAGGATCCAATATTTTAACTTACATTTAGATTTGCTGCGTGCACTTTGCGCGTTAGTGGATGCAAGACAGCAACAGTTTCCGGCGACGTTCAAGCCGGCGTTATACAATCGCGTGCCTCTGGCACATACATTCAACAACAGCTTAGATGATGCCCCGCAATTCCGAATTGTCCGCGGGGGGTCCTAGCTAGCCCCCTCAGGAGTACACACGGTCATGGGTGATTTCGCCAAGTTTTACCAAGATGGTGGCAACTTTATGCACGCCATCGCCCTCTGCGCCATTTTGGGCGCGGGCGTAATGATTGAACGGTTCATCTTTTTGTTCTTCCGTTTCAACATTAACGGCAGTCAGTTTTTCAATCAGATCCAAAAGTTGGTCATGGCGAATAACATCGACCGTGCCATCAAACTCTGCAACGCCGCCGACAAGAGAGCTCTGGCACGTGTTGTGAAGTCGGGTCTGACTCGCGCCAACAAGAGTGAAGCCGATATTTCCGCAGCTGTGGAAGAGGCGATGCTCGAAGTAGGTCCCGCCATCAACAAGCGAGTCGCGATGATCGCAGCCGTTGCCAACGTGGCCACACTGCTCGGTCTTCTCGGAACGATCTTCGGTATGTTGGACGCCTTCAAGGCCGTGGCCGATGCCCCCGCCGATCAGCGCTCGCAGGCTCTTGCACGCGGTATTGGTATTGCGATGAATACGACCGGTTTCGGTCTTATGGTCGCCATCCCACTGCTTGCTTCGCACATTTTCATCTCCAACCTGGCCAAGAAGATCTCGGACGAAGTTGACCTCTATGCGGTCAAGCTCGAGAACCTCCTGGCCGCTCGGGTGCGGCAGGGTTGAGCTTCGTGAGGTCCGATTTGGCGATTGTGCCCCTTCGGACCATGCGAACTCGTTGTCACAACCCCTGTCAACCCCGGAGGTGAGAGATGGCTAGAAAGAGCAAGGTAGAACTCAAGGCCGAGGAGGCGAACATGCTCCCGGTGATGAACATCATGTTCCTGCTCATCCCAGCATTGTTGTTGGCGATGGAAGTAGCGAGCATGGCTGCAATCTCCGTGTCGCCGCCAAAGTTCTCCGCAGCACCCTCGAAAGAGAAGCCTGAAGAGAAAAAGGACGAGGAGCCTCTGAAGCTTAAGGTCTTTATTATGGAAGATGGCTTTAGGGTCTCGGCGGCCGGGCAACAAGACGGTGCAGATGCCGGCAAGAGCGCAGATTCGGCAAGACCAACGATTCCGTTGGCCAAGCCAGGCGCGCCACTTGAGGACCACGATCGATACGATTACGCAGCTCTCGAAGCGAAAGCCCGGGAGTACAAGGTCCAAAAACCAACAGAGACAGTCGTTACGCTCAGTGCTGAAAACTCCATTCCGATGCAGGTTCTAATTGGAACCATGGACGCCATGCGAGGAGCTGATTGCAAGCTGCTCAAGGCGATGTCGGGTGAGGAAGACGTACCGAAGGAGTGTCTATTCTGGCAGCCAATCGTGGAAGCTGGTGCCGGTTAGGCACTGAAAAGGACTCAAATGGATAGTAACGAACTGTTTCTTAAGAAGAAGAAGGCCATAAAGAAGGCCAGACGCGAAGGAGAAGTCGAAGAGGGCGGCCTCGGAATGACCTCCTTGATGGATATCGTGTCCATTATCGTCATCTATCTTCTCAAGAGCTACGCATCGGATCCGATTCTTATTCAGCCGATCGCGTCACAGAAAATTCCACTGTCACGGGTGGACACACCGATCCAAAATGGGATCGCGGTGTACATCTCAACACGCGAGTTGGTTTTCAACGAAAAGAAGTTGGTCCAGCTGCAAGACGGTGAAATCGATCCCAACGAAGTGAAAAATCACATGATTGGGGCACTCTACGAGGCGATGGTCGAGGAGGCTGATCGGGCCAAGGCCATGGCAAAGACTCGAGAGACAGAGTGGAACGCTCGGGTCATCTTGATCGGCGACGAGGACCTTAAGTTCTCGACTCTTGTCGACGTGATGTATACCGCCGGGCGCGCCGAATACGCACAGTACGCGTTCGCTGTGATTCAAAACAGCTAAGGCCTCTCGGAGTCCAAGGAAACGCTCGCCACGCATTTGCGTAGCGAGCGTTTTTCGTTGGTTGTAGCGCTGAGTTACGACATCGAGCGACATCGAGCGACATCGTCGAGCGAGGTCCAACTTGGTCGAGAACGGGCCAGTTTGGTGCTTCAGAGGCCCACGGCTTGGCTGATGTGATTGTTCGACTGCCCGTCTTGAGGTCTGAACATCACTCAAGATGCGTAGATTCTGGTTCAGGCCGTGAACACGCTCGACATGTCTTCCTCTGCTAGCCCAAAAGTCCTCCGTGTCGCGGTGATCGTCGATGGCGAGGTCGTCGAGGAGATCCATCAGAGACAGCCCAAGAGTATCGACGTCGGTACCGGGCTGTGCAGTGCACTCACGATCTACGACGGCGATACCCACAGGAACCGCCATGGTCGCTGGGCGCTGCTCTGGCTGGCTGTCGGACTCGCCATGTTTTTTGTCGGTGCTGGCTTGTTTGGCTACGAGGTACACCTACATGCGCTGAGTGCGGCTATATCTAGAGCACAACCCGTAGCGGGAGATCTCTCCAGTTTTTCTTTTGGCGCAGGTGCCGTGGCTGCCATCAACCTGTTTGGGGTTCAGCTGACCCGCGGCGAACTGGGCCTAATCCTTGCGGTCTTCGCACTTCTCCCGATAGCGACCGCCTATGTGGATCTTCAGGGCTCTAGGCCGCGTGGGCGCCGTCCACTCGAGCCCGGTGTCGAATACGCGCCTACGCGACACCCCCTGTTTGTGCATGCGAGACGCGGTTACCACCTCGATCTTCCCGTCGAAGCAACGGGCAAGATCGTCCTCGGCCGACACGCCACCTCGATCACAAAGCTGCGTGCCGGGTTGGGTAAAGCCGGGCGAATACGGATTCAGCTCGGAACCACTGCCAAGGGCAAGATCAAGATCGGTGAGACCACGGTCCTGTTCCAACTCACTGCACCCGCAGCGAAGCAGGTGCGAGTGCCCCATCCTCGTGAATACGACGATCCCTGGCAGCACCTGCGTCTGGGAGGCACGGCTGCGCTTACCTACGGCATTTGCACACTTGCCTTCGGAGCGGTCTTTGTCGCCCTGAGCCTGATCGAGCCCACCATCGGGGCCGTGGACTCGCGTTTCTTAGAGGCGATGGAGATCCCCACGGCGACTTTCGAGGACCTTAAAGACGAAGACAATGTCCCGAACGAGGAGCCCAAAAAAGAGGATGTTCTGAAACAGGTCGACACCAAAAAGGTAGAGACCAAGCAAAAGGTCGAGCCCGCCGTGAACACGAAGGTCATGGCCCATCGGCCTGAGAAATTCTCGCAAAAGGCCGTTGAAAGGGCCCGAGGCGTCGGCATCGCGCGCGCGCTTGGGACCTATGGCGGCTCAGGAGAGGGAACCGTCTTGGACATGATCCAAGGTTCCGAAAACAACCTAGGCGAGCTCTTTGATGCCGGAATGACCCAGACTGTGATGTCCAACGGTGGCGACGTCACGGCATTTGTCGCCGGCGGCAAGGGTATTAAAGAGACCGGGAGCGTCTCTCGATCTCTCGGTCTTGTGACCTCGCTTGCGGCGCCCGAGAGCCTTGCCAAGACAAAAAAGAAGGAGCGGAGGATCAAGGGACGGGTCAAGTCACAGACCACCGACATCTACGGCGATGTCGACAAGAAGGCTGTGCAGGCTACGATTCGCAGGCGAATGAGCGCCCTTCAGCATTGCTACGAAAAGGCCCTCCGCACTCAACCGAATCTCAAAGGTAAAATGTCTTTTACGATCACAATCAACACCATGGGTCGTGTGACCAAGGTGATCGTCGAAGAGGATTCCCTGGGGGTAGGCACTGTGAAGGGATGCACAAAGGGCAAGATCAAAGGCTGGCGCTTTCCAACGGAAGGCGCGCAGGACTCGAGCGAGGTGACTTTTTCCGTGGTATTCTCAGGCGCGGCTTAGGCACAAACCGCCGAAATACAGGAGTTCGACCCAACGATGACAAGCAACGTTCGACAGCTTTTCCGGTCTAGGTTCGCCGCGAAACGGAGTTCCTTGGTTTCCGTCGCGTTCACGTTCGCCGGATGTTTAGGCGTCATCGGCTCGTCGGTGTCATGGGCCAGCCCTGCGGAGTCTACACCAGCAGTGGCAAGGCCCGCCGGTGACTCCGACTCCGAGCGATCGTCCACGGGGCGGTCCAAAATCTCGGTCTCTAGCCTTCGCATCGAGATGGAGGGCTCCATGGGGCAAATTGGCTCGATCGCTGCGGAAGCCAAGTCCGATCAAGACCTTGTCCGCCTGGCGTGTATTGCGGACAAGCAGCAACGTGCCGCCGATGTCATGCAGCTTGGGACCACCGAAATTCTGATCGCACGTGACGCCACCTCAAGCACTCAAGCGAGGACGTTTGCTGCCCAAAAGCTGGCGGCGGCCGGGGAACGGTTGGCGACTTTGGTCGATGAAGCGAAGGCCTGCGCTGGCGAGGAAGGCCCGGAGGAGCTCGACGATGCCACACGAACGGATGCCGACGAGCCCCGCACGGTTCCTTTTAACGATCCAAGCGCCGGCCTGGGCGTTCTCTCGCCGGTACCCCCGGCGGGTGCCGATGTATGGCCACCGGTGGCGAGCCCTTTTGAATAGGGACTACACAACCGCGTGTCTCGCGTAAAAATCTAGAATCCTCTGAATCTCGACGCGTGCAGCAGGATCCAATAGAGTCGCGCGACCCGTACGTCCGGTGACGAGCCGTCACGAGGATTGGGTGTCCGCTTGTGAATGAGAGGAACATTACCTCCAGGCCCGATTCAGGTACGCTGTTAGGACAGCTTAACTTGTCCGTATCCCGCCCGAAACCCCGGCCCCTCGAGGGTCCGCGGAAGTCGAGAGCCGCCCTACGAACCGGAGCGCGGGCCTGCTCGTTGCCGCTTGTGAGCGTCGTAGTCGCCATGCTGCTCGCTCTTGTTTCAGCACGCGTGGGGGCGCAGAACCCGTCTAGCCAAATCCCTCGTGTCGCCGACGGGGTCGGAGTCCGTGTCGGCGAGCGATCCGTTTTTCACCCAGGCGCCGCCCTGACGGTTGGTTTCGATAGCAATCTTTTTAACGAGAGTCGCAAGGCGGAGAGCCCACGAAGCGCCGCGTTCATGATGCCATCCATTTGGTGGGCGGTGGGCAATCGCCCCCTTCGCGATGGCATCTTGGATTCGCCGGCGACGCGGACTCAGCGAAGGGTCGACTACTACTTCGGGATGGTCGGAGGATGGCGGTTGTACATGCATGGCGAGGAGCGAGTGCGACAGGCCGGAAAACTCAATATCGGCGCTGATGGGAGAATTCACATCGCTCCCGGTCGGCGATTTCAACTCGATATCGACGACACCTTTCGCCGTATGGGCGAGCCTCGGAACTTCGAGTCCGCGCGTGAGTACAATTTCAATCACATCAGCAATGCCGTAACGCTGCGAACGACCCTACGACCCGGCGGGGGGCGTCTCGCCATTGTCCTTGGATTTCGCAACGAAGCCTTGCTGTTCGAGACCCCAGAGCTTGTCAATGGCAACCGGCTGATCATCGGAAACGAGACGGAGCTACGTTATCGAGTCCGGGACCGTAGTGCGTTCTCTGCGCGCTATTCCTACATGTTCAATTACTTCGTCTCGTGCTGCGCCGAACCCGGAACCGGGCGAAACGAGGACTCCCACAATTACCGCTTCTTGCTCGGCTATGCCGGACAACTTGGAGAGAAAGTCGTTCTCGACGCCTTCGTCGGCTACGGCTGGGGTCTCTATAAAGACGACTTCAACGGTCCGGACCACAAGAACACCATCGGTCATGTGGGGCTAGGCTACTTTCCGACCACGCGAACCCGCCTTCAAGTGCAGTTCGGACGCGAGTTTAACGACTCGGTGTTTGGCAACTACTACACCGATGTCGGTGGGCATCTCTACATACGGCACATTCTGCGCAGTCGAACCGCGGCCACGTTTGGCGTGGGCGCAATCTCTCGTCGAACCGCAGGTCTTCCGATACCTGGCCAGGATACCGAAGAGATTCTTGGCTACACGGCAGGCGCCAACTTCATCCGTAAAGATCTTCTTTACACGCTCAATGCCGCGCTTGAGCAGCCCCTGGGAAAATATTTTGTGCTTGGAGCCAAGTACTCCCTTGCCGTCGATGACACGGATTTCGTCGTACACTACTTCAGCACACGCGACGACTACGGCGAGTTCTCACGGCATATGCTCATGCTCACCGCATCGTTTCGAAATTGAGCGCGCCCGATGGTTTCTCGACACCTCGAACTCCGATCCGTACGCTCTATCGACATACCCCGTCTGGGTGAGCGAGGTTTTCCTGTTCACATCTTGCTCTCTCTTTTGCTGCTTTGGATCGCAAGCTGCTCCGGCGTAGATCTCCCGCCGATTCCGCCTGCAGAAATCCCTCGGGTGACCGCGGGTTTTGTGCCCGGAGACGTATTTGAGGTTGAGGTCTACGACGAGGAGGCCTTGGGTGGGGAGTTCCAGGTTCAGGACGATGGATCCATCGACTTTCCCTTGGTTGGGCGCCTGGAGCTGCTTGGCAAGACCCAGGCTGAGGTCGCTCGAATCATTGAAGAGCGCCTCGCCGATGGGTTTCTACGCAACCCGCAGGTCAAAATTGTGGTGACGACTCGCCAAAATTTTGAGGTCAGCGTGCTAGGTCAGGTCTCTGCGCCGGGTACTTTCCCGTGGGTCGACCGCCTCTCACTGATTCAGGCGATCTCCAACGCGGGCGGATTGACACCCCTGGCAGCTCGAAAACGGATACGGTTGACCCGAAAACTTTCCGAGGGTGGGCATGCCACCTATCAAGTCTCACTAAAGGCGATTACCGCTGGAGAGGCCTCTGACCCGCTCTTGCAGCCTGGCGACATTGTCTTTGTGCCCGAAATGAAGATCTAGCGGAGCGCGAAAGTCGATCCCGTCGGCGTCGCGGCGCACGGTCGAGTCTCAGACTTGCCCTGAATTGGCTGGTCTTGGCTGCTTCGCGCTAAACTTCGCTCGCCGATGGATGCAGATCAGAATACTGTGCTCGGGATCGATCTGGGGACCTCCAACTCCGCTTGCGCCGTTGTTAAGGATGGGCGCGCTTCGGTGGTACGCCGAGGAGAAGACCGTATTATCCCTTCGGTCGTAGCGGTCCTACCCAACGGAGAGCTGGTGGTCGGCCGTGCGGCCAAACGACGCCGGATCGTCGATCCTACCCAGGTGGTCTACAGCGCCAAGCGTTTGATCGGTCGCCGCTTCGGTTCTCCCGAAGTCCAGCGCATGATGCGCATGGTTCCCTATCGAATTGTCGAAGGCAAGAACGAATCGGTGATGGTGGAGATCGGTGGCCGTCGGTTGAGCATCGTTGAAGTTTCCGCCGCCATCCTTAAATATTTGCGCGTGATGGCCGAGGAGGCTCTGGGAGGACGGGTCAAGTCTGCGGTGATCGCTGTGCCCGCAAACTTCACGGATTCCCAGCGAAGCGCGACCCGAATTGCGGCGCGGTTGGCAGGACTCGATGTGATCCGCGTGATCAACGAGCCGACCGCGGCGGCACTCGCCTACGGATACATCGAGGACATGGATCGCCGTATCGCGGTCTACGACTTTGGCGGTGGAACCTTCGATGTGACGATCTTGCAGATCACTCGAAATGTCTTCGAGGTGTTGTCCACTTCAGGTGAGATGTTCCTGGGTGGGGACGACCTCGACGAGGCCATTTTGGCGGTGATGATCGAGAGTTTCCGAAAAAAATACGGCACCGATGTCCGCGGACATGCCGTGGCGACAGAGCGCTTGCGCGCTGTTGCAGAGCAGATCAAGATTCAACTCAGTGAGACATCCTCTGCAGCGATTCGGGTCGAAGACGTAATTCCTGGGACGCATCGAGATCTGGATTTTTCGATCAGCGAACCCGACATGCGAAGTGTGACGCGACCCATCATTCGCCGAACGATTCCGGTATGCGAGGACGCCATGTCGGTTGCTGGGCTCTCTCCCGATCAAATTGATGAGATCGTCTTGGTCGGCGGAACCACACGGCTCTCTGCTGTCCGGGAAACCGTAGAGGAGGTGTTTGGTCGACCGCCACAGACCTCGATCAACCCGATGAGCGTAGTTGCCGTCGGTGCTGCCATACAGGGTGCTGCGCTTATGGGATCCCTCGTGCCAATGGCGACAGGAGGGATCTCCGCGCCCTTTGTGCCCGCGAGTGCGGTTCTGCTCGATGTCACGCCACGCAGTCTCGGGGTCGGCACGGTCGGTGACAATGTTGACGTGATCATCGAACGCAACGCAATGATTCCTGTCGAGCAGACGCGAATGTTCACGACGACCGCGGACAACCAGCGCTACGTGCGGGTACAGGTCTGTCAGGGCGAGAGCACGAATTTCTCAGAGAATACAAAGCTTGGAGAAATCCTGTTGTCCGGCCTTCGTGAGGCAAAACGAGGTGAGCTTGTGGTGGCGGTGACATTCGAGATCAACACGGACGGTCTGCTCGAAGTACGTGCTCTCGACCAATACACGGGCGAAGAGCAGATCGCCACGATGCGAGTGCTGGGTGGACTCCCACAAGACGAGGTCGATGCGCTTGTCGCTCGTGCCGCCGAGAACGAGCGGCGCGGCTCGAAGAAGGGCGGGGACGAGGGCGAGATTCGCCTGTACTAGGTCCCGCGAGATACGACATGCCCGATGCAGGAATGAGCGAGTTTGTCTCGGAGGTGTCGCGTCTCTACGATGGGATGGAGACCTACTCCTATTACGAGTTTCTAGGATTACGGCGGAGCTGCGACTACATTCAAGTTAAGGACGCCTTTTACAGTCGGGCGCAGCGTTTTCACCCGGACCGTTTTGTCGCGCTGTCGGGAGAGACCATGAAACGGGCTGTTTACGCCGTCTATAAACGAATGACGGAGGCCTACAGCGTTCTTGGAGATCCTGAGCTACGGCGGACATACGACCAAGGACTCGATGAAAAGGGTGATGTACGCCTCAGCGCGGTTGGTCGCGCGCGCCGGATCGATGCAGGCGAGCGCAAGGTGTCGAATACCTTGGGACGTCTATATCTGAGATCGGGCCGGACGAAATTTGATGCGGGCGACCTCGTAGGCGCCTGGATCGATGTTGAGTTGGGGCTTAGCCTCGAGGAGGCAGAGCCCCTCAGGACGCTGCATGTGCAGATCGTTCGTGCGCTGGCGGACCGTTAGACCTGGGCCGTTTATGATTCGCGGCTTTTACGGGTCGATGGCGACCGGTGGGCCCCGCCGCGCTCTCCATGGGGTATGGTCCGCCGCATGGAGAGCGACCCCAAGGCCGAACAGCAACTGCGGGATGAACTTGCCGCCATCGGTGCGGGACCTTCGAGCGTCGGCGCTGACGAGACGACTCTTGCGGGACTTCGTGCCAAATACGAGGCGCGGCTTGAGAAGCTGCACGAGGCAGGACGTTCAAGTGCCTATGAACGGATCGAGACACTGCTTGACCCTGGGAGCTTCGTAGAACTCGATCGTTACGTAACTTCGCAGTGCGCTGACTTTCAGATGGACAAGAAAAAGGTCTACGGCGATGGGGTCGTAACAGGATATGGAACCGTGAATGGCCGCAAGATCTTCGTTTTTGCGCAGCGACCCGACGTTTTTGGTGGGAGTCTTGGTTGGGCGCACGCCATGAAAATCTGCAAAGTGATGGATCGGGCGATGGAAGTGGGTTGCCCCGTGGTCGGCCTCAACGACAGCGGCGGCGCGCGTATTCAAGAGGGGGTCGCGGCCCTTGCGGGCTACGCAGAGATCTTCAAACGCAACGTGTTGTCGTCGGGCGTCGTTCCACAAATTTCAGTGATTCTCGGGCCGTGCGCGGGAGGGGCCGTGTACTCGCCGGCCCTCACAGATTTTGTCTTGATGGTCGAGAAGAGCAGCTACATGTTCATCACCGGGCCGGAGGTCATCAAGACCGTGACCCACGAAGAGGTGACCAAAGAGGAGCTTGGCGGTGCCCGGACCCACAACGAAAAAAGTGGTGTGGGGCACTTCTCGTGCCCGAGCGAGGCCGCCTCGTTGGCGGTGACTCGGCAGCTTTTAGGCTTCTTGCCTGCAAACAACATGGAGCCCGGACCGATTGTCGAGACCTCGGACACCACGGATCGAGAATGCCCTGAGCTTGTCGATTTTGTGCCGGCCAACCCAAACAAGCCCTACGACATTCGAGGAATTGTTCGTTCGATCGCAGACGACGGTGATTTTTTTGAGGTTCAGGAGCACTGGGCCAAGAACATGGTGGTTGGGTTTGTTCGGATCGGCGGGCGCTCCGTCGGGATCGTCGCCAATCAGCCACTTGTCTTGGCGGGTTGTTTGGATATCAATTCATCGAACAAAGCGGCCCGTTTCGTTCGGACCTGTGACGCCTACAATATTCCTTTGGTCACGCTTGTGGATGTCCCGGGATTCTTGCCAGGAACAGGGCAGGAATACGGCGGCATCATTCGTCATGGGGCGAAGCTTCTCTACGCCTTTACAGAGGCAACGGTCCCGAAGATTACCCTGATCACACGCAAGGCCTACGGGGGCGCCTATGATGTGATGGCGAGCAAGCATATCCGTGGTGACGTGAATCTCGCTTACCCGGGGGCGGAGGTCGCTGTCATGGGTGCGGACGGTGCCGTGAACATCATCTATCGGCGGGAGCTTCAAGCCGCTGAAGACCCGATTAAGCTGCGCGAAGAACTCACAGCTCAATATCGTGAGCTCTTTGCGAGCCCCTACAAAGCTGCAGAGTTGGGATTTCTTGATCGGGTGATCGATCCGGCCCAGACCCGTAGGGTGTTGGCCGAGAGCCTCGATCTTTTGCAAAACAAGCGTCAGGAAAACCCTCGCAAAAAACACGGAAATATCCCGCTCTAGGGGTTTTATCGATGTTGCGAAAGATTCTTCCGCGAGGGCGCTCGGTCGTGTTCGCGGTCCTGTCGACGCTTGTGATCATAGGGGGAGGCTGTGGATGGCGAGCAGATTGGCGTTCTCAGTCACAGCACAACGTGAAGGGAGCGTTGGTTTCCAGTGAACCCGTGCCACCGTCGGCCTATGCGGCCTACATGCGAGCACGTATCGCTCTTGAGCAGCGGCCCCCCGATTACGCGAGCGCGAAGCGAGCGCTAAGTCTTGCGATTCGCCTCGATACGAACGATCCACATTTGTGGACGAGCCTGGCCGAGGTCGAAGCGGCGGGTGGCGATCTTGAGGCGGCAAGGGGATCGATCGCGTACGCACTTGAACTCGCGCCCAACTATGGACCCGCCAGGGTTCTATCGGCGGAGTTGTTGCCATGACTGATGAGCCATGACTGACGAGCCATGACTGACGAGCCAGGGCGAGGCACGACCCCATCGTGCCTAGCCGCTACGGGTTCTACAAAAACGTGGAGATCCAGATAGCGAGGCAGTACCAGGGGGTGCCGGCGAGCAGGAGCGCCTTTCGTGCTCGCGCGAGATCCGAGCGGCAGCCTCCGACGATTAAGGTAGCGATCGATATGTTCCAGCTCACAGCGGCGACGAGCACGGCGACGGCGAAGAGCTGAAGTACGTACACCGCGAGGAAGGGCACGACGGTCCCCGCGGCAGCGGCCGCTGTGAGGGCAACGGGTGCGTAGCTTGAATAGAGCGCGAGGGTCGAGAGTAGTTTGTGTTGGGTCTTTTTCGGTCGGCGGAGGTGAGAGAGCACCCACGCGAGGATGAAGACCAGGCTGACGCCCAGCGCGAGAGCGACACCGCCGACCGTGAGGATCTCTTGGATGCGTTCCAGAATCTCCCTCAATCGATCGAGGTCCGGCAGCCCGAGCTTGCTGCCTAGCCAGGTCACGACGGTGATAAGAATGCCCCACAGCAGGGTGGGGAGAGTCGCGCTAACGCGAGCGTAGATGGCGCCCATGATGAAAATTGTAGCATGTGAATGGAAGCGCGCATGGAATTGAAAAGTGCTCTTATCTCGTGCCCTAGATGGCTCGCGTACCTTGATTTAGGACATTGGGGCGTGTGGAAGCCCTCGGTTGATCTTGCAAACGATGCGCGACCGCCGACATTGCGTGCAGGAACGGGATCCGCTAAACGGTGGCGTAACGATCATCATGCGCGCGTAGCTCAGTTGGATAGAGCGTTGGCCTCCGGAGCCAAAAGTCGCAGGTTCGACTCCTGCCGCGCGCACCACGAAGACGGCCATGTCGGGCGGTAGTGCGACATGGCCGTCTGGCTTTATGCCGGAAAATCTAGACACCGTATTTCACGGCCAAGACCTCCAAGACCTCGCGTCGTTGCAAGGCAACTCCCCCCTTTCGTCGCCGGTGCAACGAGGGAGCAAAGAAGGCTCAAAAACGAAAACGGGTAGCTAGACCAAGCTAGCTACCCGTCTTGTTGTAGGCGGAACAGGATTTGAACCTGCGACAATCGCGGTGTAAACGCGGAGCTCTACCACTGAGCTACCCGCCTGAACGGTCTGACGGCGCGTACGCTATCATATCCTGAGGGCAATAACAGCCCTGCGCCGACACGTCGGGGGGACGAGTTACCTATTTTGAGGCCGGCTCGTTCCATGAAGATTCCATGCGCAAGACAGTGCGCTGGTTGTCGTCGATGCGGTCGAGATGCTCTTGGGCGGAGTGGTGGCCGATGCGCAGATTGGGAGCCAGTTCGGCGAGGGGGGCCAGTACAAAGTCGCGTTCAGCAATGCGGGGGTGGGGGAGTTGAAGCGCGAGCTGGGCAGATCCCCAGGAACCCTCGAGCGGGAGGCCGCCATCAAGAGCCAGGAGAAGGTCGAGGTCGAGCGTTCGGTTTCCCCAGTGAAGCTCGCGAGTTCGGCCGTGCGCAAGTTCGATCTTCAGGAGAATCTGCATGAGTTCAAGTGGCTCATGATCGCTATCGAGTTCGATGACGGCGTTGACAAAGGCCTTGTCGGCGGCGCCCATGGGTGCCGTAAAATAGAGGGAGGAACGGCCGCGTAGGATCAGTTGAGGGATCGCTTGCAGCGCATCGACGGCGCTGCGCAGGTAGGCCCGCCGATCGTCGAGATTGCTTCCGAGTCCGATGTAGACACGCATTGGAACCGCTTGGGTGCTCGGTGTTTCGAGAAGCGAGCTAGGTCGCGCCAGGACCTTTGAGTTTCAACACAATACCGAGCTTTTTTCCGACCTCTCGCGCCACGGTCTGCATGAGTTCATCGTCGCTGCGTTTCGAGGCCCAACAGGCACCGTCCCAGCTAAAGTGCCAGGCGGTGCTCCCCGCAGCCATCCAAATTTGCATGGCCGCGCTGTGAGCGTTGATGATGAACTCGGTGCCATCGCCAAAGGCCAAAATCAATACATCGCCGCCGAGATCGACATCAAGCTGCTCGTGTTCCAAGTCTCCCAGGGTTTGGTCGAGATAGGCGAGTGTATCACTGGAGCATGTGGCGAAATCCTTGGCCGCTTGATGTGGGGTGTCTGTCGTCATGGCTGTTGTTCGCTTCAGGGGGGAGAAATGTGTCCGAGGGTTATGGGGCTGGGGCTGAAGCGGGCTCGGTAGAGGGGGCTGAAGCATCGGCTGTGTTTGCTGCCGGCGTGTGGGTGTTGACCATGGCATCGAGGGTCTCCCGGTCCAAATCAAAGACTTTCATGGTCGTGCCATCGGGCAAGGTCACGAGCCGCGACTTCATGCCCCGGAGTTCTGCTGGGATCTTCGCATCCTGCTGCTCTTGGATCTCGTCCGCGGACCGCTGCGCTAACCAGTGATTGATGGCGCCATACGCAGCCCACACGAAGGCGATCGTGTACAGGACGATGCGGATCAAGACACGTTTGCGCGGCAGTCTCACGGGGCGAATTTGCAGCAGGAAGCGGCGTCGGGCAAGGGGGGCGCGGTCATGGCGATGTCGATGTCGATTTGTTCGCGGGGTTCTCTTGCCACCAAGGTGCGCGTGTCCCGAGGTGGCGATGAGAAGGGCTTAGTCCGGAAAGACATCGCGGATCGTAAAATCGACCCAGAAGTATCCTTTCATCCCAGGAATATTGTTGGCGAGGTCCGCGGCGAGGTCCGCGGGGGGATTCGAGAAACCACTCCACCAGTCCTCATCGGTGTCGTAGCCGACTTGAAAGCCGTAGTGCCCATCGGAAAACTCGTCTGCCCACGTCTGAAAGTAGCCTTCAAGTTGAGCCTGGGTGCCCACGCCTTGAGCGTCGTCGAGGAAGAACAGGCCGTCGCGCTCCGTCGGTGGCATGACCCATGGCTCCCAGTGTTTGAGCAGTACGCTGTAGTTTTGGTTGTATTCGCGCGCCTGTGCGACCCAAGCCGCAGCATCCGAATCCGAGACCGCTTCTCCATCGGCGGTGTTGGTGGCGTTGTTCCACTCAACATCCACTCCGAATCCAATCACCGAGGGGTGATGTGCATAGCGCTCAAGGACCAAATCCATGAGCATCGGAACATCGGCGAGCCCAGGTTCGACTTCTAGCCAAACTTTCACGCCTGTCTCGTCGAAATGAGCGAGATATTCTTCATCAAGATCGCAGGCCGAGAACTCAACCATATCGTAGGTCCCGCCCGGCGAGGGAAAACTGAGTTTTACCTTGCCGTTGTCGCTCGGATTTTGCGAACCGGTGGCGACCTCGCCGATAATCCACACGCCTCCTGGCGTTCCGCTTGCGAGATCGCCACCGATCTCTGTGGCGACCCGAGACCAGTATTCAGGGTCCGGGAAGGGGGTGATTCCATAGCGCGATGCGCGAAATCCACCGATCACCTGAAAATCGTCGATGCCATCACTGGTGCCGGGACCCTCTTTGCCGGGCTCCGGCTGGTCTTCGCCGCCAAAGAATCCGAGATCATCAATACTGATCTCAAGCTCGGCGACGGGTCCGCTTCCAGCCATGAATCCGAAGATATCTGCCGATGAGAACGTGGCCGGGGTTCCCCAGCCGGCTTGCTCGACCTTGTCGAAGGGGATGATGTATTGCCGCCAAGTATCGTCGAGCTTGATGTCGATGCCGAAGTTGTCGGAACAACTTTCAGTGCAGGTACCACCGTTCTCCTCAGCGACTGTTTCGGGAATCGGGAGACTGACGCGGACATTTCCACTCCCTCGGGCCATGAACGCGATTCCAGAGAATCCGCTGGCATCATAGGGCCGACGGATAGGGTTCGGCTCGTCGGAGCACTCGTCGTTGTTGGGAAAATTGAAGTCCGCGCCGATGCCAGCGCCCCAGAGAGTGAAGGGCCCGCCGGTTACCTTTGCATGAAAACTGCTCTCTCCAGGGCCGCCAGCGGACGAGCGAAAGCCGTCTTCACCGTTGGGGTCGATCGTCGAGTCGGGAGTCCCATCGGCGTAGACATACCAGTTGCCTCGGCGGCTACCGAGGAAAAGGACATGGCTGTCTCCATCTTCGAGATCGTCGATCAGGACGATTTCGATGGGATCTCCGGGGTTCGCCCCCGTACCGTCACCGTCACCGTCGCCGTCGCCGTCGCCGTCGCCGTCGCCGTCGCCGTCGCCATCACCGTCGCCATCGCCATCGCCGCTAGGTTTGTTTGTGCTGCCAGCATCCGACCCGGGGCTATTGCCGGCGTCTGTGCACGAGGTTGCGCTCGCAAGCAACAAAATTGCCGAGACCGACGATAGAGTTCGATAGACCACAGTTAACACTAGGCGCTGTCAACGGCCCTCGATGGTCGATCGTGACCGGATCGACGGCGCTTTGTCTCCAAACGAGCTGAATCGCGTAGCCGGGGTAACCTCTTGATCGTAGCGAATGCATCGTTGGGCGATACGACGTCGCTCAGGGCTGGCAGCGAGTTTCTCCCAGTTGTAAAAAACAAGTCCTGCGGCGCTCGTCCGAAGCGCAATTGACGTGGCTTCTTCGAACTCCTCGAGGGGCAACTCGTCACCTCGGTAGGTTCGGGAAACCTGCACACTTGGTAAGAGGGGCGTGGGGGTCTGTTCTTCCAGGTCTTCGAGGACGCGACGGATCCACGAAGGGTCGCGGCGCACCATGAAATGATAGGTCATGGGCGTCAGGAGGTCGACACACTCGCCAAGCGCGGTCACGTTCTGACCCACGACCGTTTTCATGGCGCCATCGTAGTCTTGCTGGCGCCATGGGACCAGGTGGAGGCAGAGCTTCGTCGCGGGCGCTTGGTCTCGAACGCGTGCGGCGATGGTTTTTACGACATTGGTGATGGTTGCTTGTTTGAATCGAGAAAACTCGGCCGCGTGGTGTTCAAGCATCCATCGAGAGATTTGAGCGGTCGACGACAATGTGGCTGGGAGAACGATTCCCTGGTGTTTCGAAAAATCGCTAAGGCTGTCGGGCGAAAAGCAGGTCTTTCTGAGCTCTTGCGCACGTGCGGTGGGGCCGACTTGTTCCCAGTAACAGTGGTATCGGACAAAATCCAAGCTGAGGGCTTCGGGACGTAGCTCTCGCAGCAATTGATCGATCTGCTGATACTTGGTGTGGAGGTGGGCGCTACAGCTGGGGCTGACAAATTCCACCCAGTCTTCTTGGACTCTGTGGCCGTCGCTGTCGACTGTGCTTTGGAGAGCGCCGCTGGTGGCAGCTCCCGGCTCAAAAAACACAGGCACGATGAGGAAGGTATCGAGGCCGTTTTTTTTCGCCAGAGCCCGATATTCGGGCTGTCCTGCGACCTCCGGTGTGGTGAATAGGGTGTTGAGGCCGATCTGTTTCCACTGAGCGACGAGCTCGTCGAGTCGCGGGGGCAGGGCGTAGAGCTTTGTCGCATAGATACGGCGCATGGATTTTTTCGAAAATCGGAGGAAGTGAGGTTTGCGGCGCCAACAAAATAGATTTTAGCCCGCGACCTTGCGAAGAACCCATTCGGCGCCGAAACGATAGCCGCCTCGTTGCCAACGCCGACTCAAGACCAGACTCAACATTACGAAACCGCACAGTACGGCCATGGCTGTACCCATGTCTAAGGCTCGCCAGAGCCCGAGCGGGCGGGTGAGCTCGCGAAACAGGACGACGTGGACCAAAAGCAAGGTTAGGGAGGCTCGGCCAAGACACACAAGGGGGTGATCGGCACGGATCGTGGTTCGCGTCTCAACGGCTATAATCGCTCGGACCGCCAGAATTACAGGGCCAAGGATGAGGCACACGAGCGCTGGGGAGGCGGGAAAAAAAGGGACGTGAATACGGACGTTTCGCCACGCAGCAGTTCCGGTCTCGAAGGTTCCCAGCTGCCAAATCGCCCCAGCGATCGCGCCGCTGACCAAGAGGGCGAGGGCGAGGACGGTCAGATTTCGGACTCTTCCTTGATGGATCCAGCGCCCACAGACCAGGCCAAGAATGTAGGGTGTAAGCCACGGTAGAATCGGAAATTGGCCCTCGGCCACGGCGATTCGTAGGCCGGCGAAGGAAGGAATATAGGCACCCCGGGCGGACATATATGGATTGCGCATGGCCTGGGGGGTATCGAGGAGCGCCTGTACAGGGCCTGTGCTGAGTAAGAGCATGGCCGCGGAAGTGAGAAGCAACCAGGTCGGTATGCGGCGGAGCAGGGGAGTGATGGCCATGCCGAAGCCAATGAGGTGCAGCACAAACCAACTTCGTACGGAAAACCAGCTGGGAGTGGCGAAACTGAGGAGGTAGCCGAATGCCAATATCGTGAGGCCGCGGACGACGAGCGTGCGGTCCACCGAAATCGAGACACCCTCCTTAGGTTCCTTGAGAATCATCAGTCCGCTGCCAATACCGGCCAGAACGATGAAGAGGGGGGCCGCTCCGCCGCCGAGCGCATTGAAGACCACAAGCACGGGATATTCGGCGAGGCTGCGTCCGTGGCTGTCCCACAGCCACACACCCAGATGCTGCTCGATCATCAAGAAAACCGCGATGCCGCGTAGGATGTCGAGGCCGAGCCGTCGTGTTGGCTTGGCTCCGGGAGGAGACTCTGGGGATGCACTCGATGCATTCATAGTGCGGCTCGTTCCAACATCGCCTTGAGGTAGGGACTGGCGGGGGCCTTGCGAATCTCCTGAGGCGTCCCGGATTGGAGAATCGTGCCATGATCCATCACCAAAATTCGGTCAGCGAGGGCCAGGGCATCACCGATGGCGTGGGTCACAAGAATAGTGACTCCGCCGAATCGTGCGAGATTTTCGGAGAGGTTGTGTCGCATGCGTTTCCAGCTGAGGGCATCGAGGGCGGAAAGTGGCTCGTCGAGTAGAAGGAGGCGGGGTTTCGTGATCATCGCGCGGGCGAGTGCGACGCGTTGGGCTTGGCCTCCCGAGAGTTCTCGTGGAAATTTTTTTGCGTGCTCGGTCATCTGCACACGGTCGAGCCATTCTATTGTGCGGGTATCGACCTCTTCGCGGGTGGAGGCCCGAGCCCGAGGACCGTAGGCGACATTGTCGTAGACACAAAGGTGCTCGAAGAGAGCCAGGTTTTGAAACACCATCGCCAAGGAGCGCTCCTGGGGTGCGAGTGAAATCCCTCGCGCGACGGATTCGAGGCAGGTGGAGTGGAGATGAATCTCGCCGGATTGGAGCCGAACCAGCCCCGCGAGGGCTGCAAGAAGCGTGGACTTTCCGGCCCCGTTCGGACCGACGAGAGCAAGCACCTCCCCCCCCCTACCCGAGAACTCTACGTTGAGGCCGAGGTCTCCCCGCTGGAGCTCGATCCGTGCCGAGAGGCCAAGTTTGTCGATGCCGTTCATGGTCGGATCAGCCTGCCGCGCATTAACAAGAAGATGACCGTTGAGGTGAACAGGAGCAGGAGCGAGAGCAGAAGCGCCGCCTCTTGGTCGTCTTGCAAGGTCTCATAGACGGCCAAGGGCATGGTTTGTGTATGTCCTTGAAGATTGCCCGCGAAGGTGATCGTGGCTCCGAATTCTCCGAGGGCGCGGGCCCAGGTGAGGGCGAGGCCGGCGAGCAGCGGGCCGCGGATGCTGGGTAAGGTTACGGTCCACAGAATTCGTAGAGGTGTGGCGCCGAGGGTCGCTGCCGCTTGTTCTACGCGGCGATCGACGTCATGAAGCGCAGCCTCGAGGGTGACGATAAGAAAGGGTGCAGAGACGAAAGTTGCTGCCACGACCACGCCGATGGTGGTGAAGGGCAGTTCGAGGCCGAGGGCCGAGAGCGCATCGCCGATCAATCCGCGGCGGCCGAAGGCCGAAAGCAACGCGACTCCCGCGACGACCGGTGGCAGCACCATGGGAAGTGTTACGAGAGCGCGCAGAAGCGAGCGACCCGGAAAATCGTGACGGGCGAGAACCCACGCTAGAGGAAAACCGAAGGCGAGAGCGAGCAGCAGGGAAGCACTGGCGCTGAACATCGAGAGCGCGAGCGCTTCTCGAACTCGTGATTGATCAAGAAGGTCGCCGAGTTGAGCGAAGGGGACTCGCACCAAAAGCCCGACAAGTGGGAGCACAAAAAATGTGGCGCCAAGCAATGCCAGCGGGACCCACAGGTTGCGCGCTCCGGTTGGCATCGAGCTGTGAGTTCGCGATCGTTTCATCAGGCGGTCAAAGAACATCGGCACCACTAAATCCGTGGTGTCGAAGGAGTGATTGTCCTGGGCCGGAGAGTAGAAAATCGACGAACTCGCCTGCCTGTTGCGGGTGTGCTGATGACCGCAACAGTACAACTTCGTAGTGGGCCTGAACCGCCAATTTTGTCGGTAGGGCTCGAAGTGTGTCGTTTGTGTTTAGATCTGTCGAATACACGATGCCAGCGTCGACCTCACCGAGCAACAACTTGGCCACGACCCCGCGCACGCTATGTTCGTTGGAGACGATATTGGCCTCGACCAAATCGAGAAGGCCGAGGGCCGCAAGCGCCTCTCGTCCATAGCGACCGGCGGGGACCTGTTTGCCTGCTAAGGCGATTTTGACCTCCGGTCGCGCGAGGTCTGAGGCCGACTTTAACTTCGCAGGATTGTGTCGGGGAACGGCGATGATGAGGCTGTTGACGGCGAGAGGACGGGGTGGACCGGCCAATGCGACAGATCGCAAGCGCTGCAATTGACTGGGGTGCGCGGCAGCAAAGACATCGGCGGGCGCCCCTTCGAGGATCTGGCTGGCCAGGAGAGCGGAGCCCGCGAAGTTGAGTTCGATCTCAATTTCGGGATGTTGGCCTTCGTAGACCCCTTCGATCGCTCGAAAGGCCTCGCTCAGCGAGGCCGCGGCAAAGACCGTGACGACGGTCTTTTTCGGCGTGTGAGGGGCGCTGCATCCGCCCAACAACGTGAGCGCGACTGTGAGCAAACAACGAAATAACCTGGGGTCACTGTCCCAAAACACGAGCGGCATGCACTGTGGCGTGGACCACCGGAAGTATGCGTTTCAGGGCCGTATCGTCACTGCCTTCGGTGAGGGCGGAGAGGACAGAGTGTGCGGAGCCGATGGCGGCGATCGGGGGCACCACATGAGCGCCCAAATTGGATATTTGTAGGCGCAGGTGCGGGAGCGCGCGCAGGCCTCCGAGGGCCCCAGGACTCGCGGCGAGCAGGCCGGCGACTTTGCCCTTGAAGCAGGCCATGGGTGCTTCGTGTTCGCGAGGGCGGCTGGCCCAGTCGAGTGCGTTTTTTAGGGCCGCGGAGAAAAATCCGTTGTACTCGGGGCTGGCGATGAGAAAACCGTCGACGCCGATGAGATCATCTTTCAGGGCGAAGACGCCATCGGGAACTTGTTCGTCCTCAAGATCTTGGTTGAACAACGGAAGCGCGTAGTCATGCAGGCGTACGCGCTTGACGGTGGCGCCCAGTTTTTCCGCTTCATCGGCGGCGATCATGGCGAGGCGGTGATTCAAGGAGTCGCGGCGCAGCGATCCTCCAAAAGCGAGTAGCATGGGCATGAAATTCGGCCTCAGAGCCGTTAACGGTCGTTGAAGTAGGCTCTAGAGCCATCGATGCAGGCGACGCCACGTGCGCGGCGTTTACCTGCCTCTTGATGGGCCTGCTCCGCGGCGGCTTCTTCTTGCGGGTCTCGTTGCTCGTGCAGGGCAGTGCCACGGCCGACGATACGGACGTCAAAATTAAGCGTCGTCGTTGGTTCGAGGTCGCGTAGGTAGCTTAGCGTCAGCTCTCGCGCCTCATCTTCATTTTCGGCGATGACTGTGAGGTCTGTTGTGTAGCCATCCGCATTTTTGGGCCAGCCATCGGGCGCCGGCGGGCATGGTTTGGCTTCCAAGAGGGCCCGCGCGGTGACCTTGTATGCGCTCGTAACCTCAAGTTCGCCGTGGTCGACGCGGTTGAGAGTGTCGAGCATATGCGGGGTGATCCAGTCGTTGCGTCCCGCATCGCGGGCGATGTCTCGCGCTTCGTCGCGGCGCTCCTGCTGCCACATCGCCTCAAACACCTCTTCGGTTACCAAGCTGGCGTAGGCGCTGCTGATCTCGTCGTTGGCGGACATCTTGCGGATCCGCTCAAGCGCTCCGTAGAGGAGGCCAAGCGCCAAATCAAGATCGCGCTCTGGATCGGAGAGCGTCCACGCACCGAGGACTGCGGCCGCAAGCGGGTTGTTCGGGTCCGCCCGCTGGGCCTGGTCCATGGCGTCGTAGGCCTTGGGTGTGTTTCCTTGACGAAAAAGGGTGATTGCGAGGTTGTACCAGGCGCTCGCGTGAGTCGCTTCGAGCGATAGGGCCAGCTCGAAGCGGTCGATGGCTTCGTCGAGGCGATTTAGATCGGACAAGCAGATGCCATGCTCAACCAACATTTCGGTGGCGAGGGGGTCTTCTTGGAGATAGCCGTCGTAGATGTCTTCGGCTTCGATGAGGCGGCCCTGGCGGCGCAACATGGCGCCGAGGGCCGCACTCGCTTCAACCATGCTGTGGCTGCCATGGTCGAGTTCGATCGCGTCGCGATAGGACTGCTCCGCTCGATCTTCATCGCCGAGGCGTTCAACCACCGCACCGAGGTTGTAGTGCACCAGGGGACCGCTTCCGTCGATCGCAACGGCCAATTCGAAGGCATCTCCGGCCTCCTCGAGTTGTCCGGAGATATCGAGCACGTTGCCGTAGGCCGTGAGGATATCCGGGTCGGTGGCAAATTCTTGTGCCGCTTTACGCGCCAGCGTGAGGGCGTGTTCAATGTCTCCGAGTTCGCACAGCCCGCGTATCCACATGCAATACAGCGGGATCCGTTCCTCTGCAGGAAGCTCAGGCTCCCACGAGTTGCGCAACATGCGAATCGCTGAGTCGGCGGCTCCCTGGTCCAGCAGGGTCGCTATCGTATCGAGCTGCGGTCGCATCCAGGGTACCCCATAGATTTGTTGCACGGGCATCGCCAACTCGCAATCGACAATCCTCACCCTGCGTTCTTCTCGAACCTTACAGTCGTCGGAGAGGTGCGGACGGGCCAGGATCTCTCAGGGCTCCTTCGTCGTAGGTGGAAGGAGTGGAAGAGCGGAGAGATCGCTCCGCAGGTGGCGCTTCACGCCCATTCTTGCGTTTTCGCGCGGGGACACACCGCGTGGCTCGGGTCGAACCAAAAATCGGCGAGGCGGTGCTTGCAGTGCGGGGAACCGTTGTGCTGGAAGAGTCAGATTGTAACGTAGATAGCGTCAATTTCTGGCTCTAAGCCAGGCACGATGCGAAGATTCGCGGGCGACCAGTGGCGGCGCCAATCCCTCGATGGGGTCCCGCATTCGACATCTGGGAGCGGAGAACTGATGAGTGACATTCCAGCTGAACTTGTAAAGGCGATTCAAGCCGGAGACTGCATACTTTTTGGGCTGGGGCGGGTATCAGGGCAATCGCATGCTTATACGCTCGTACCGGCAAGCACGGCCTCCCTGGCCGCATCGCTGTAGCAGCACTTCATCCGTCGGCCGTCGATGCCTCCGCGCATCTTCTTGGCCTGTCGTAGCAAGTT
>Ga0256845_1000355_pt1 | contig 43982 bp, 38 predicted proteins | sample RiftiametaG_FD_189101 | JGI IMG/M metagenome (GOLD analysis project Ga0256845, IMG submission 189101) | Tube worm associated microbial communities from hydrothermal vent at the East Pacific Rise, Pacific Ocean - Riftia | ecosystem: Host-associated > Annelida > Integument > Unclassified ...
ATGTTCATCGTCAACGGGTAGTGAGACCGAATAGCGAATATGATTTGCAAAAATATTATCCTGTCGTATTGTTTGCCCGTCTTCTTGGTCGATAAGTTCGGGCGGACGGTCGGCAGTAATTGCTATTATAGGAATTTCTTGATAGTATGCTTCGGTAAGTGCCGGAGCAAAGTTTAAAACCGCTGTGCCCGAAGTGCAAACTATTGCAACGGGTTTATCGGTTTGGCGTGCCATTCCCAAAGCAAAAAATGCGGCAGAACGCTCATCGGGAATTGAGTAACAGGTAAATGCGGGATGATTGTCAAAAGCAATAATCAACGGAGCATTTCGCGAACCGGGAGATAATATTACATTTTCAATACCGTAATTGAAACACTTTTCTACAATTAATTGAGCCGATTTTTTATTACTTGAAATATATTTTGAGTTTGTAAAGTTCATAAACAGATATAGGATTTTTAAAGCGAATATTTAAATTATTTATAAAAATGTTAATCCTATTTTTCTTCCCAAACCTGTTTCAAAAATACGAATAAGTGTTGAAAGTTGAATATTTCCTTTTGCATTTTCAAGTTTTGATATATAACTCTTTTTGGTTCCTGCTTTTTTGGCAAGTTGCTCTTGTGTCATATTTTCTTCTTTTCGTGCCTGTTTCAGCATCTCACTAATAATAAACATATGAGCACGTTCTTCAAATTTATTTCTTTTCTCAAAACCTGTTTTTCCGTATTTTTTATCTAAAAGTTCATCAAAACTTTTTACTCCCTTATAGTTATTCATTTTCTGCCTCCTTTTCTTTAAAATATTCTTTCTTTAATTTTTCTGCTAATTCAATTTCTCTTTTAGGTGTTTTTCGTGTTTTCTTTTGAAAACTATTTAGCAAAATAATTAAATTACCTTCATCGAAAAAACAAAATATCCGATAAATATTCGATTGATATTCAACACGTATTTCGTAAAGTCCTGTTGTTGATTTTAAATATTTAAAAAACTTTTCAGGAATTCTGTCAACTTGTTTTATTAATGTTAATACAAATTCAATTTTTTCTTGAACTTTATTATTTTGTTTAGAATAAAAGTTGATAAAATAATTTTTATAAAATCGAATTTCTCTTATCACATCACAAAGTTATCATAAAAGTTAACTTTTTGCAAAAAAACAATAATGTTATTTCAACATTTTCAACAAACTTTCCAGTGTTTTAATCTTTAATTTAGTTTCTTCCCATTCTTTTCGGGGATTTGAATCGGGAGTAATTCCGCCACCTGCATACAACACAATACCGTTGTTAAATGCTTGCAGGCATCTTAAATTTACAAACAGCGATATTTCATTGTTTTTTACCGTTCCCAAATATCCGGTATAATATTCACGGTCGTAACCTTCGGTTTCAAGAATTAATTCAAGCGATTCCTTAACGGGAAGTCCGCAAATGGCAGGTGTGGGATGTAATTTCTCAATAAATTCGCCAAATCTGTTTTTTATATTTTCCGAATTAAATTCTATAATAGTTTTCAGATGAACCATTTGTCCCGCTTTTGCTGTTTTTGGTCCGTCTTCGGAATACTCTTTAATGTTAAAACCGTGCAAAACACTTCTTATATGCTCGGTTACAAGTTCTTGTTCTACAATCTCTTTTTCGTTCCACGAAATATTTTCTGCAATTTCGTAAGGTTGAGTTCCCGCCAGCGATACGGTTGTTGCCGTTCCGTTGTTTGCCGAAAAAAGAAGTTCGGGAGTAGCTCCTGTCCAATATCCTGCTTCGGGAATAAAAACCTGATAAACAAAGGCATTGGGATATGTTTTGTTTAATGCTTCAAAAAGTGCCGGCATTTGCTCAATATTGTATTCGGGTATCCACTTGTTTCGCGAAAGCACAGTTTTTTTTATCCCCGTTTTTTTAAATACCGATAAAAATTCATTCACCTGATTAATATGCTCTGTTTCAGATGTTTTAATATTTGAAGTGAATTTATCTTTGTCGGCTTGCGGAATATTTTTTTTACAACCGGTAAAAATATCATCCGAATATTTTTTCCCGAAAGGGATAATATAAACAGGCAAGTGTTTGCAAATTTGAAAAGGAGCAAAAACAAAACCCTCTTGTTTGTTTATATTTTTTGTAGCATAAGTTTTTATAACATCTTCGGGTTTGCAAAAAGCGGTGTTTACCTCATCTGTTTGCGGAAGCGACCATACAGCAAACGGTATTCCGCATTTTATTGCTTTTTTTATAAAATCGGTGTTTAAAATTTGTTTGCTCAATTTTTTAATCTTTATCAATTACAATATTAGTCATTCTGCTTATATTAAGCAATTGTCCGTTGTTGTCGGTAATTTTTATTTCCGATACGTGAGTGAGTTTTCCTTTATGGATAAGTGTTGCTCTTGCGGTAACTGTTCCGTTGCCCACACTGCGAACGTGGTTACCGTTAATGTCTAAACCTCTCACATCTTGCTTATCAATATCAATAAAAAGATACGACAATGCACTGCCAACCGATTCGGCAAGAGCCATCATAGCACCGCCGTGTAAAATCTTTGCGGGATTGTGTGTTTTTGAATTTACCGGCATTGTAGCCTCAATATAATCGTTGCCCATTGCTGTAAACACTATGCCCAAATAGTCAATCATAGTGCCTTTTACCACATCGTTTATATGTTTCAACATCTGATTTTTATCCATTGTATCTTATATCAAAATTATCCATTATATACAAAAACCAATATGTGTAGTTTTGTCTGTTTTGTTTTATGCTTTTTTTTAAATCATTTATATTCATCCACTTACAGCTTGTTGCTTCTCGCGGATTTAGTTTGATGTTACCGTTCCATTTACCAAAATAAACGTGGTCGGTTTCATATTCGGTTAGCCCGTTGGCAAATTCTGTTTTATAAGTAAATTTAAATTTAAATTCCACATCGGTATCAAAACTCATCTCAAACAACAATCTTTCGTGCAAACTTTTTTCCATTGTTGAACCTTTAAGCAGGTGACTGCAACACGCATTAGTCCACAACAAAGGAGAATGGTATTTTGTTTCGGCACGTTGCTGGATAAGCATTTCGCCATTATCATTAAAAATAAAAACCGAAAAAGCTCTGTGCAACAATCCCTTTTGATGCACAGTATCTTTATTTTCGTATCCGATTATGTTATCGTCGGTATCTACAAGTGCTATAAGTTGATTTTCCGAATTATCCATATTCAGCTTTTATGAATTACAATTATACAATGAAAAAACGAAATAATAATTTCATTTATCTTCTTTTTTTTCATTTTTAAAAAACTTATTTTAGTAAACCTTTAATTATTGATAATATCTTATTTTGTATAAGCAGCTAAAAAAGATGAAACATCCATGATAACTTTATTTAACACACACAGCTTGTTCCGGTTTACTCTGATTTTTTTGGAGAAGTTATTTCGAAAAGTATGATTATAGCAGTAATGCAAAATTGAAAGTGTGAATTAACTAACAGGATGTTTCATCTGACAACTAAAAAGTAAAAATTAATCAAAGAAAAAATTAAGTATAATTTTGATATATTTTTATGAGAACAGATGATTTACATAATTTGCTTGAAGAGCTAACTACTTACGATGCAGAAACTCAATGGATTGAGTTTAAATTAGGTGCTGGTAGTATTACTAACGAGCAAATAGGTGAATATATTTCTGCAATAAGTAATGGTGCAACCATAAGCAACAAACCTTTCGGTTATCTGATTTGGGGAATTGATGATATTACACACGAAATTAAAGGAACAAATTTTTGTTTTACCAATGCCAAACAAGGCAATCAAGATTTAGAACTATGGATACGAAATTTATTGCATCCGAAAATTAATTTTGAAATATTTGAATTTATTTATAAAAACAAAAAAATAGTAATATTTCGCATACCTGCCGCCAAAGCTGAACCTACTTATTTTAAAAAGAAAGCTTATATTCGTATTGGTAGTAATAAAACTGATTTGCATAATTTTCCCGAATACATTCGGTTAATATATAATTCGTTAGAAGATTGGAGTGCAAAAATTATTAATAATGCAAGTATTGAAGATTTAGACGATGAGGCTATAAAAATTGCCAAAATAAAATTTAAAGAAAAAAATAGTGACACAAATTTTTATAATCAAATTGATAGTTGGAATACCCAAACTTTCTTAGATAAAGCTAAAATTACTATTAACGGAAAAATAACCAATACAGCCATTTTATTACTTGGCAAAGAAGAAACATCTCATTATTTGTTACCGTCAATTGCTGAAATTACTTGGAAATTAAAAACAGAAGAAAAAGCCTATGAACATTTTAGTTGTCCGTTGTTGTTAAATACTACAAAAATTTTACAAAAAATTCGTAATATCAAATATAAATTTTTTCCTGATAAAAAATTATTAGCAACTACTGTTGATAAATACGATACACGAACTATATTAGAGGCTTTGCATAATTGTATAGCTCATCAAGATTATTCTCTAAACAAGCGAGTTGTAGTAACTGAAAAAATTGATAAATTGATTTTTACTAATGCAGGTAGTTTTTACGAAGGTTCTCCTGATGAATATCTTTCGGGAGAAAAAACACCGGAAAGATACCGTAATCCTTGGTTGGTAAAAGCAATGGTGAATTTAGGAATGATAGATACAATGGGATACGGAATTCATACAATGTATCTTTCTCAAAAAAATAGATATTTTCCTTTACCTGATTATATTCTTTCGGAACAACAAAAAGTAACACTACAAATTTACGGACATTCTATTGATAAAAATTATTCTAAACTATTAATAGAAAGAAAAGATTTGCCTTTGATGAAAGTTGTTTTATTAGATAGAGTTCAGAAAAAAAAGCATATTAGCAAAGATGCTGCTAAATTACTTAGAAAAGATAAATTAATAGAAGGTCGTTATCCTAACTATTTTATTTCTGCTTCTGTGGCTGAGGTTACAGGAAAGGAAGTCGATTACATAAAATTAAGAGGTATTGACGATAATTATATACAAAAAGTTATTACAGATTATTTAAAGAAATTTAAAAAAGGCAAAAGAAAAGATTTTGAGTCTGTATTATTGAAAAAACTTCCTGATGTCTTAACTATCAAACAAAAGCAAACCAAAATAAAAAATAATTTACAGTATTTAAGAAGAGAAGGGATAATAGAAATTTCAGGAAAAATATGGAAAATGTCTAAAAGTGGATAATTAAAAATAAATTAGACATTTTTTTAGACATTTTTAGACATTTTGGGGATAGAATAGAATAATTTTTTTGGCACAATAGAAGGTATTTTTGTTAGTAGTTTATAAAAAAATGTTTAGGGAAAATTTAAAAGTTATCATAAAACATAATCTGTTATGAACCTTTACACAACACAACTTCTTGTAGTAATGATAACATATTTGTCATTACTTATTTTATGGGGAATTTATCAAGGACGAAAAGTAAAAAACAATTCTGATTTTGCCATAGCGGGACGCACGTTGCCCGGCTGGGTTGCCGCATTGTCGGAGCGAGCAACGGGCGAATCGTCGTGGGCGTTACTCGGATTGCCCGGAGCCGCTTATGCAACAGGCTTGCTCGAAATTTGGACTGCAATAGGCTGTGTGGCGGGAATTATCACCGCTTGGGCTTTGTTGTCGTGGCGATTGCGTGATGCTGCCGATGAATTGCAAGTAAATACATTTACCGAATTTATTGCAAAACGACACGGTGAAGCAGGAAAATGGATTCGCACGATAGGAAGTGCCACTATTGTATTTTTCTTTTTCTTTTATGTGGGAGCTCAATTTTTGGGTGGCGGTAAAACTCTTCATACAATGTTCGGGTTAGATGCAAAAACAGGTATGATACTTACTGCTGCAATAATTGTTCCTTACACTATTTACGGTGGTTTTCGCAGTGTTGTTTATACCGATGTAGTTCAGGCAATAATGATGATAATAACACTTGTTGTAGGACCTATCGTAGGAATAAAATATATAGCTTCGCATCCCGATTTATTTGCACAAAACATATCAGATGCCATAACACAGGCGGGAGCTTCATACGGTTCCCTTACGGGGACAATGCACGGATTTGGAGCCGGCATTGCCATTGTGGGAGGTTTCAGTTGGTTTTTCGGGTATTTGGGCGGACAACCGCAATTAAGCACACGGTTTATGGCAATAAAAGATGCCCGACAAGCAAAAATTGCCAAAAGAGTAGGAATTACTTGGACAGTAGTGGCATATATCGGAGCTTTGTGTATCGGTTGGATTGGAATAGCTATATTCGGACCTACCGGATTGCAAGACAGAGAATATGTTATGCCGGCGGTATTACTTGAGATTTTTCCGCCGATTTTAGCGGCTCTATTGATAACAGGAGCCATTGCCGCTATGATTTCAACAGCCGATTCGCTTTTAATTCTTTCGGCAACCGAAATGTCAGAAAATCTTGTTCAACCTATTGTGGGTAAAAAACGATTTAAAAAAAACGCTCTTCTGTATTCACGAATAATTACTGCACTTCTTGCCGTAGTTGCTTTATTAATTGCTTATTTAGGTAAAACCGATTTAATATTTTCATTGGTTAGTTATGTGTGGGCAGGTATTGGCGGAACATTTTCCGTTGTAATTTTATTAACACTGTTTTGGAAACGTTATCACGGATATGCTGCACTGCTTACAATTATAGCCGGAATGGCATTTACAATAATTTGGATAAGCTCGGGAATGGAAAAAGTTGTTTCATCAAGAATACTTACATTTTTTGTAGCTTTAATTGTAGCAATAATTTCAACACTATTAATAAAGCCTAAAAAATGAAAATCTCCGGCTGCTCGGAAACCGGAGATTTTTCATTACTTTATTAACCAAAAATCAATTATGAAAAAATTATTTACTTACTAATTGCAACTACAATTAATTACGTAATCAACGCTGCAAAGTTCTATTTTTTTGTGATTTTTATGTAACAGTTTTATCATGATTGATAGAGATTTTTGTTATGTAATTTTATGATACAAATCAATTTGCAATATATTTTACTTTATGCATGTTTTATATATCGGCGGTAATTTTATCTTTGTAAATAAATTTAGAGAAGCATTTAACATTGAAAGTTGTGGATTTAAGATTTAAATAAATTATAATCAGATGAAGAAAGCGGCAACAATAAAAGATATAGCAAGAGCAATAGGTGTTTCAATATCAACTGTATCAAGGGCATTACAAGATAAACCCGAAATTTCGGAAGAGACCAAAAAGCTGGTTCGCGATATGGCAAAAAAAATGAAATATCGTCCTAACTCTATGGCTGTTGCTCTGAAAACACAAAAATCGTATTCAATAGGTGTTGTTGTGCCGCAAATTGTTAGTGCTTTTTATGCTTCGGTAGTAAAAGGTATTGAGCAAGTTGCCAATAATTTGGGATATCAGGTTTTTGTAAGTTCGTCAAACGAGGATATGAAAAAGGAGCAAAACAATGTTTACGGTTTTCTCGACCACAGAGTTGACGGTATGATAGTCTCTTTGTCGAAAGCTACCGACAGTTTTGATCATATCAACTATATTGAAGATAATGATGTTCCTTTGGTGTTGTTCGATCGCACATCAAAAGAGATAAATGTTCCGAAAGTTGTGGCAAACGATGCCGATGCCGCTTATATGGCTGTTTCGCATTTAATATTGAAAGGAGCCAAACGCATTGCATTAATCACGGGACCTGAACATATGCTTATCGGACGAAACAGATTCAGAGGCTATAAGGCTGCTTTGGCAAATAATAATATTGATTTTGATGAAAATATTGTAGTTAGATGTAATTTAACGGTAGAAGATGCAAAAAATGAAACTCACAAATTGCTAACAATGGAAAATCCGCCCGATGCAATTTTCGGTATCAACGACGAGGTAGCTATTGGTGCTTTGTTTGCAATAAAAGATGAGAAAATAAAGATACCCGATGATATTATGGTAGTGGGATTTTCGAACAGTAACCGTTCGCGGTATATGGAACCATCGCTTACTACAATGGACCAAAATCCCGAAAAAATCGGAACGCTTGCTGCAACTCTTTTATTTGAACAGATAAACGGGAAACCCGGATTTGGTGCTACAAAAGAGATTATTGTGCCTGCTACTTTAATTGTCAGAACATCATCAAACAGAAAGTAAGTTTTAATATAAAAACAGACTGTGTCTCTAAGCATAAAATTGAAGTTGAATACTTAATTCATTAATACTATTTTTACCTAAAAAAATAAACTATTTATTAACATAATATATATATAATATGAAAAAGATAATTTATGCCGGTATTTTTCTTGTATTTGCGGCAACGTCTTGCACACAAGGCGATAAAAAAAGTAATAATATGGATAATCCGCTATTAACAGAGTTTACTACTCCTTTTGGTGTTCCACCATTTGATAAAATAAAGCCGGAACATTACATGCCTGCTTTTATTGAAGGTATGAAAGAACAAAAAGAAAATATTGATAAGATAGTAAACAACACGGAAGAAGCTACTTTTGAAAATACCATTGAAGCATACGAAAACAGTGGTGTATTACTTGGAAAAGTAGGAGGTGTATTTTATAATATAAAAGAAGCTGCTACCAACGATAAACTTGATGAAATTTCAAAAGAGTTGGCTCCGATGATGTCAAGTCATAGAGATGATATTAAGTTAAACGAAAAACTTTTTGCAAAAATAAAAGTCGTTTATGATAAAAAAGATGAGCTTAATCTTACAACAGAACAACAAACATTGCTTGAAAATACTTATCAAAGTTTTGTAAGAGGCGGTGCTAATTTAACAGGTGAACAAAAACAACGTTTCAGAGAGATAAACAAGGATTTATCGTTATTGTTTTTGCAATTTGGTGACCATGTTCTTGCTGAAAATAATCGTTTTATATTGGTAGTTGATAATAAAGACGATTTAGCGGATTTGCCCGAAAGTTCTATTGCCGCAGCTGAAAAAACAGCAAAAGAAAAAGGTCTTGATGGTAAATGGGTATTTACAATTCACAAACCAAGTTTACTTCCGTTTTTGGAAAATGCCGATAATAGAGCTTTACGTGAAAAAATGTATAAAGCATACATAATGAAAGGTGACCATAACGACTCACTTGATAATAAAGAAATTGTAAATAAAATTGTAAATCTAAGAACAGAAAGAGCACACCTTTTGGGATACGACAGTCATGCAGCTTTTGTATTGGACAGAAATATGGCAAAAACTCCCGAAAATGTTTACAATTTACTTGATAAACTTATGCCCAAAGCTCTTAATGTAGCAAAAAGAGAAGTTGCCGATATGCAAAAAATCATTGATGCCGAAGGTGGTAATTTTGAACTTGCAGCTTGGGATTATCCTTATTATGCAGCAAAAGTAAAACAAGAAAAATACGCATTAAATGAAAATGAAATTCGTCCTTATTTAAAACTTGATAATGTTCGCGAAGGAATGTTTTGGGTAGCTAATAATCTTTATGGTATAACATTCACTAAGTTGGAAAATATGCCTGTGTATTATCCTGATGTAGAGGTGTATGAAGTAAAAGAAGCTGACGGTTCTCATCTTGGAGTTTTGTATTTGGATTATTATCCGCGTGCATCAAAACGAGCAGGTGCTTGGTGTACTGCATTTCGTCCCGAAAAATATAAAGACGGTAAACGCATTGCTCCTGTAATGTCAATAGTTTGTAATTTTTCGGCTCCTACTGAAAATGCTCCCGCACTGTTAACTGCCGACGAAGCAGAAACTCTTTTTCATGAGTTTGGTCATTCACTCGACGGACTGTTTAGTCAAGTGCATTATGCAAGTTTGGAAACACCTCGTGACTTTGTTGAACTTCCATCACAAATTATGGAAAACTGGGCTTTTGCTCCTGAGGTATTGAATCATTATGCCAAACATTACAAAACAGGAGAACCAATGCCTGATGAATTAATTCAAAAAATTCAAAATGCAAGTAAATTCAATCAAGGTTTTGCTACTACCGAATACTTAGCAGCTTCATATCTTGATATGGATTATCATACTATTACAAAAGTGGAAAAAATTGACATTAATGCTTTTGAAAAGCAATCAATGAATAAGATTCATTTGATAAAAGAGATTGACCCGAGATATAGAACAACATATTTTATGCATATTTTTTCAGGTCCCGGTTATTCATCAGGTTATTATAGTTATGTATGGGCAGAAGTGCTTGATGCCGATGCTTTTGAAGCATTTAAAGAGAAAGGACTGTTTGATAAAGAAACAGCGGCAGCTTTCAGAAAATATGTTTTAGCTCTTGGCGGAACACAAGATGCAATGGTATTGTATAAAGAATTTAGAGGTAAAGAACCAAGTATTGAGCCTTTAATTGAGAGACGCGGACTAAATTAATATTTTTGTTAAAGGTGTATTTTGCATCTTTATGAATAAATAATTTAAAAAGGTTTAGGTTTATTAGCTTAAACCTTTTTTATTTTAAATTAAATTATTGTAAATTTGATTTTATTTAAAATTCAATATTATTCAATTTAATTACAGTATCATGAATATTTACATTGGCAATCTTAATTATAAGATTGAAGAAAATGAATTAAAAGAAGTTTTTAGTGAATTCGGAACTGTTGATTCCGTAAAAATTATTTACGACAAACATTCTAATCGAAGTAAAGGTTTCGGTTTTATTGAAATGCCTAATGATGATGAAGGTAACAAAGCTATTGAAAATCTAAACGGTAAAGAGCTTTCAGGTAGAACAATGGTAGTAAACGTAGCTCGAAAAAAAGTTGAAGACTAAATTTAGAACATAAAAAAAGAGGCTGTTAAAAAAACAGCCTCTTTTTTATTATAATATTTTTAACATCCGCAACTGCTGCAACTACCTGAACTGCAACTGTCAGTGCTACAACTTTCACCTAATTCTTCGGGAGCGGCATCTCTTACTTCAACTACTTTCCCTTTGAAATGTAAATCTTCACCTGCCAAAGGATGATTAAAATCCATTTTAACAGCAGAATCTGTAATTTCAAGAACAATTCCGTGAAGTTTATTACCGTAACTATCCATCATAGGAATAGTATTTCCTATCTTAACTAATTTATCATCAACTTTACCGTCAACTTCAAAGGCTTGCAATGGAACTTCAACAACAGCCTCTTCTGTTACAGGACCATATGCTTCATTGCTTGTTAACTTAAAATCAAAAACATCACCTTCGGAAAGATTCTCCAAGTTTTTCTCAAAATGTTCTAACATTTTACCTGCTCCGAATAAAAAGGTAAGCGGATTGTCTTTTTCTACTTTCTCAATTAATTTAGCATCGGCATCGTCGTATTTTAACTCATATGTTACCGACACCATTTTGTTTTTTGTAATATCCATTATATTTATGTGTTTAATTTATACAAAATGATTTAACAAATTTCGTGCAAAGAAACATTCATTAATTGATTTATCAAAATTTATGCCTAAAATAAAAATGAAAGTCTGATAATGGGATTTGAATAATAATAGCTGTAATTATCGTTTAAGTTCCAAAGCACAAGTAACATAATCTTTGCTCTATCTCCCAACGATTGAATATAACCTCCGCCGATAAGCGGTGTTTTTAGCCAAAATCTTTTGTTATTTACAGGTTGGTATAAATTGTAATATTCCGATTCTAAACTGAGCATTTCATATTCACCATATACAGCAATTGATTCGTAAAACAGATACATACCGAAAATACTTCCGCCGTAAATATCGGTTCCGATATTGTATCGTGAGTATTTATAATATTCGTATTTGCCTTTTAGTCCGAAATATAAATTTTCAATAGGTTTATACCCGACAATAGGCGAAATACTTATAGCTGTTGTTGTTCCGAATTGCATTCCCAGTCCGCCGCCAAAAAATACCTTATCGCTAAGTTCATGTTTTTTTTTAATGGCTCCTTGTGCAAAAATATTTGCAGCAGGTAAAATAAGAATTATTATTAAAATCAGTTTTTTCATATGTTTGATATTCTTTATAATAAATCTGTAAATCATACCGTGACTATCCTAATTTTTATTTGTAAAAATATTAATATTGATTCAATTTATTGTTGTATTTTTAAATAAGTTTTTTTAAAAAATAATATTTATGAATATTGTAATTACGGGAGCAAGCAGAGGTATAGGCAAAGAACTTACAAAATTTTTTGCACGTGATAATAATAGAATTATAATAATATCACGCAATAGTGAAAAACTGAAAGAGTTAAAAAATGAATGTAAAAATAACAATTCTAAAACAAAAATTTTACCTGTTTCATTTGATTTGGAGCATATTGATGATAATATAGATGAGTTAATAAATATCATATCAGGTTTTGTTGATAAAGTTGATATTTTAATAAATAATGCAGGATTTTTAATAAACAAGCCGTTTGAAAAAATATCTTTTCGCGAAAGAGAAAGAATTTATAAAATAAATGTTTTAGCTCCTATGGAGTTGATTAGCAATTTGTTGCCGTTGTTGAAAAAATCGGAAAAATCACATGTTGTAAACATAAGCAGTATGGGAGGATTTCAGGGAAGTATGAAGTTTGCCGGATTGGCAAGTTACGCTTCGTCAAAAGCAGCAATAGCTTCACTTACCGAATGTCTTGCCGAAGAGTATAAAAACACAAACATTAGTTTTAACTGCTTGGCTCTTGGTGCGGTAGCTACCGAAATGCTTGCCGAAGCGTTCCCTGATTATAAAGCGAGAACAACACCGAAAGATATGGCTGAATATATTTATAATTTTGCAATAAGCGGACATAAAATGTTTAATGGTAAAATATTACCTGTGTCAAATACTACTCCGTAAAATAATTATTTTCCCAAAACACTTTTGTAAACTTCTACCAGTTTTTCGGCATTGTTTTTATTTTCAAATTGTTGCACGTGTTTAAAACCGTCACTTATTAATTGTTGTGCATAAACAGAGTCAAACAATATTTTTAAAATTCCGTCGGCAATAGTTTTTTCATCTTCAGGATTACAATAAAATGCTCCTGCACCGGCAGCTTCGGGCAACGATGATATATTTGATGTTATTACCGGAGTTCCGCTCCAAAGCGATTCAATAAGCGGAATGCCAAAACCTTCGTATTGTGAGGGATAAATAAAAAGATTTGCTTTTTGATAAATTGCAGGTAAATCAAAAAATGATATTTCAGAAGTAAAGATTATACGTTTTTCAAGTTTCGCATCGGCAATATATTTTTTTACCTTTTGCAAATACTCTTTTCCGTTGCCCACAACCACTAAAGGTATTTTAACAGTATCTTTTATAATGTTCAGGGCTTTAACAATGTTTAACAAGTTTTTTCGTTCAATAACCGACCCTACATAAAGTAAATATTCATTTGGAAGGTTGTATTTGTCCAATACAGTATTGACCTTATTATCAGATAGTTTGACTTTAAAATTAGGTTGGCACGATTGATATACAACTTCAATTTTATCTTCGGGAATATTATAAAATTTTATGATATCGTTTTTAGTGCTTTTGCTTACCGCAATAATTTTATCGGCATTATCACAGGCATATCTAAACTTAAAATCATATATTCTTCTGTCAAAAAATTTAAAATCGTTGGGGTAGGTTTTATAAATAAGGTCGTGAATAGTTACAATTGATTTAGCATCTGTTTTTTTTATTCCTATCGGTAATTCGTGCGATAAACCGTGATAAATATCAAGTTTGAGTTTTTTTATTTTGCTTGTGCAGCCGTAAGTTCTCCATAAATTTTTTGAACCGCCGTTTGGCTTTACAATATGGTAATTATCATCAGTAAATGGCAATACTTCTTTTTTATCTGATATTTTGGGAGTAAAAAGGTAATATTTGTTATTAGGAAAAAACTCCTGTAACCCTTGTACTAAAGTTCTACTGTAATTGCCGAGTCCTGTAAAGTTATTAAACAATCGTTTGGCATCAAATCCTATTTTCAGATTGCTAAAATGTTGATTGTCATCAGATAAAGATTGCATTATATAGAGGTTTGTTTAGTATATGTTAAATTTTTTGATGAAAGTTATTTATTGAAAAACATAACTGATAATATTAGCACCCATTTTCAATGCTTTAAGTCTGGTAGTTTTAGAGTCGTGGTGAACTTCGGGATCTTCCCAGCCATCGCCAAGGTCGCATTCGTAAGTATAAAAACAAATAAGTCTGCCTTTGTAAATTAAGCCGAATCCTTGTGCGGGTTTTCCGTCGTGAACGTGAACTTTAGGCAATCCCTTTTCAAAATCATATACTTGATGATAGATAGGATGACTGTCCGGAAGTTCTACAAAATCAAGTTCGGGAAAAACTTTCTTCATTTCGCGTCTTACGTATTTATCCATTCCGTAATTGTCGTCAATATGTAAAAACCCGCCTGATTCCAGATATAACCGCAAATTTTTTACATCTGTATCCGAAAAATGTACGTTTCCGTGCCCTGTCATATGCACAAACGGCACATTAAACAGTTCGTTGCTTCCCACTTCAACAGTAACAGGTTCGGGGTTTATATTGGTATTTATATTTTTATTACAAAACTTTATTAAATTGGGCAAAGATGTAGGATTTGCATACCAGTCGCCACCTCCGCCGTATTTTAATAATCCTATTTTTACAGGTTGAGCGTAAAGGTTAAATGTTAAAACCAGTAAAGTGATAAATATTATTTGTTTTCGTAAAAACATAAAGTTTATTTGTTTTAAAAATTGAAGCCTAACTCTCTTTAATCAAATTTACCGTATGACAGGCAACAATACCCGCTGTTTCGGTTCTTAACCTTGATTTTCCCAAATGCACTTCGGTAATTTTCTTGTTTTTGGCAAGTTCAATTTCTTGCGGTGAAAAATCACCTTCGGGACCTATTAAAATTGTTATTTTATTAAAAGGCTCTATTGTTGACTTTAACGACTGTTTCGGATTATCTTCGCAATGTGCGATAAAGACATTTTCATTATCGGAATTATTGATAAAATCGGTGAATTTAGTTAAAGAGTTTAGTTTTGGTTCGTATGCCTTTATTGATTGTTTCATTGCCGATAAAATAATTTTTCTTAATCTTTCGGGTTTAACTGTCTTTCGCTCACTTCTTTGACAAAGCAGCGGAGTAATTTCATCAATTCCTATTTCAGTTGCTTTTTCCAAGAACCATTCAAAACGGTCGATGTTTTTTGTAGGAGCAATGGCAATATGTAAATAATAGTTTCTGCGATTGTATTGCTCTATTTTTTCTATCACTCTGATAGTGCATTTTTTAGCATCCGGTTCATCAATTATTCCGTAATATAAGCCGCCTTTTCCGTCAATCATACAAACTTCGTCGCCTGCTTCCATACGCAATACTTTCACGGCATGTTTCGACTCTTCGGATGTCAAAGCATAAGTGATATTTTTAATATCGGGTGTATAAAAAACTTGCATAATCATATTTTTTTGAATGGTGCGTAAATATAGTAAATATTACATTAACGAGAAATCAATAAAATATTGCTTTTAAAAAAACTGATATTTTATAATAATATAAATACTGTGTCGTTATACTGATGTAACAATTAAAAATTTAACTTGCCTATGCAAATATTTACTTTTTATTTAAAAAAATTGATGGGAATTAAAAGAAATGACAAAAAAGTTGATGAATTTATAACAAAGTGTTTGTCAGATTCTTATGAACCGTCATCTGATAGCATCAAAAATATTATCTCTTTTTCAGATGCTTATCGATATGAGAAATCCAAAACAATAGGAGAGATAGAGTATTTAACAAACTAAAATGGAGATATTAAAAAAGTCAGGGTTTCGCTATTTTTACAATTTGTAAAAATGCTTAACTGTTAATTTCTAAGTAAACTAACAAAGCGAAACCTTGACTTTATTTTATGATGCAAATCACTTTTTTATTTCACCCAAAAACTTTCCGGTATAGGAATTTTTGCATAAAATTAAATCTTCGGGAGTTCCTTCAAATACAATATTACCGCCTTTATCACCGCCTTCGAGACCTAAATCAATAACCCAATCGGCATTTTTAATAATTTCGTGATTATGTTCAATAATAATTATTGAATTGCCTTTTTCTATTAGTGCATTCAGTGAAGACAGCAAATTATTAATATCGTGAAAATGCAAACCTGTTGTGGGTTCGTCAAAAATAAACAGCATTGATTGATTTTCGCGTTCTCTCCCTAAAAACGATGCCAGCTTTATCCTTTGACTTTCGCCACCGCTAAGTGTTGACGACGATTGTCCCAACTGAACATAGCCCAATCCCACATCAATCAGTGGTTGTAGTTTTTTTACTATCTTTTTTTCGGTAGAGCTTTGTTTTTCAGAGAAAAATTCAACAGCTTCGTTAACAGTCATTTCAAGAATATCAAAAATGCTTTTCCCTTTGTATGTTACTTCAAGTACATCTTGCTTAAACCGTTTTCCCTTACAGCTTTCGCAAATAAGTTTAACATCAGCCATAAACTGCATTTCAACTTTAATTGTGCCTTCGCCTTGGCACTCTTCGCAACGACCGCCTTCAACATTAAAAGAAAAATGAGCTGGTTTAAATCCCATTAATTTAGCCGATTTTTGGTCGGCAAACAATTTACGTATTTCGTCGTAGGCTTTAATATAAGTAACAGGATTTGAGCGAGAAGAACGCCCGATGGGATTTTGGTCAATAAATTCAACATCGTCAATAAGTTTAAGGTCGCCCGATAATTTATTAAAATGTCCCGAAGCATCGCTGTGTCCGCCGTAATATTTTTTCAGAGCGGTATATAGCACCTTATTTATTAACGATGATTTTCCCGACCCTGAAACTCCTGTTACAACAGTCATTGTGTTTAGCGGAAATTTTACAGTTATATTTTTTAAATTATTTTCGCGTGCACCTTCTACCATTATGTAATTATTCCATTTTCGGCGTTGTGCGGGAACAGGTATCTCTAATTCTTTCAGCAGATATTTAGTAGTAAGGCTGTCTTTTGATTTTATAAGTTTTTGCAAGTTTCCTTGAAATACAACTTCGCCGCCGTGTCTGCCGGCAAAAGGACCAATATCTATAATTTCATCGGCGGCACGAATAATTTCTTCATCGTGTTCAACAACAATCACAGTATTGCCCATTTTTTTTAAGTTTCTTAAAACTTTTATAAGCAGTTCGGTATCGCGAGAGTGTAAGCCGATGCTTGGTTCGTCGAGCACATACAACGAGCCTACCAATGCACTTCCCAACGATGTGGCAAGGTTTATTCGTTGCGATTCGCCACCCGAAAGGGTAGAGGAGAGGCGGTTTAAAGTAAGGTAGCTTAATCCCACATCCATTAAAAATTGAATTCTGTTTTTTATTTCAATAAATATTCGATGAGCAATTTGTTTGTCGTGTTTATCTAATTTTACCGATTTAATAAAGTTGTAAAGTTCCGATATGGGAATATCTACAAGTTCGGTAATTGTTTTTCCCGCTACCTTTACATAGTTTGTCTCTTTTTTCAGTCGTCTTCCTTTACATTCGGGGCATTTGGTTCTTCCGCGATATCGCGAAAGCATAATACGAAATTGTATTTTATAGCTTTTTTCTTCAAGATATTGAAAAAATCTGTTAAGTCCTTTAAAATATCTGTTACCTGTCCAAAGCAGTTCCATTTGTTTGGGAGTAAGTTCCGAAACGGGTTTGTGAATAGGAAAATCAAATTTACTTGCAGAGTAAATAAGTGCATTTTTCCATTCCGACATTTTTTCGCCACGCCAGCAGGCAATGGCATCTTCGTATATCGAAAGACTTTTGTTTGGAATTACAAGATCTTCGTCAATTCCTATTGTCATTCCGTAACCTTCGCACACAGGACAAGCTCCCACAGGATTGTTAAAACTGAACATATTTACCGACGGTTCTTCAAACACAATTCCGTCGGCTTCAAATTTATCGGAAAATGAGTGTTCAATAATTTCGTTATCGGTAAATATTTTTACAATGCAAGTGCCGTGTCCTTCAAAAAAAGCTGTTTGTGCCGAATCGGTAATGCGGCTTACAGTATCAGTGTCATTGCGAATCGATATTCTATCAATAACAATATTAATATTGTCGGTATTTTTAATATTAGAAACAGTATCTATTTTTACAATCTCACCCGATATTTCCAATCGCGAAAAACCTTGCTGAGCAAGAATTTTCAATGTCTGAGAAAAGTCTCTTTTGCTTGATATTTTAAGAGGAGAAAGGATAATTGCTTTTGTTCCTTCGGAATAACTCAGCAGAAAGTTAACAATATCATCGGGATTGTTTTTTTTGACAATTTGTCCCGAAACAGGCGAATATGTTTTGCCTATACGAGCATACAGCAACTTTAAATAATCGTAAATTTCAGTTGATGTCCCCACGGTAGAACGCGGATTATGAGTATTAACTTTTTGTTCAATGGCTATTGCAGGCGGAATACCTTTAATATAGTCAACTTCGGGTTTGTTTACTCTGCCTAAAAACTGCCGAGCATACGACGATAAACTTTCAACATAACGTCGTTGACCTTCGGCATACAAAGTGTCAAAAGCCAGCGATGATTTTCCGCTGCCCGATAATCCTGTTATTACTATAAATTTATTTAAAGGAATTTTAAGGTCAACCGATTTCAGATTGTGAACTTTCGCTCCTTTTATTTCAATATATTGAGAGTTATTATTGTTCATTAAGTTTGGTGTTTTTGAATTTGTTATATTACAAATTTAGTCGGCAATTTGTTATGTTTTTATAAAAGATTTAATATAAAAACAGAGTCAAGGTTTTGCTTTGTTAATTTATTGAATGTGAATATTTTAGCTTTTTCTTTGTGTTTTTGCAAATATAGCGAAACCTTGACTTTTTAAACATTTCCTGCATAAATATTTTTCTATTTTGCTTAATTTCACCACGTTAAAACGTGGTGATAATCTAATGCGAGTTTTTTAATTACTGTTTTAAAAAATAGTTTGAGAAATAAACAAGCAACCATTTATTAAAAATATCATCTGTAAATTGTAAATATTTTTATTTTAACAAAAAAACATTTTGTAATTAACATAAATAATTTGCTTATTGACATAAATTTTCGCAAAGATTGTGTATTTTTTTGTTAAAATATCAGGTTTATAACATTTTTTTATATATTTGTTATCAATCAAAAATAAAAATACTATTCATTTAATTAAAAAAGGAGGACTGCTTATAGAAACATAATTACGCTTAAACAAAAATTTGGAGGTAGTTATGGAATTACATAATCTTAATGATTATGAATTGATTAAGCAGTATCTGGGCGGAAACTCAACAAGCCTTGAATTCTTAATTAATCGTCATAAAAACAAAGTTTTTTCGTATATTCTTATGGTTGTAAAGAACCGTGAGTTGGCGGAAGATATTTTTCAAGACACTTTTATAAAAGTGATTAAGTCGTTACACGCGGGGAGGTATTCCGAAGAGGGTAGGTTTGTATCGTGGGTAATGCGAATAGCTCACAATTTGATAATTGATTTTTATCGTAAAAGCAAGCATCTTCAAACTGTGTCAGACGATGATACCGAAGTTCCGTTATTTAATTCTACAAAATTTTCGGATGTAAATATTGAAGATGAGCTTGTGGTAAATCAGATACACAGCGATTTGCGTGTATTGATAGATAAATTACCGCATGAACAACGTGAAGTGGTAATGCTCAGATATTATAAAGATATGAGTTTTAAGGAGATAGCCGAACAAACTAATGTGAGTATAAATACAGCTTTGGGCAGAATGCGATATGCCATTATAAATATTCGCAGAATAATGGAAGAGAATAAAGTTGATTTGATTTCAAACAATTAGAGTCAGGCTCTTAATTTTATAAGCACTAAATAAAAATGCCACTTTTTAGATTAATGAATTAGTGAAAAAAATAGGTCTTTTATCAGATACTCATGGTTATGTAGATACAAAAATTATTAACTTTTTTAAAGATGTTGATGAGATATGGCATGCAGGCGATATTGGAGATATTTCGGTATATGACCAATTGAAAAACTATAAGCCCGTAAGAGCTGTTTACGGAAATATTGATAACCACAAGCTGAGAATTGAACTACCCGAATTTCAAATATTTTCCATAGAAAATGTAAAAGTTGTTTTAACTCATATCGGCGGATATCCGGGTAGGTATCCTAAAGAGATAAGACAACTTTTACTGAGGGAAAAACCGAAACTGTTTATTTGCGGGCATTCACATATTTTAAAAGTAATATTTGATAAGCGGTTAAACTTGTTGCATATCAATCCGGGAGCAGCAGGAAAATATGGGTTTCATCCCGTAAGAACTGCTGTAAGATTTACTATTGACAATGATGTAATAAAAGACCTTGAAATATGGGAAACTAAACGGTAGATTAAATACTGTTAATCAAAATCATCATATTTTTCATAATCAACATTTTCTTCCTCCTTCTTTTTGTCTTTGGTATCTTTTGTTTTTTTACCTATAAGTTCCAAAAATTCATTGCGTTTCTTTTCATTTGATAAGAAGAAAACATAAGATGCTTCGCCTTTTTGAATTTTAAGTTTTCTATCGCTTCCTTTTATATTTGCAATAATATCGTTAAAAACAGCTTCGCTACTATATGCTTGCATCAATCCGCGTTTGTAATGAAAATAATACCAGTGGTCTTTCGATATTTCAAGATAAAGATCGAAAATATCACCGCTTCGTTTGCGGGTAATGGCAAGGTATCCGTTTATTTTTTTATTGATTTGTGTTCCCGCTATATTTGCAATTCCAAGTTTTCCTTTAGAAATCCACATTCTGAGTTTTTTATCCCATTTTAAAAATAAATCGGAAAAAACAAATGTTTTATCTAATTGTTCGGGGATTTTCTTTACTGTTCCAAAAATACTTTGTTCATTTAGCATCATTGTAGCATCTTTGTAAGGCATTAGTTCTTTTACACCTTTCACGTAAGTGCGACTTTTTAAATCAACAGGATGCAAAGCTGTCATTGTGGCGAGAGTATCGGCAATAAATTTCATACATGCATCGGGAAAGTAAAAGTTTAAAGTCATTAATAAATTTAATCCTAATTCATCTCCATCTAATTTATAAATTCCGTTTCCTGCCGTTTGAATTTTTATTTGTCCTAAATCTGCGGTAAGATCAATTTTTCCTTCGCCGTAAATTTGGCAGTAATTTTTATGCAGTGTTAAAATATTTCCTGTAGTATCAGAGTCGGCAATCCTCTCTTTTGAACCTATGATATAAGTTTTATATTTTTTGTTGTAAGTAAGATATCCGTCGGCAGTCATTACCGGTTTGTTGCTGTATCGCTTACGCGGAGATACAAAAGCAGGGAAAATATGAATACTGTCAGTGGCAAGCATTGCACCCGAAACAAGATGTGCATCATTAATATCTTGTGGGTCTTTACTTATTGGTATAAATATATTTTTAGGGTCTATTTCTGTTTCAAAATTTAACCAACTTTCTTTAATGTTATCACATTCGTGATTGATTTTTGTATAACCTTTAAAATATAAGAATTTTTTGCGTGCTTCAAGAAAAACTTTTCCTTGATATGCAAATGCAGGAGATAAAGAGAATTCGTCAATACCTAAAACTTTTCCTTTTGCAAATGTTTGTCCTGTTGTATCAACAGCAATTAAATCAAAACGTATAGGTAAAACTTGTCCAAGTTCATCGTAATATTCATATACACCTTCGCCGTGATATTTTTTGCGACTTTGAATATTAATGGTAGAATTGTGAAAATGATGATATTTACTATCACGATTTGCTATAAGTTTAGCATCAAGTAAAGTTCGCATATGAGCTTTAGGTTCAATTGTAACTTCGCCTTCGTTCGGAATAACTGTAGCATCGGCAACATCAATAAATTTAACGCTATGAGCAAAAAGAGTATTTGTAGCAATATCAAAGTCGGCATCTTCCGAAACCCAATTTAAAGAATCTTGCCCTGAATGAACTGATACAAACATTGAGCCTTTGGGATATAGTCCTGCATCTTCACGTGAAACAATTCGTGTTTTTCCGTGTTCAATAACTTGAACAGTATTAGGAGTGCTTAATTTTATGTCTTTTTCAAGCATAAACCATGTAATTTGTTCAACATAAGCGTGATAAAGGTTTTCGGGGAGAATAACCTGAGAAGTTCCCGTATTTGATTTAAAATCAGATTTCATTGCTATAAAATCAACATTTGCTCTGATATTTTCAGTTGATATTGCCAAGTTTCCTTGATTAATAGATTTTAACTTAAAGTTTGCAGTATCAGCATTAAATTTATCGGCATTAAAAGTAAATAAATTTGAAGATAACAGACCATTGTTATAAGCTGTTGTTCCGTCTCCGATAAGTCCGTTGGGGGTATAAAGAAAAGTTCCCGAATATTTGGCTTTATCTTCATACATTACAACTTGTTTTCCTGTTGTTTTTGTATGCAATTCATCTAAATAAGGCATCCAGTGCCAATAAACTTTTTCAGCTTTAACTTCAGGATACTGAACAGCAGAAATAAGTTTTTCTATAGTAAAGTTTGTAGTATTGGTATTTGCCGAATCGGGATAAAAGATAAAATCATCGGATAGTGTGGTTGATGTTAAGTATGTGAGTTTTCCGTTTCCTCTTAATCCATGATTACTCAGATGAATATCTGCATAATATTGACCTTTCCCTTTAAAAGCGGGTAATCCTTCATCGGGTGTTTGATGATGAAAACCGAGAGAGTTATCTTGCTGTAATACAAGAGTTTCTCTTATGTCGAGGAAAATATCTGCAGAATGCAATACTCCTGTGTATCCCATACCTTCGGTAGTATAATTATTCAAACTGTCGATAACATAAGGGTCAACAACAAAATAGAATTTATCACGTGTGTATTTTCCGTTTTGAATATCTTTTCTGTCATAATAAACATATGAATTCTTTTTACTGGTAAAAATCGGATATTCGGGATATTTTTTTACTCCTGATTTGTTTTGGGGATTATCAATTAATAAATCACCGGTAACATCTTCAATAACATTTTCAACATTTTTTAATACTTGACGTCCCCAATTATCAACACCGGCTTTTACTTTAATAGTAAGAGAGTCGATACTGTTTAAAACAATTTTAAAGCTATCGTATTTAAATTGAAAATTTTGTCCGTAAAAAGTAAAAAATCCTGCTTCAATTTTTCCTGCAAAATCAAAATTTCTATTTTTCTTAAATAACAGCTGGGCATTTTTAGGATAAAATTTAACATTTTGACTATCACTAACATTAATCATTTTCACACCTTCAATAACCAAGTCCATATTGGTCAAATTAAGAATGGCATTATTTTTTGGAGCTGAAGTTCTTGATTCGAATTTAATAAGGTCATAATCTTTTTTTCCGACAATATCGTCAAGATACTTAAATAGTTTGGGTTTAATTGTGCACAATCCTGTTTCAATATCATAATCAACAATTCCCGTATAAGTAAAATCGGTTAACATACGTTGAATTACAGGAAGAGAATATCTCATGTATTTTGCTAAATCTTCATCGTAAAATACAGTGGTATTATATTGTCTTGAAAAGCGTCGCAAGCTGATATATGGGTGGAGTGTTTCTAAACCTTGAACTTCGTAATATCTTTCTGCACTGAAATAATCTTGTGATTCAAAACTGGCTATATTAATACTGCTACCTTTAAGCATAGAAATATCAATATATGATTTGTCCATTTGCCATTTGAGCAATTCAAAGTCCATTTCAATTTTATGATAAGTGTCATAATAAGGGCTTAACGACATATTTTTCGGGTCGTTGTTTCTTATTAAATAAACTTCGCGATTTTTATTATGATATCTGAATAGCAGTCCGGGATGATATATTGAGTCATTGTCAATATACATTATTATTTTACAATTTCTTGATAAAATATTATTCTGTGTGAATGCATAGAATTGTGAAAGAGTTTTCATAAACAATACTCTTTTTATAATGGTATCGCCATCAACAACAAGTTCTATATCTCTGTAAAAAGACAGACTTGCAAGATGTTCTTTTGAACCTGTTCCCAAAAGTTTACTGCCTTGCATTGATATACCGCCTTGATAATTAATATCTTTAAAAATGCCTTCGATATTAAAATCTGTTTTATTTGAATAGAATTTTGGATATTTTAAACTTTTGGGGTTTATTACTTCAACAATTTTATCGGTAAGTTTTCCTTTTAGCGGATAGTTAAAATAATTTTTATTATAAAAAGTAACATTGTTAATTGTATAAAATGGTTTGGTAATTTTTAATTTATATCTATTAAACTCAGCCCATACAGTATCTTTGCTTAGTCCGGTTTTTTCCCAATAAACTTTAGCCGAATTTCCTATCCATATTTTTGAAACAGGATAATATGTTCCCGATGTTTCGTGAATTTGAATACTGTCTTTTCGTAGTTTTCCCGTAAGGGTAATATTAGAAAATATAAATTTAGCGGTATCTCCGTCTAAAACTATTTTGTAATTATTTTTGTCAGCGAACCATTTAATTGAATTTGAATAATATACGGCATTATATTTCACTAGATTGTAAGATGCTGTAATATAGTTGTTTATATCGGCAAGTCTTGATTTCTTTTTTGTGCATAAAAAACTTATGGTTTTATCCCATTCGTTATAATCTAAAGAGTCTAAACCTATTTGTTGGAATAGTAAAATGGTATTAATAAAGTTGTAAAAATGGGGAAAATTTCTGGCTCTGCGTTTTAATAGTAAATCTGAAAGTTCATATATTCTCTCTTGGCGATATTTTGAGAATCTGCCTTCTAACCATGGTTCTTCGAGTTCTTCGAGTAGTTTTTTACCTTTTTTGTAATTGGTTTCATCTCTAGCAAACAGATTTTTCATTTCGTCAAGATAAGTTTCAGGTTCGTGAGTGAATTTTGTAAATCTTTGAGCGAATCCTGCTGTTTGCAAAAAAAGTAAAAGTATAAAAGGTAAAATAATCTTACTCATATAATTTATGTTTAGTTGTTAATAAATTTTACGGCTATCCAATTGTCTTTTTCAATATGTAATACTTCTGTTAATTTAAATTGTTCGGCTTTTTCTTTAATTATTGATAAATCTTGTATATAAAATCCGCTAAATAAAATGCAACCGTCTTTTTTTAAGGATGATACATATTGTTGCATGTCATTCAGTAATATATTTCGATTAATATTTGCAAGTATGACATCGAATTGTTCTGCATCCAACAGTGAAGCATCTCCTTGTTTTACTTCAATATTCGAAATATTGTTTTTTTCTGCATTTTCAACGGTGTTTTCACAAGCCCATTTGTCAATGTCAATGGCTGTTATTTTTTTTGCATTTTTCATTGATGCAAAAATTCCCAACACGCCAGTTCCACAACCCATATCAAGAACATTTTTGTTTGAAAAGTCAATGTCAAACATAAGTTGCATCATAAGTGCAGTAGTGGCATGATGTCCTGTGCCAAATGACATTTTGGGTTCAATAATAATATCAAATTTATAATTTCCTTTATCAGAATGAAAGGGTGCACGTATGCGACAGTTAGAGTTTATAATGATGGGGTCAAAATTTTTTTCCCATTTTTCGTTCCAGTTTTGCTGTTCTATTTTATTGTATGAGAATGAAAAATCATCAAACAACGGAATTATTGTGTTTAAATTATCGATTATTGAATCTTCGTTAAATAAATTTTCAGGAATATATGCTTTAATGCCTTGTTCGGTATCCGAAAAACTTTCAAAATCAATTTGTCCGAGCATTGCTGCGATTATTTCACGCAATTCGGAAGTATTTGGTGTTATTTTAAAATCAACTTCAATATAATTCATATCAAATGTTTTATTTTCAAAAATACTAAAATTTGATAGGATTGAGTATTAATGTTAATAAAAAAGACCATTCAAAATTAATTGAATGGTCTTTTATTATTTTTAAACTTTAATATTAAATTGAAAAATCGTTAATAAGCATTAATAATTTGAATAAAATCTTCGGCTTTTAACGCAGCACCACCAATTAAACCGCCGTCAACATCGGGGTTTGCAAAAAGTTCTTTGGCATTTTTCGGATTGCAACTTCCGCCGTAAAGAATTGTTGTGTTTTCGGCTGCTGCTCCGAATTTATCAGTTAATAATTTTCTAATAAATTTATGAATTTCTTGTGCTTGTTCCGGTGTTGCTGTTTTTCCTGTTCCGATAGCCCATACAGGTTCGTAAGCTATTACAATTTTTTCAAAATCTTTTGTGTCAAGGTCGAATAAAACAGTTTCAAGTTGTTCTTTAATAACATCGAAATGTTTTTCGGCTTCTCTCTCTTCAAGTACTTCACCAACGCAATAAATAGGAGTAAGGTTAAATTCTATTGCTTTTTTTATTTTTTTATTTAAAATTTCGTTGGTTTCACCATAGTAAGCTCTACGTTCCGAATGTCCTAAAATAACATAATCGGCACCGGCAGACCAAAGCATTTCGGCAGATATCTCACCTGTGTAAGCTCCCGATGTTTCAACGGCACAGTTTTGTCCTGCCACTGATATTCTGTCGTTGTCAACAACTTTGTTAACTTCGGCAATATGTGTAAAGGGCGGAGCAATAACAACAGTAACGTTTTTATCGCCTTTTTCTGTAACTAATTTGTTAATTTCAATAGCCAAATCAACACCTTCTTGAAATGTTTTGTTCATTTTCCAGTTTCCGGCAACAATTTTTTTTCTCATAATTCTATTTATTTTTTTATGTGCATAATGTGTTTTTATAAAAATATAAAAACTATTTAATAATTGATTTTCTAATTTGCAAATATACACTAATCAGCAATCCAAATGATACAATTAGTAATAAAATGTAAAAATTATCTCCTAATTTTTTATATTTTGAAATTGATTGACCGATTAAACTATTAGAAAATTTATTTACATCGGGGATATCATTATTGTGCCATTTGTCAATTATGGTTCCCGATTTTAAAAGAACAATACCCGGGTTTGAACGCACAATAGTTTTTAATGTAATTTCATCGGCACCGTAAAAATCAAAATTTGTTCCCGTTTTTTCATAATATTTTTTTATATCGTCATCCGATGAAGCGGTAATACCGCAAAAATTATATCTGTTCTCATTGCAAAATTCTGCCAGTTTGTCTATTTGTTTTTGATTTTTATAATTATACCCTTCAAGTTTATAGGATATTAGCAAGAATGTATAATTATTGTCAGACAAAAGCAAATCGGTAATATCGTCACCATCGGGCGATGTTATTTCAAAATCGTGAATGGGTGGTTCGTAACCTTTTTTTATTAAAATATGTTTGGCATCAACAAATGTCCATGTTGAATCGGGCAGATTATCCAGGCTGAATTCTTTTTCAACATTATTTTTTTTATAAATAAAAGTGCTTTTCCATTCATCGGCGGGAGCTCCTTCGGGCACTATCATTTTTTCGGGAATATAAGTTCCTGTTTTATAAGGTCTGAAATCAATCACAGGTAAATGATTGTATGAATATATTGATATTATGAGCATTAAACCGGCTCCGACTGCAATACCTGCCCATTGTTCGTAGCAATGTAACAGCGATTGTATTTTTTTTCTTTTTATAAAAATAAAAATTACTGGGATGAACAGTATTACATTTTTCCAGAATGTTTGCCAATTGGTAAGAATTAATGCATCGCCAAAACATCCGCAATCGTGAACAGGGTTGTTAATTGCCAATATTAGCGTAAGTGGTGTATAAAATGCCATAAAAAGCAATGCAGCCCAACTGCTTATTTTTATTTTAAAATTAAGCAATATTGCTATACCAATTGCAAATTCAATAACCGATTGTAAAACAGAAAGAAAGAAAGACAAAGGTATAGCCCATTCCATTCCGAAAGCATTAAAATAATCAATGAATTTATACATTGAACCCAGAGGGTCAACTCCTTTTACAAATCCCGAATAGATAAAAACTATTCCTACAAACCAACGGGATATAAACAATAAGATTTTTATAAATTTTTCCATGGCTATTTTTTTTAGTGTGTGTAATTAAATAAATGGTTTAATTTGTGTAATCAGTTTATTAAATATTTTATCAGGCGATAACATATTTTCATTTGAATTGTAACATTTAATCAGTTTAAAATTAGTATCATATTTTATTAAACTCAGGTATTCTCTGCGAACAGTTTCTTGAAAACTTAAATCGGCTTCATGAATATCCTGTTTTCCTTTAAGATAGTTGCGGTCGTTGCCGTTACGCTGTTTTGTTAAGCTGTTTGTTGTAAAACTAAACGGAACATCCAGAAAAAAACTAATATCGGGTTTTGGAATTTTATAATAATTGTATTCAAGTTTGTTAAGCCAACTTCTGAGTTTTTGTTTTTCATCGTTGGTTCTAAGTTTAGCTCCTTGAAAAGCCATATTTGAATAAACATATCTGTCAACAATTACAAAGTAACCGTCATCAATCCATTTTTTAATATTGATTTTTGCATCATTTCTGTCGCCTGCATAAATCAAACCAACGAGATACGGGTTTACGTTATCTATTTCTCCCAAATCACCACGTAAAAAACGGGCAACTAAATCACCGAAAATCCCCTCTTCGGTTCTTGGAAAATGAAGATATTTATATTTAATATTATTTTTGTCAAGATAATCGGTCAATAACCTTAATTGTGTTGATTTTCCTGAGCCGTCGAGTCCTTCAATAACTATAAAACTCATATATTGTTAAATTTAAGTTTATTTTTAATAACTGCAAAAATATGAAAATAGTTGTGTTGGCAAGTAAATCTTTTGTTAAATATTTGATATTTGCCGTATGTTTAATATTGTGATAAAAAAATAAGTGTAAATTTGTCGAAAAACAGATTAAATGGCAGATACATTTTTTAAGAAAAACAGACTTATTAATTGTAACGGAAAGCTGATTGACTTATCAACGCCTGTTGTTATGGGTATTTTAAATATTACACCTGACAGTTTTTATGCAAAGAGCAGAATTGGTGAAAAAGATGTGATAAAGCAGGCGAAAGAGATGTTGGAACAGGGAGCAAGTATTATAGATATAGGAGCTTACTCTTCGCGACCCGGTGCTGAACATGTTGATTTTAATACAGAGTGGAATAGATTATCGCCGGTTTTAAATTCTATACGTAAGAATTTTCCTGATGCAATAATCTCAGTAGATACTTTTCGTGCAGAAATTGCACACAGGGTTGTAAAAGATTATAATGTTGATATTATAAATGATATTTCGGCGGGAGAGATGGATGTTGCTATGTTTGAAACAGTTGCAGAGCTTAATGTTCCGTATATTATTATGCATATGCTTGGCACACCTCAAACCATGCAAAACAATCCTGAATATAAAAACATGATGAGTGATATTTTTTTATATTTTGCAAGAAAAATAAATAAACTTAACATGCTTGGAGTTTCCGATATTATTATTGACCTCGGATTTGGATTTGGGAAAACATTGGAACATAATTATGAATTGATGGCGAAGTTAAGTGATTTTAAAATTTTTGAGTTACCTTTATTGGTAGGAATATCGCGAAAGTCTATGATTTATAAGTTTTTAGAAACAACACCGGAAGAAGTTTTAAACGGCACAACTGTATTAAATACTTTGGCTTTGCAAGGTGGAGCTGATATTTTGCGTGTTCACGATGTAAAGCAAGCCTGTGAATCTGTAAAATTATTTACGAAAGTAAAATCGTATATGTATTAAGTTTTAGTAATATGATGCCTCTTTTTATTTCGATACGTTTTTTTGATATACTTGATATATTGTTGGTTGCCTTTTTATTGTATCAACTTTATATGTTGATAAAAGGAACTGTTGCTATTAATATTTTTGTAGGAATATTGATGATAGTTTTTTTGTGGTGGGTGGTTAAAATGCTTAATATGAGTTTACTGAGCACTATTTTAGGTTCGGTAATAGGAGCAGGAGCAATAGCTATAATAATAGTTTTTCAGCAAGAGATACGTAAATTTTTGTTGATGTTGGGAACCAGTGATATTTTGCATAAAAATTATCATTTTCAAAAATATTTTAATAAAAGTTATACTGTTTACACAAATAAAACATTGAAGCAAATAGTAAGAGCTTGCAGTAATATGTCTAAAACAAAGACAGGAGCATTAATTGTTTTGGCAAATTATTCGGAACTACAATCTTTTATACAGTCGGGCGATTATATTGATGCTGTGGTAAGTAACAGGTTGCTTGAGACAATATTTTTTAAAAATACACCCATGCACGATGGTGCTGTAGTAATTGCACACAACCGAATAAAAGCATCTCGCTGTGTTTTGCCTGTTGACGATACCATTCAATTACCTGCAAATTTGGGATTAAGACACAGAGCAGCCATAAGCATGACAATGGAAACAGATGCAATAGTGATAACGGTATCGGAAGAAACAGGAAAAATAAGTTATTTTAAAGGAAGTAATATAAAAACCGATGTTACCAATGAAGCCCTTTTTGCTTTTTTAATTAAAGAATTTATGATAAATAAAAATTAAAACAGTAATAAATTTTAAAGTTTACATTCTTTGTTTAGGAAAATGATTTCTATTGTTATTTCTTCTTAATCTTACTTTATTTTCTTCGCGAGCTAATAGTCGTATAATATTCTTTTGGTGTGTAAGTAATAATAATACACTAATAATAATAGAGAATATTATTAACGATACAATGGTTTCTTTAAATACAAAAATAATAAGAAAAGGGAAAATAATTCCTGCAACCATTGAACTTAATGAAACATATTTTGATATTAATAAAACTATAGTAAAAATTATTAAAGAAATTAAAGCAGATGCGGGATGAATGGCAATAACAACACCAAGTAAAGTAGCAACACCTTTGCCACCTTTAAAACCAACATATAAAGGAAAAATATGCCCTAAAACCGCAAATGTTCCAAGCAGTATTTCAAAATTAACATATCCCGAAGTATCCGGAATCAATTGATGGGCAAGATGAACCAGATTTACGGCAATAAACCCCTTGAAAATGTCTAAGATAAAAACAACAATTCCCGGTGTTGTGCCTAATACCCTAAAAGTGTTTGTAGTTCCTGCATTACCACTTCCGTAGTCTCTAATGTCAATATTATAAAACCATTTTCCAATCCACACCGATGAAGGAACTGACCCTATTAAATAAGCAGACACGCTTAATGCAATAATAATTAGAACAGGATGCATAATGTATAATTTTAAGTAACAAAAATAATAAAATTAATTAAATACAAAATTTTTGTTAATTGAATATTACCAAAAACAAAAACCCTGCCAAATTCAGACAGGGTTTAATGTGTTTATTTTAAATAAAATATAATCAAAGATTATAGTTGAGGTCCTGCGGCAACCAGAGCTTTTCCTTCTTCATTGTCTGTATATTGTTCAAAATTAGCAATAAACTTTTTAGCAAGATCTTTTGCTTTTTTCTCCCATTCGGCAGGGTCTGAATAAGTATCGCGAGGATCTAAAATATTAGTGTCAACATCTTTTAATGAAGTTGGAACTTGTAAATTAAAAATAGGAATTGTTTTCATCTCTGCTTTTTCGATAGAGCCGTCTAATATACGATCGATAATTGCTCTTGTATCTTTAATGGATATTCTTTTTCCTGTTCCGTTCCAACCTGTATTTACAAGGTATGCTTCGGTACCGTGCATTTCCATTTTTTTCACTAATTCTTCACCATATTTTGTGGGATGCAGTGATAAAAATGCAGCACCAAAACATGCTGAGAATGTAGGTTGTGGTGTTGTAACTCCCAATTCTGTTCCTGCTAATTTTGCCGTAAAACCCGACAAGAAGTGATATTTTGTTTGTTCAGGTGTTAATTTTGAAACAGGAGGCATTACACCAAAAGCATCAGCGGTAAGAAAGATAACTTTTTTAGCATGTCCTGCTTTTGAAACAGGTTTTACAATATTTTTGATATGGTAAATAGGATATGAAACTCTTGTGTTTTGAGTTACCGAACCATCATTAAAATCAATTTTTCCGTTTTTGTCAACAGTAACGTTTTCGAGCAAAGCATCTCTGCGAATAGCATTATAAATATCGGGTTCACTTTCTTTGTCTAAATTAATAGTTTTTGCATAACATCCGCCTTCAAAATTAAAAATACCGTCATCATCCCAGCCATGTTCATCGTCGCCTATAAGTTTGCGTTTTGGGTCGGTTGAAAGAGTGGTTTTGCCGGTTCCTGATAGTCCGAAAAATATAGCTACATCTCCATCTTTACCAACATTAGAAGAACAGTGCATTGAAGCCATTCCCTGTAAAGGAAGATAGTAGTTCATCATAGCAAACATACCTTTTTTCATTTCGCCGCCATACCACGAACCGCCTATTACTTGCATTTTCTCAGTAAGATTAAATACAGTATAAACTTCTGAGTTCATTCCGTGTTCTTTATATTTTTCATTTGTTGTTTTAGATGCATTTAAAACAACAAAATCGGGTTCGCCATAGTTTTCAAGCTCTTCTTCGGTAGGACGGATAAACATATTTTTCACAAAATGAGCTTGCCAAGCTACTTCTACAATAAATCTTACTTTTAATCTTGAATCTTTATTAGCTCCAAGAAAAGCATCCATTACAAAAAGTCTTTTATTTGAAAGTTGCTTGGCAGTAATTTTTTTTAAATCATTCCAAGCCTTTATATCTAAAGGCTTATTGTCATTTTTTGCTTTGTCCGATGTCCACCAAATAGTATCTTTTGATATATCGTCCATTACAATGTATTTATCCTTGGGAGAGCGTCCGGTAAATCGTCCGGTCATTACATTTACTGCACCTAATTCGGTTAATACACCTTTTTCATAGCCTTCTAATTCAGGATTTAATTCTTCTTTGTACAAAAAATCATACGATAGATTATAAATAATCTCTTTTACTCCCGAAATTCCATACTTTGATAAATCAATAGTTTTGTTCATGTGTGTTTTATTTAGAGTTATTATTCTAATTATTTGCTTGTTATGTGTTAAGTAAGTATGTTAAATAAGTATGTTATATACTTATGTTTTTCAGCATGCAAGATAATTATTCTATTTTAATATTTGATTGATAATTCATGAATTAATAGTATGATTTTTATCATTTAAAATAAATAATATATGATAAAAGTCATATTTATATGCTAATATAAAAAAATAGCAACATATAAAATTATATATATTGCTATTCATTTATAATTAATAGTTGTTTATGAACGGGGATGAAAACGTAATATAGTATCTTTTAAATATTCTTTATCAAGATGAGTATAAATTTCGGTAGTAGTAATAGATTCGTGTCCAAGCATGTCTTGAATAGCTCTCAAGTCGGCTCCGCCTTGCATTAAGTGAGTAGCAAACGAGTGTCTAAAAGTATGCGGGCTGATATTTTTTTTCAAATCAATTTTAGCTGCTAAATCTTTGATAATGGTAAAAATCATAACTCTTGTTATTTTTTTACCTCTACGATTCAAAAACAAAATATCAGTATCTTTATTATTAATTTTTTTGTTTAATTTTAAAACATCTCTACTATTTTCAATATATTGAATGATAGCTTCTTTTGCTTTGCTTCCCAGTGGTATTAATCTTTCTTTATTTCCTTTTCCTTCAACTTTAATAAATTCTTCGTCAAAATAGATATTGGATAATTTAAGATTAATTAATTCGGATACTCTCAAACCACAGCCGTATAACACCTCAAGTATAGCTCTGTTACGATAACCTGTCTCTGTTGATAAATCAACTGCATTAATTAAATTTTCTATTTCGTCTAATTCTAAAACTACGGGTAATTTACGTCCTATTTTAGGCGTTTCAATATGTATCGACGGGTTTTTATCAATAATACCGTCAATAATTAAATATTTAAAAAAAGATTTTATTCCTGACAATGCTCGAGCTTGACTACTTGCACTCATTCCTTTTTCATTGATAAAATCAATAAAATCACGTATGGTTTCTTGAGTAATATCTTTAGGTGAACCTGAAAAATTATTATCTTCAAGATAATCGATAAATTTCACTACATCTTTTATGTAAGCACCTACAGTATTTTCGGAAAGAGATTTCTCTAATTTGAGATAATTTTTGTAATTATTTAAATATTCAGTCCAAATCATAGTTTAAAAGGTTTTTGTTTAATATAATAAACGTAAAAAGATAAATATTGTTCAATAAGAATAGTTTTTTTTAATTAAAAATTTATCAATTGCTATTATTGTTTTATAAATCATAAGTTTTATTTTACAAAATAATAGTTTTAAGTGAATTTTAAATTTAAATTATCATAATCTATTTTAATTGTTTTATAAAAAAAACTAACCTCCGGAGGGGAAAGTGGAGGTTAGAAAATAGGGTGTTTCTCAAAAGGGTATTATTACAAAGGGTAATTAATTTATATTTAATTATACATTCAAATCATGTTTTAAATTCAATATAAATGTATATCATATTTTCAAACTATTTTTCATCAATTTATATATGGTATGATATATTTATTTTTTGGTATTATTTAATTGATATTTGGTTGGTATGTGGTAATGCTTTTAAAATAGCGTAGAGATTGTCTGATTTGCTGATATTATTAATTTATACTTTTGTTATAAAATTTATTCTAAAGTTTTTAATAAAAAAGTTATAAAATAACTAACGAAAACATTACCTTTGCATACTTAAAAAGTAACTTCATAAATACTTGATTAACATGAATTTAATAGAGCAAATTAAAGAAAATTCAAAAAAACACAATAAAACTATTGTGTTACCCGAAGGAACCGAAGAAAGAACAATAAAAGCTGCAGATATTATTCTTAGTGAAGGTTTGGCAAATATTGTTTTAGTTGGAAAAGAGGCTGAAATTAAAGATTTAGCATTAAAGTATAATTTATCTAACATTGATAAGGCAAAAATTGTTGACCCTGCTATACACGAGAAACGTGAAGAGTATATTGAAACTTTAATGGAGCTTCGTAAAAAGAAAGGTTTAACAAGAGAGCAGGCAGAGGAACTTATGAATGATCCTTTGTATGTTGCAGCTATGATGGTAAAAAAAGGTGATGCTGACGGTGAGGTAGCCGGAGCTGACAATGCCACTGGTGATGTGTTGCGTCCTGCTTTTCAAATTGTTAAAACAAAACCCGGAATCAGTGTAGTATCGGGTGCATTTTTTATGATTCTTAAAGATAAAACTTTTGGTGAAGACGGTATTTTGGTTTTTGCCGATTGTGCTGTTCATCCTAATCCTACAGCAGAAGAACTTGCTGAAATTGCAGTGGAAACAGGTATAACAACAAAAGCAATTGGTGGATTTGAACCTAAAATAGCTATTTTAAGTTTTTCAACCAAAGGAAGTGCCAAACACGAAATGGTTGATAAAGTAATTAAAGCTACCGAAATAGCTAAACAAAAAGCTCCTGATATGATGATTGACGGCGAATTGCAAGCAGATGCTGCAATTATTCCTGCCATAGGACAGAAAAAAGCTAAAGGCAGTGAAATAGCAGGACAAGCAAATGTTCTTGTTTTTCCGTCTCTTGAAACAGGAAATATCACTTACAAACTTGTTCAGCGTTTAGCCGGAGCTGAAGCTGTTGGTCCTGTATTGCAGGGGATGGCTGCTCCAATTAACGATTTATCTCGCGGTTGTTCAATTGATGATATTGTAAGTCTTGTTGCTATTACTTGCAATCAAGCTGCTGCCAATTAATTTTATAAGACTGATAATTTATTTATATAATTTAAAACAGTCATTTTTATAAGTGGCTGTTTTTATTTTATAAAGTTGTTTGAGAAGAATTATTTTATCTATTTTTCTTTTTTTTTCTTTTTTGTAGATTTTTTTTACTCCAATCCCATTGCCAGTAAAGAAATCCGATTGGACCTGAAATATTTTGCCGGGCATCGGGAAAGTTTGCGTATAAATACGCCAGTTCAAACCTGAAACTGTTGAGGAATCCTTTTTTGCTTTTTATAAACGGAGCTATGCGGGTTGCTAAAACAAATTGTTGCTTTCTTGCAATATTATCGGCATAAAGAAATGTTGAGCCGTAAGAATATGATGAATGAAAACTTATCCACCTTTTAAAACGCCAACCTACTGCCAAAGAATAATCGGGGCTTATTAAGTTACTAAAAGTTTTTCCTGTGTAATTCAATGTGTCATTGTTTGATATTTGCAGGTTTTCGGCATAGGTTATACCGCCTGCTAAATGTATGTGCCATTTATTTGCTATTTTCCAACTCATGTTTATATGATTATACCAATTTACTCCTTTTCTGTTTATTTGTAAATAATCCAAATTATGAAATTGGTCAAAATCATTTTTTAAGTATTGGAACATCGTTTCAAAAGCAAGATGCGGTATAAACTCTTTTTGTTTTAAAATGCCTATTCTAAAATTGAAACTCGGTACTCCGCCCAGCCAAGCCTCTAAATCAAGTTCTGCTGTAATTCTGTCGGTAATTCCCCACCAAGCCCAACTCGGGTATGGTGTTAATGCCTGATTATATCCCCATTCTCCTTTTTTGTAAACATATCCGGTAAATGCATCTGCCGGATGTAACATTGTTTCATTAATCAAACTTTTTGCTGAGTCGGATTGAGCAAATAATATTTGCTTCATAAATATAAAACATAGAATGAATATAATTTTTTTCATTACTTTACATTATTACTTGTTCTGTTTTTTATCTCCATTTCCAAAGTTACAGGTTTGTAATTAAATAGTTCTCTTAATAATTTATGTTCTTTAGGAACATCTTTAGCTAAGTCGGCAGGAAAATTATTCAGCAATTTTAAACTTTTGTATAAATACCTTACAAATGGCATAAATGGTAAAAGTATAAACGATACAAAATTAATTAAAAACAAAGGTATTGTTATGTGCTTAACTTTTACTCTGCTTATTTCACTCATTAATTTTGCCACTTCGGGAAAAGAATAGGCTTTTGGTCCTGTTAATTTTATTCTTTTACCGCTTAAATCGTTACGTAATACTGTTTGTGCCGTAATTTCTCCTACATCCTCGGGCGAGATTGCCGGTATAGCATTTAAACCGCCGCCCGGGACTGTCATTTTCCCTTTGTTTGTAAATGAAAAAAATATTTCAAAGGCAGGGGCATCACCTAATATTGTCCAATTAAAGGTTGATTGCCTGATTTTTTCTTCTATTTCAATTTTTATCTCTCCGAATTCGGGTATTTTTAAATCTTCGAGCAATTGCTTTCTCATTTCGTAACCCGACATATAAACCAGTCTTGAAATATTTGCTTTTTTTGCCTGTTCCATAATCTCCAAAACAGCATCACGCTCAATTTCTTTCATACTTCTGATTAGTTTATTGCTCATTGCCGAAAGGCATATTACAATAGCACCGACATTTTTTAAAGATTTTTCAATTATCCCTTTTTCTGTTACATCGCCTTGAAACAGTTCAACTTTATTACCGAAAATTTTCTTTGCTTTTTCTGTATTTCGTGTAACTACTTTTACCGGTTGTCTCTTTTCTACTAAATTTTCAACAACTTTTCGTCCGTAAAAACCTGTTCCTCCGTAAACTATTATTTTATTTTTATTATTCATCTGTTTATAATTTATTTTTTAGTTGTCAGATGGAACCGCCTGATGAAAAATAATCATTGTCGTGTGTGTTAATAATTATTTTTATCATGCTTGTTTCATCTGATTATATTTTAATTTTCAATTGCCAGATGGAACATCCTGTCTGCTAATTTACACTTTCAATTTTGCATCCTCCAAAGGCGGACAAGTTTTTTGCTATAATCATGCTTTCCGAAATTATTTTCGGAACAAGCTGTGTGTGTTAAATAAACTTATCATGGATGTTTCATTTTTTGTTTTCTTTATAAAATTAATATACTTATTAAGGTTTATAGTTTGAGTTTTATAGTTTAAAAATGAGAAAAAATTCTTTTTTTTTCTGTTATTTATCAAATTAAATAATTATAAATCCATCTATTTTAATAAAACCTGTTAATCCTGAATTTGTAATAGTGAAGATTGCAAAAATTATTGCTAATATATAGGAATAAAAAAAAGGAGCAGCTTTTTTGTGTTGTAAAACACGATATGTTATTGATGCAAAATACTATTGTAATTCAATGACTATAAGTAGATTTGCAGTATTAAATAAAAATGTAAAATAAAAACATAAAGATATGAATATCACAAAGTTAGAGCAAATGTATGAGGTATTGCAAGGAGCAGAAAAGAAAAATCTTGTTGCAATTTGGGCAAACGACTCTCATACTATTGAAGCTGTAAGCAAAGCTATTGATTTGGGAATTGTGTCGGGAACACTTGTAGGAAATAAGAATGAAATCGAAAAAGTTTGCAAAGCAAAAAATATTGATATTAATAAATTTAAAATTGTGCATGCTGGTTCTGACGTTGAAGCCGGAGATACTGCCGTAAAAATTATTACTTCGGGCGAAGGCGATATTTTAATGAAAGGTTTGCTGTCAACCGATAAATATATGCGAGCCATTCTTAACAAAGAAGCAGGTTTATTGCCACCTAAGGCAGTTTTGAGTCATGTTACCGTTATACAAAACGAATTTTACCACAAATTGCTTATAGTTAGTGATGTTGCTATTATTCCGCAACCCGACTTAAAGCAAAAAATATCAATGATAAATTATTTAATACAAACAGCTCACGCTTTGGGAATTGAAAAACCAAAACTATCTGTTATTTCAGCATCGGAGCAAGTAATTCCGGCTTTAGAATCGTCAATGGATGCCAGTGTACTGGCTAAAATGGGCGACCGTGGACAAATAAAAGGAGCAATTATTGATGGACCTTTGTCACTTGATGCTTCGGTAGATAAAGAAACTGCCGAAACCAAAGGAATTAAAAGCGAAGTAGCAGGAGATGCCGATTGTTTGCTTTTCCCTGATTTAGATGCAGGTAATGTTTTTTATAAAATGAATTCAAAAATGAGTAATGCACAGATGGGAGCTTTTGTTGCCGGAGCAAAAGTGCCTTGCGTATTATCATCACGTGGAGATACTACTCAAACAAAACTTAACTCTATTGCTATATGTACTTTATTGGCTCTTAATAAATAAAAAAATCTTAAAATGGATAAATTTGTGATATTGGCTATAAATCCGGGATCTACATCAACAAAGATTTCTGTCAGCCACAACGAAAAATCGGTATTTCTTAAAACAATCCGCCATAGTATTGAAGAACTTGACGAGTTTGAAAAAATTACCGACCAATTTGAGTTCCGTAAAAATATTATTATGGAAGAACTCAAAAAAGCTGAAATTTGTATTGATAAGATAAGTGCTGTTGTTGGTCGCGGAGGGTTAATAAAGCCTGTTGAAGGAGGTGTTTATGAAGTTAATAACAGATTGAAAGAAGACCTCGAAATAGGAGTAATGGGTGATCATGCCAGTAATCTTGGCGGATTAATAGCTGACAGTATTGCCAGAACTATTCCCGGAGCAAGAGCATTTATAGCTAATCCTGTTGTTGTTGATGAATTACAAGATGTTGCCAGAATATCGGGACATCCCGAAATCGAGAGAATATCAATTTTTCATACTCTTAATCAAAAAGCTATAGCTCAACAATTTGCAAAAAGCAGAGCAACAAAATATGAAGAATTAAACCTTATTGTAGCTCATCTTGGCGGAGGTATATCTGTTGGTGCTCATTACAGAGGAAAAGTTATTGATGTAAATAATGCTCTTGACGGCGATGGACCTTTTTCACCGGAACGTTCGGGTAGTTTACCAGCCGGACAACTTGCAAGATTATGTTTCAGTGAAAAATATTCTTATTCGGATGTGAAGAAAATGATTACAGGTAAAGGAGGACTTGTTGCATATATGGGTACAAATTCTGCTTACGAAGTAGAAAAAATGGTTAACGATGGCAACCAAAAAGCAAAACTTATACAAGATGCTATGGCTTATCAAATAGGAAAAGCCATAGGAGAAATGGCAACAGTGCTTTATGGTGAGGTACACGGAATATTATTAACCGGTGGTGTTGCCAATAATCGCGATTTGGTATCATACATACGAAATATGGTAAGTTTTATAGCTCCGGTGTTTGTTTATCCGGGTGAAGATGAGATGGCATCGCTTACCATGAACGGTCTTATGGTATTAAAAGGTGAAGTTGAATGTAAAGTTTATGACTAAAAAAAATAGTTAAACAAAAAAATAAATAATTTAATCTAACAGATCTTTTAAAATAAATACATCCTATGTATCAATATATTAAGCTAAATCTGTTAGATTTTTTAATTTTAAATTCTATTAAACCCGACTTATGCAGTAGGAGTTGTGAAATAGTGAACTTACGGCATTTAGTAAGGGTTAACCCCGATTTAGAAATACACCATTTTGGTTATTGTCCAAAATAGATGTAGTTCTTTATCGCTATACAATAGAAAACTATTTTTGTTTTCTATTGCATAGTTTGGGTTAAACTTATTTATTTAAATAAGACCTTTCTTTAACTTTTCTTTAATATTTATTGAAAATTAGTATTAAAAAGTTATTTTTACCCGTAAACAAAATGAAGATATGTTTACCGGACTTGAAGTATTAGATACAATTAGATTAAATTTTAGTCCTACCGGATTGATTTTATTAAATATTACTTTGGCATTTGTAATGTTTGGAGTAGCATTGGAATTAAAAATATCAAATTTCAAACATGTTTTTAAATTCCCGAAAGCAACAATGGTTGGTATGGCTGCTCAGTTTTTGGTTATGCCAATGATAACCTTGTTAATGGTATTAATAATAAATCCGACACCGGGTGTTGCTTTGGGGATGATACTTGTAGCATCGTGTCCCGGAGGAAATATTTCAAATTTTATGACTGCTCATGCAAGAGGTAATACTGAGTTATCAGTAAGTTTAACTGCCATAGCCGATTTCTCGGCAATAATAATGACACCATTGAACTTTGCATTTTGGGGTAGTATTTACACAAATTTTTATACAAAAGCATCAAATTTGCTTATACCTGTAGAGATTGATGCATTTGAAATGATAAAAACCATGATACTATTATTAGGTATTCCATTGGTAATAGGTATGTGGTTTTCTCGGCGTTTCCCGAATATCCGAAATAAAATAATGCGACCAATAAAAATTATCTCTTTACTTATTTTTGCAGGTTATGTAATTGCTGCATTAGCTGCAAATTTCAATTATTTTATTAAGTATGCTTATTTAATTTTTATTATAGTTTTAATACATAATGCGTTAGCTTTTACTTCGGGTTACATAATGGCAAAATCGTTTAAACTGAAAAGACGCGATGTAAGAACAGTAACTATAGAAACAGGTATTCAAAATTCAGGATTGGCACTGGTTCTTATTTTTAATCCGAATTTATTTAATGGATATGGCGGAATGGCTTTTATTGCTGCTTTTTGGGGTATCTGGCATATAGTATCGGGATTAATAGTATCCAGTATCTGGTCTTACCAACCATTATTAAAACGACAATAAATAATTTATCTTTTTGCGATTTAAAAATTTGTTTATTTATTTGTCAATAATTAACACCTAATATATTAATGTATGAATCCTATTCATAAATTTGATTTTTGGCACAGTGTTTTACGAAATTATGTTGATTTTTATTTATATACTTTTTACGATAACATTACAGTAGTAGGTAAGGATAAAATACCTAAAGATAAACCTGTTATTTTCACCATCAATCATCAAAATGCTTTGATGGATGCATTAACAGTATTGTGCACATTAAAAGGTCAGCCTGTATTTATGGCTAGAGCTGATATTTTTCAGAGTAAATTAGTAGCTAAAATATTGCGTTTTTTTAAAATACTTCCTATATATCGTATTCGAGACGGCATAAAAAGTTTACAAAATAATGATGCTGTTTTTGAAGAGGCAGTAGAAGTTCTTGAAGCAAAAAAACGTCTTGTAATTTTACCGGAAGGGAGTCATTTTGGAGAAAGACGCTTGCGAGCATTAAAAAAAGGTATTGCCCGTATAGTCTTTCAAGCTGAAGAAAGAAATAATTTTGAGCTTGATATTCAAATTATTCCTATTGGACTTGACTATTCGCATTATATAAATTTTGGTGCCGATTTATTGGTTAACTTTGGTAACCCGTTCCCAATTAGTAAGTATAAAGATTTATACCTTGAAAATAATCAAAAAGGGATGAATGCTTTTTTGCAAGAACTTAGAGAGCATATGATAAATCAAATGTTGAATATTGATGATTCTCAAAATTATAACGAAATAGAAACACTTAAAGATATTTATGTTAATCATTTATTGGCGAATAAAAAATTACGCTATAACCATGTTAAAATAATTGATAAATCACAAGAGATTGCTGATAATATCATAAAATTTAAAAATATAAATCCTGATAAATTCGAAGATATTGGTAAACAAGCTCTGGATATTAAAGATTTATTGCGAGATTTAAAATTAAGATATTGGGCTGTAGCACAAAAACGTTACTGTTGGATAGGAATAATTTTAAATTATTTACTGTTAACTGTTTTATCACCTCTGTTTATTTACGGTTTTGCCGTAAATATATTACCTTTTTATTTGCCGGTATTAGCTTCGCGAAAAATAAAAGATCCTCAGTTCGTAAGTTCAATAAGATTTGGGATTTCTTTAATAACATTTACTCTTTTTTATATTATTTATTTGATACTGTTACTAATTTATATTCATCCTTGGTATTTATCAATAGGTATTTTGGTGAGTTTTTTACTTGCCGGAATGTTTAGTTTTAGATACTATGTTGCATTTAAAAAGAATATTGCAAAAACCAAAATAAACATTTGGAAGATGACAAAAAAAACTAAATGGGTTGAGTTGAAAAACAAATGGAATAATGTTGTTGCTGAAGTTGAAAGCATTGTAAAAAACGGATAATATGAGTCACGATTTTACAGATATTTTCTTTATTAAAAATGGTAAATTTGTTGAAACATCAACAAAAATATCATCATCAAATAAAAATATTTCAGTTTACGATGTAGTAAGAATAATATCGGGCAAGGCACTTTTTATTGATGACCATATTGAGCGATTAAATAAATCAATTCAATTGACAGGAATAAATTTTACAATATCTGATACCGAAAAAATAAAACGGCAGATAGAAGAGTTATGCAGTAAAAATCAAAAGTTTTTTGGAAATATTGAAATACGATTAACTCAATTATCAACTGAAGAAATAGAATTTATTATAGGTTTTATTTCGCATAAATATCCTTCGCCGCTTGATTATATCAACGGAGTAAAAGTTTCTCTTTTATACTGTGAACGAAAAAATCCTAATGCAAAAGTTAAAAATACTGAAGTAAGAGAAAAGACAAACAAAATTATTAAACAAAAGGGAGTCTATGAAATTCTGTTGGTAAACGAATTTCATCAACTAACCGAAGGTAGTCGCAGTAATGTTTTTTTTATAAAAAACAATACTCTTGTAACAGCACCTTTACAATATGTTTTGCCCGGAATTACCCGCAAATATGTTATTGAGATAATTAAAAATACAGGTTTGCAACTTATTGAAAAATTAATATTAATAGAAGAATTATCAACATTTGATGCGGTATTTATTTGTGGAACATCACCGGGAGTTTTACCTGTAGCACAAATAGACAACAATACTTTTGATGTAAATAATGCTGTTTTACGAAAAATAATTTTTGAGTTCAATAATATTGTATCGAAAAATATGAGTTAATTTAAAACATAATCTCTAAATCGTAATTAAAAAAACTTCGGTTCTACTGTTATTTTAATGGATAACTTAAAATACTTAGGATTTATTCTTTAAATGAATAAAAATATTAAAATACTATAACAAAGATAATTATTAAACCTTCCAGGTTTTTAAAACCTGGAAGGTTTGGATATTTAGCTTTTAATT
>Ga0256845_1000356_pt1 | contig 43861 bp, 36 predicted proteins | sample RiftiametaG_FD_189101 | JGI IMG/M metagenome (GOLD analysis project Ga0256845, IMG submission 189101) | Tube worm associated microbial communities from hydrothermal vent at the East Pacific Rise, Pacific Ocean - Riftia | ecosystem: Host-associated > Annelida > Integument > Unclassified ...
CCTGCCAACCCCAGCGACACCGACACCGGTGCCGACACCGACACCGACACCAGCACCGACACCGGCACCGACACCGGCACCGACACCGGCACCGACACCGGCACCGACACCGGCACCGACGAGCATATTCCCGTCGATCTCAACCAGGGCAAGCTTCGGCTCTGGTACGAAACCCCCGCAACCGATTGGGAGAGTGAAGCTCTCCCAATCGGCAACGGCCGTATTGGGGGCATGGTCTTTGGCGGAATTGCGTCCGAGCGTGTTCAACTCAACGACAAGACTTTATGGACAGGCGACAAGACTGTGCGTGGCGCCTACCAGAATTTTGGCTTCCTGCAACTGAACTTCGAGGGGGCCACGGGATCCTCGTCGATCTACGAACGAGAGTTGGATCTGGACAATGCCATCGCCCGGGTCGTCTTTTCCAACGACACCGTTCAGTACACTCGGGAATACTTCGCAAGCTACCCGGACGACATCATCGCTGCACATTTTACGGCCGATCAACCAGGTCAATTGACCGTTGAGATCCGTCTCAACGATGCCCACGACGGTTCCATCGTTGTCGATGACAACCGAATCACAATTGCAGGAACCCTCACACTTCTCTCGTATGAGGCGCAACTCATGGTTCGTCACGGAGGGGGAACACGGACATCGACCCCGGAGAGTATTCGGATCTCTGATGCCGACAGCGTGACATTGTTGCTCTCTTTGGGCACCAATTATGATCCTGTGGCCCCGGATTACCTCGCATCGGACAGCCTTCACGACCGTATCACCGCCGATGTAAACAGCGCCTACGACAAACCTATCGATACGCTAAGAGCCGCACATACCACCGACTACCGCGCGCTCTTCGATCGTGTCCAGCTCGATCTAAAACAAGAAACACTATCGCTCCCCACAAACAAATTGTTGGACAAATACAGAGAGGGAAACTACGTGGCGATGCTCGAAGTTCTCTACTTCCAGTACGGTCGCTATCTCACAATCGCCTCATCCCGACCCGGTTTGGCACTGCCTTCGAATCTTCAAGGATTGTGGAACAACAGCAACAACCCAGCTTGGGGGGCCGACATTCACTCGAATATCAATGTACAGATGAACTACTGGCCCGTCGAGAGCACGAACCTCGCGGAGTGCCACGAGCCCTTCCTCAACTACATCCACAATATGGCGATCGTTCAGAACTCGTTCCGCGACATGGCAACGGCGCTGGGTCATCGAGGCTGGACGATGAAGACCCAGAACAACATTTTTGGCTACTCCGACTGGAAGTGGAACCGGCCCGCCAATGCCTGGTACAGCATGCATCTTTGGGATCACTACGCCTACAGTCTAGACGTCGACTTCCTAGAAACGCGCGGATACCCAGCCATGAAAAGCGCAAGCGAGTTTTGGTTGGACCGACTCAAGGTTGACGACAGCGGGAGTCTTGTGGCTCCTTCGGAGTGGTCTCCCGAGCATGGAACCACGGAAGACGGAATCGCCTATGCACAGCAGCTAGTTTTCGATCTCTTTACAAAGACGATCGAAGCTTCCGACGTTCTTGAGACCGATGCGGAGTTCAGAGCCTCGCTACAGACTGCGCTGGCCAAACTCGACAATGGCCTGCAGGTGGGGAGTTGGGGGCAGCTACGCGAGTGGAAAATCGCCAACGACGACGAGAACGACAAGCACCGGCATATCTCCCATCTGATCGCACTCTACCCTGGCCGACAAGTCTCGCCGAGACTCGACACGCAATACTCTGATGCCGCAAAGGTCTCACTCAACGCCCGCGGTGACTCCTCCACAGGATGGGCGACCGCCTGGCGAGTCGCCAGCTGGGCACGATTGCTCGATGGAGATCGTGCTCTGTCGATTTTCAGACGCTTCTTGCTCGGGGGAAAAACCCTCACGAACCTGTTCGACAGCCATCCTCCCTTTCAGATCGACGGAAATTTTGGTGGGACCGCGGCGATGGCCGAAATGTTGTTGCAGAGCCATCTCAATGTGATCGAGCTCTTGCCTGCGCTTCCCCAGGCTTGGCCCGATGGCGCAGTGAGCGGTCTTCGGGCTCTCGGCGGTTTCGAAGTTCGGCTGCTCGAGTGGCAAAACGGTGCGTTGCAACAGGCGATCGTGAAGTCCGCATATGACCGAAATTGCGTTGTGCAGAACGTCGCATTGGACGACGAGGTCCGTGTGGAACAAATTCCTGGTGACGTCCCCGTCGTGTTCGAGCGTGACGGCGATCGCATCACCTTCTCGGCCCACGCGGGGAAGAACTACCGCATCACCCCAGGTTCCTAGAGCGGGTCGATTTTATGCACGCGCATCCGAAAGCGGGAGATGTGCAGTGCTGGTATCGGTACTGAAGTAGCGCACGGTCCCCGTATCGCTCCGCAACGCGATGCTGTGGACCTTGACACGTCCGCCGTGGGTCTCAACCCCCCTCAACAGCGGGCCCTGGGTCACCCCCGATGCAACAAAGAAGCACTCCCCTCGAACAATGTCGTTCATCTGCAAGAGCTGATCGGGGTCCTTCATTCCCATGCCGATCGCGCGCTCCCGCTCCTCAGGATTGCGAAAGGCCAACCGACCTTGAAACTCCCCTCCGAGACAACACAGCGCAGCCGCTGCGAGAACACCCTCGGGAGCCCCGCCTCGACCCATAAACATGTCGACGTCGCTGCCCACCAGGCCCGTTGCCACGGCTGGGTTCACATCGCCATCGGAGATCAAGCGCACGCTGGCTCCGGCCTCGTGCAGCTCACGGATAATCTCTGTGTGACGAGGACGATCGAGCACAACCACCACCATCTCCGAAGGACGCTTTCCCTTTGCCTCGGCCAGGGCCAGAAGGTTCTCTCGCGGACTCTTATCCAGAGCGATCACCCCCTTACCCGCCGGCCCCGACGCGATTCTATGCATGTAGGTATCCGGGGCGGCCAAAAGATTTCCTCGACGTGCGATCGCCATGACCGCCAGCGCGCCTGGCATGCCCTTCGCACACAGATTTGTCCCTTCGAGAGGATCGACCGCGATGTCGACCGCGGGGAGGCTCTCGTCCTTGGGACCGACCTCTTCGCCAATGAACAGCATCGGCGCTTCGTCGCGCTCGCCCTCTCCGATCACGATCCGTCCACGAGCGGGCACCCTGTCGAATGCAGCGCGCATGGCCTTCACGGCCAAAGCATCGGCCGCATCTTTTTGTCCGGCCCCGACGAGTCGAGAACAGGCGATCGCGGCGGCCTCGGTCACACGCACGTATTCCAGCAACAACCTGCGGTCCAGAGAGGAGTCGTTCGGCATCGCCGGGTAAGTACCATGCTCCCCCGCCGGGGCCCACACCCCACCGCCTGGACCGACCCCGCTCACACCTCCGCGATCAGCCGTGTATAGACCTCGTCTGGCATCTTCGTCGCTCGCTTGTCGCTCAGCGCCATACAGCCGTGATGTGTCTCACCACGAGCCAAAATTTGTCGTTCCGTAAGCCCCTCACGGTCGCCCGCTTCCACGACCAACTCGTAGCTAAAATGCAGGCGAGCCCAACTCACGCGCAATAACGCGACCCAAAGACTCACAAAATCATCGTATCGGCCTGGTGCAAGGTACTTAATCGACAGCTCCGTAACAGGCAGGCCAACCCCCATGCGCTCCATGCCGGCGTAGCTCACACCCAGATTGCGCATCGCTTCCACGCGAGCGTGTTCCATGTAGCGGATGTAGCTGCCGTGATAAACGACCCCCATGCAGTCGGTGTCGCCATAGATCACCCGAGTTTTGGCGGCCAGCCGGTAGGGCGCGGAATCGATGATTTTTGATTTCTTGGTCGAGGGCATGGGCCGACTAGGATACTGCTTCACGTGGGAGCATTCGAATTCGGTGGGTCGGGCGCGTGAGTTCATCGAAGGTATCGATCTCGGTCATGGCCGCGCGCAGATTGGACTCGGCCACCGCCTCTGTAATGATGACCATCTCGATGGGACGTCCTGGATCTGGGGTCTCTTGTTTCATTCGTTTGATACTCACCCCGTGCGCTCCCAAGCAGCTCGACACCCGGCCCAAAACCCCAGGTACGTTCGGCGCGTAGACACACAGGTAGTTTTCGCACATCAAGTCACCCACCGGGGCAGGCGTCACCGATTCGATCTGCTCGAAGGCCTCGGGGGGAGGACCCGACTCCGCGAAGCTAAGGATATCGCGACACACCTCGATGATGTCGGAGACCACGGCAACTCCCGTCGGCATCATACCCGCACCTTGACCGTAGTAGAGGCTGCGGCCGAGCGCGCGGGATTGCACCGCGACGGCGTTGTACGCTCCATGCACTCCGGCCAATACGTGGTCGCACGGCACAAAGGTTGGATGCACACGCAAACAAGGCACGCCATCGATGAGATCTGCGACGGCGAGGCTCTTAACCACATAACCGAGCTCGGTCGCCATCTGAATGTCAAAGCGGGTGATTCCGGTGATTCCCTCGGTCGAGATCAACTTTGGATCCACGCGTCGACCGAAGCTGACCAAGCTGAGCAGCGCAAGCTTATGCGCCGCGTCTCCGCCCCCTACGTCCAGATGGGGATCCGCCTCGGCGAAACCCGCCTTTTGGGCATCGCGTAGTGCATCGGCATAGCTCGCGCCTGTTCGCGTCATGGCATCGAGAATGAAATTGGCGGTACCGTTGACGATACCGACGATCGACTCGATACGATCGCTGGCGAGACCTTCTCGCAGAGCCCTCAGCACCGGGATGCCCCCGGCCACGGACCCCTCGAAATAGACCGACAACCCACGGCGGCGAGCCTCACCGAAGATCTCTTCGCCATGTTCTGCGAGCAACGCCTTGTTCGCGGTCACGACATGTTTCCCCCGCGCCAACGCCTGAAGGACGTAGGATCGTGCGGGTTCAAGCCCTCCGATAAGCTCGACCACCACCCGCACGTCGGGGTCCTCAAGCACCTCGGAAACCTCGGTGGTCAGCACCCCGGGGTCGACCTGAACGTCCCGACTTCGGCTGGGATCACGCACCAAGATGCGTTTAACGTGCACGGAGGCCGAGAGTCTCGCCTCGATGCTCTCTCGATTCTCACGCAAGATTCGAACGACACCCGCGCCAACGTTGCCGAGGCCTAGCAGACCGATATAAATGTCGCGCACAGCCGTGCACCATAGCGGCCGCGTCCGAATTCGTCAAAGCCACATTGGTTCTAGACCGTGCTCTTAGAGGAACTCTAGGCGATGCGGATCCCATGATTCCGGCTCGCACTCGGATGCAGACCAACACATAACCATGTATCGTGCTCGAGCCTGAAGGGGCCCAATCCCACCATGTCTATCATCGTCTCGGTCCATGCCCGCGAGATCCTCGACTCCCGCGGAAACCCTACTCTTGAAGTCGAAGCCCGCACCGAATTCGGTAGCCTCGGTCGCGCCGCCGTCCCCTCTGGTGCCAGCACCGGTGTGCACGAAGCCCACGAGCTGCGCGATGGCGACAAATCGCGTTATCTCGGCAAAGGCGTGCGAACGGCCGTGGCCAACGTCAACGACAAGCTCGCGCCGATCGTCGAGGGCCTGGAGGCCGCCGATCAAACCCACATCGACCGCATGCTTATCGAGGCCGATGGCAGCGTGAACAAGAAAAACCTCGGCGCCAATGCGCTCTTGGGCATCTCGATGGCGGTCGCCCGTGCGGCCGCAGACGACGTCGGCCTGCCTCTGTTTCGCTACCTCGGCGGAACCCACTGTCGAACCTTGCCCGTCCCCCTGATGAACGTGATCAACGGGGGATCCCATGCCGACAACAATCTCGACTTTCAAGAGACCATGTTGGTGCCCCATGGCTTCGACAACTTTCCCGATGCGCTTCGTGCCGGTACCGAGACGTTTCACGCGCTTAAGCAGCTGCTCAAAGAGCAGGGCAAGGTCACGGCCGTAGGCGATGAAGGTGGCTTCGCGCCCGACATGGGAAGCAACGCGGAGGCCCTCGAAACCCTACTCGTCGCCATCGAACGGGCCGGCTACAAACCTGGCGAAGAAATCAGCCTCGCCCTCGATGTCGCCGCGTCAGAGTTCTACGATGCCGAAAAGAAACGCTATATCCTCGCGGGCGAGGGCGGCCGCGAGCTTGAGAGCGGAGCCCTGGTCGAACTCTATGCCGATTTGGCGAACAAATTTCCCTTGGTCAGCATCGAAGACGGCATGGACGAAAATGACTGGGACGGGTGGATCGCCCTCACAAAGTCCATCGGTGACCGAACACAGCTTGTCGGCGATGACCTCTTTGTCACGAATCCAACCCGCCTCGCCCGCGGTATCGAGCAATCCGCTGCCAACGCACTGTTGGTCAAGGTCAATCAAATCGGCACACTCACCGAGACTTTTGAGGCGATGAAGCTTGCCCACCGAAACCGATTTCGTTGTGTGGTCTCGCACCGCAGTGGCGAAACAGGCGACACCTTCATCGCAGATCTTGCGGTCGGGACAGAAGCAGGCCAGATCAAGACCGGTAGCGCGTCACGCTCCGATCGGGTGGAAAAATACAACCAGCTGCTGCGCATCCACGAGCAGCTCGGCGCCGACGCGCTTTTCCCTGGTCGCGAGCTTTTCGGGGCCTAGAGCCGGCGAATATCCTCCCCCCTCAGCGCCTGGATGCGGTATGACTACGGCTCATGCGCATCTTGGTGCTCTCGCTTACCTTCGTGCTGCTTCTTCCGGGGGCCGTCGTAGCGGCCAAGCGTCAATCTGGCATCGAAACACCAGATCCTGGTGCGCCAAGCCCAAGTTCGCCACACGCGAGCCGCGAGCTGAGTTCCACCGAGGACACGCCCGCAGACACGAGCGTGCCCGGGCAACCGGCGGCCGAGCAGGCCCATCCGCCCCCTGCAACGACCCCTACTCCAGACGTGGTGGAGCCAAAACCCAAGCCAAGTCCTGCGGAGTACCCGGAAAGCGCGGACGCCGATGCGGCCGCCCTGATCACCGTGCTGGCTTCAGGGGTCGAGGTCACGACCATCCGCGACGACTCGCTGCCCGTGGCTGCCGTCGTTCACGCCATCGGCACCGGCATGCGCGACGACCCCGAAGCGCTCCACGGGTTGATCCATGCACTGGCCTACCACCTGCAAATGGGTACCCGAGAACTGGCGCCGGGCGCTGCCATCGGCGCCGCAACCGATGCAGGAGGCTGGGCCGGTATGGCGGTCGGCCCGGCACAAGTTCGCTTCGAGAGCCTCGTGCCGCTTTCTCGGCTCGATGCCGTCTTGCGTGCGGAGTCCCTGCGTCTCCGCCGGCCCACGGTAAGTCCGGTCCTTTGGGCCAAGTCGCTCAGTTACGCCAAGAACGACCGAGATGGCAACGACAAGTCGGCCAGAGAAATCACCGCCGCAGCATGGAACGACCCCCGGCTGGTGCACGATGGCCGAAAAGTCGACAAAAAGCTCGCGGCGCTCGAGCCCACCGCCCTCCGCGCACATTTACGCAATTTTTTTCACTACGGCCGCAGCCGACTGATCGTCGTGGGTCCAGAGTCTCCAGAAGCACTGTTGACCCGTGTCACGGCTCACTTCGACGACCTTCGTCCTTCAAAACACATCGATACAGCGAGCGAGCCCCCCTCACCAAGGCTCGAATCACCCCTCGAACCTCGGCCTGCCGAACTAAGCCGTCACCGGGGCCAGACCCTTGTCTGGCCGGTCGCCACAAATGCCCCGAGTCGCGCCTGGGCACGTACCCTCTGCGAAACTCTCAAGCTCCAGAAGGCCCATCCCAAACACAAGTCTTCAAAACTTCGATGCACCTTCGTCGATGAAGGGCGCCGGCCGACCTTACACCTACGGGCCAGCGGAAAGCTCGACGTCGTCGAGTTGGCTCAACGTCGGCTCGCGAGGATCACAAACGGAAAAGATGCAGGTCTGCTCGCGGCCCAACGAACCCAAATGGCCAAGCGAATCCAATACAACACCCGCACTCCGCTCGATTTGGCCATCGCCGTGGCCCGTGGCGGACTCGTCCAACGACCCGCCCGCGGGCAGATTTTACGTCCCTCACTCCACCAAATCACCGGCACTGAGAGCCTCCGGAAGGCCGCGGGACTCCTGCAGGCGGCCCCATTCTTGCTCGACGTCGGTGCCGCCGTCCGCCCCCACGCGCCAAAAAAGCCGAGCCCATCCACACCTGCCAGCGACACGGATCTTCAGTGAGACTACGTTCACTTCAGGCCATTCTGCTCGCCATCCTTCCTTTCGCGGGGTCATGCCGATGCAACGACGAGACCCTGTCGCCAATCGTAATCGGCGAACGCTCCGCGCTGTCGGGCGGCAGCGACGGCCCACAGACGCCGCCTTGGGATTCCCCGACCCAGGTCGCGCTCGACAACGGACTGCTCGTCCACTGGCTCCACGAGCAGGACAGCCTGGCGTTTAACCTCCGCCTGTTGTTCCCCACGACAATGCGAGCGGAGAGCATGGACGCGGCCATCACCCATATCGCATTTCGAGCCACAGAGCGGGACCTCACGCGCCGTCTCGCCCCTCTCGGAGCCCATCTCACCACAAGCAGTGCCGCGGGCCGCATGGAGCTTTCGATTCAGGCTCCCGCCGAGGCTGCCGAGGCTGTGCTCGATCGACTGGCGAAGAGCCTCGGCAAAGGAAGCCCGCTCCGACTGCTCGCTTCGGAAAAGGGCCGAGCCTTTTCCAAAATTCAGCGCCGTTCCGCCGCAGAGGTTGTCTCGGCTCATATCACCTCTGATCTTCTTGACCTACCGCTCTCACACCAGCTGATCGCGCCAGCGCAGGTCAAGGCCCTTGATCTTGAGCAGCTCAAGGACGGATGGTGGGCGTTGCACGACCCCCGCCAGGTGGTGGCGATCATTCATACCGGGCGTTCGGCGGCGGATCTCCAAAAGAAGCTCTCGCAGCTCGCGGACACTTGGGAGACCCGGGCTCTACTGCGTGGACCCATAAAGTCCGTCTTTGAACGTCTACGAGCCCCGATCCCTGCCCCGAATCACGTCGTATCCTCCCCACGAGGCCTGCTGCTATCCGACCCCGTGCCCCCGATTCAGGTGGTTCCTGGTGCCGTCTCCACCGGCAAACACACGACCTTGCTCGTTCTTGGGCGCATCCTGCCGGCCTCGACCGCCCCCGAACGCGCCATGGCTCGTCTCGCCCAGCGTCTGTTGCAAGAACGTCTCGATGCGCGACTCTTGATCTCCGGATCTACAGCGGTGCTGCTGGTACGGATTCGCATCTCCCAGAGCGATCCCGTGGGCAGCGTCGACAAGGCACTCAAGCGCCTCCAAGCCCATGCGAGCGGGGATGATCCCCCAGAGCGGCTGCGGCAAGCCGCGCAGCTGTGGTTGGGCGCACGCATCGTCGACGCTAGCTTGCGCGGGGACGACTGGACCATGGCGTGGAGCGAGTCGATCGACCTCGCGCAGGACAAGCTCGCCTTGCCGACGGCTCTCGCGCAAGATGCCCAACTTCTGCAAGAGATTTCTCCTGACGACCTTGGCCAGTGGCGCAAGCGCTGGCTCGACCCCTCGAGTGGAGATCCAGGATGGATCTGGATGCTTGCTGGCGCCGACGTAAAAACCACAGACGCCCTGGCCACAAAGTTCACGCTGCTGCGAGACCCGCTCTAGCCACCGCAGCAGCCTGACGTGGAGTCGTCGCTCTCCGAGCGAGACTCATGCTCATGATCGTCTTCATGATCGTGAGCGTGACCGCCGCTCTCCCATAGCCGTCCGAGATAACCGCGCGGCCCTTGGCGGAGAAAGGAGACCACAAAGAGTCCACCGAGTATGCAGGCGACGAGCTGTGCGAGCACGCCGTGTTCATGGCCCTCATGCGGCGCGGCTTCGGATTCGAGAACATCCGCAAGGAACAGATCAACCCCGTAACCCATCGCCACCGCGGCGAGAACGATCGTCCCCACGAAGGCGGTAGCAACCTTTTTTCCGTTAAGCTGCTTGATCACTCCAAAGGTCGTCGCGTTTGTCGCGGGTCCGGTGAGCAAAAAAGCCAGGGCCGCCCCAGGCGTGAGGCCCTTCGCTATCAGGACCGCGACCATGGGTGTGGCCCCCGCGGCGCAGACATACAGCGGCATGCCGATCATAGCGAACACTCCCACCTGCGCGACTGGCGGTATCTTCGCCATCATCTCGCGATCTAGCCATGGGGTCAGGGATGCGGCGATGACCAGACCCAGCACGATCCACGGCCCGGTGCCGTCAAGGATCTCGCCGAATCCCGAAGCGACACCTCGACGCAGACGTTCGGCCCAAGGACGTGCGTCGGAAGCGACCCAGTCGGGGCCTGGTTCTCCCTGCGGCGACTCCGAAGGCTGAGCATCCGGGCCTCCGCGGGATTTTATCCCGCGCTCGGCGAGTCCCCCAACGAGCCAACCCACGCCCAAGGCCACCACGAAGGCCGCCGCGACTCGGACAAGCGCCATCTTTGGGCCCAGCAAAGGCAGCGAGAGCAGCACTGCGTCGAGACCGAGTTCCGGGGTCGCTACCAAGAATGCCAAGGCTGCAGCGGCTGGGACCCCCCGACGAACGAGGCTGCGATAAACCGGGACGACCCCACAGGAACAAAGTGGCAGCGGCAACCCAAACACAACCCCACGAGTGGCTTGCTGAAGCGTGTTCCCCCGTGACAGCCATCGTATTGAAGCTTCGCCGAGAACGCCGGAGATCAGACCCGCAAGCAGATAGGCGACCAACAATGCGGGCGCACTCTCGATGAAAATGTCGACAAAAGCCCGAGCGAAATCCGGTGTGCCCGAGTGTGCATGTTCGTGCCCGCTCGCACCTCCGCCGTCGCTCCAAAACAGCGCCCCGACCATGGCCAACCCGACCAAGCCGCCGACGCCAGCGACCCGTGGGCTCACCTTTCCTTGCGGTTTGCCCACGCCATGGCTCACGACGTGCATCAGCAGGCCTCCCACAAAAGCCTCGAAGATGCCTATGCTCGACTCATTCATCCCGCCGACCTTCGTGGCTCCGAGAACGAAACCCAAGATCGTTGCGGCGGCAACCGCTCCCAACACTAGCCACGGCGCCGCGCTGCGCTGCGCCTTTCGTTCGACCATCAGCCACCAGATGGCCAAACCCACGGGTAGCCGATGCAAGACCACGGCGTACTCCATCGCCCGGTTCCCGCTATGCACACCCACCGCGGATAGGGCGAGCCCGTCCGTGATGGCGTGCAGGGCCATGCCTAAGACGGCCACCCAAAGCGCAGCGCGGTGGGTCCCCTGCATTCCGAAGCGACCTTCAGCAAAGGATGGTCCAACAATGCCGACTCCCAAGCCAAGCAGCGCCGTCCACCCAGCCGCGGCCAGGCTGTGCGGGAGAATCTCCAGCACCACAATGCACAGGATTGCGGCGACCACCAGGCCGTCTAGAAAAGCGACAGCCTTTCCGGTCCCGCGGGTGGCTCGGTAAAGAAGGGGTCCAAGACCAAGCGCGAAGATGCTCGCCACCAAGGCGACCAAAGCATGGGTGTTAACAATCTCCGACATGGCGGTCTCGCTGCTGTGTTCCCGTCCGTCAAGAGACCGGACAGCAGTCCGCCATGATCCTAAACCTTAGCGCCGCGCGACCGTATGGCATCGACGACACTCTCGATTCCGAGCTTATCGATGATACGCATACCTTTCGAGCTGACACGAATTCTTACCCAGCGTTTCTCGCTAGTTAGGAAGTATCGCTTCCAGCGTAAATTCGGCAGACTCCGCTTTTTGGTGCGGATGTGCGAATGGGAGACATTCATTCCCACGAGGGGTTTTTTTCCAGTGACCTGACAAACCTGCGACATGGGGGCTCCGGGCCGGGAACATTGATCGAGACGGCCCCCTTGTCAAACTGAAGAATGCATCGACTTCGCATTTTCATTTTCACGGGACCCAAACGGATCGTGCGCAAAAGCCAAACTAGTCGGAAAGCTCGGTGTAGCGTACAGAACAGCGTTCTGTTTCCCAGATCACGATCGCCGCGACTCGCGCGCCCTCGCGATTTAACGCGGTGCTTAGGCGCCTGAAAAAGTAGGCGGCCACGTTTTCTGCGGTCGGGTTGACCTCATCAAACGGCGGGATCTCATTTAAAAAGCGATGATCCAATTCGCTGGCGATCACTTCTGTCTCCGCGCGAATATCGCGAAAGTCCATGCCGATACCGATTTCATCGAGCTTGGTCGCTTCGACTTCGACCTCGACGCGGTAGTTGTGGCCATGCAGCCTGGCACAATTTCCCTCGTAACCGCGCAATTGGTGAGCGGCACAGAAATTTACGTGGGTCTTGAGTTGGTAGCGAGCGGCCATCGGCGAAACCGGGCGCACTCTAAGAGGCTCTTTCGCCGCTAGCAAGTGCGCTCGCAGCCCCGAGTTCAGTTTCGCCCAGACCATGATAGCTTCCGCCGATGTCACGCCGAGGCCTCCCGTCCGTCCTCTTTTGCGCAGCCGCAGCACTTTGCGCCTGCGACACCACCACGACCCCCTCGTCGGACGAGGTCCCGGGAGCCCGTGACAATCTCCCGCCACGGTCTGCTGCGGCCGCGGGCCTACCGGCCAACTCGCTGTGGAGCGCCCTGCCACACCGCGACATTCCCCAAGGTGCACTGCCCTTTGAAGGCCTCGACAGGGCCCCCGAAGACCCTCCCGTCGAGGCTGGTGCCGAGACAACCCCCATGGCGATCGACATCCCACTGGTCGCCCCCACGGTGAGCGCGATCAAGGTCACGGAGATTGGCGCCGAACCGCGGCAATCCCTCAAATTCGTGCGCACCGTCGGCGCGTCCAGCTCGTTTGAACTGACCTTGGCGATGGACGCGACGATGGCGGTCGACGGCAACCAGGTCGCCCCCCCAGGCATTCCTCCCATGCGTTTTTCGGCCACAGAGCGCGCCGTCTCGACGGACGGCGGCCAGCTAAAATCGGAGCTCACCTTGCAGAGCTTCGATATTGCCGAAGAAGGTCAGGATGAGGCGATGATGCGTATGACGATGGCCGCGATGGTTGGCATCGACCGTCACACTCTATCGGAGACCCGCGACGTACACGGCAAAACCTCGTCCTCCAGCCTGCATGTGCCAGCAGGTGTCTCTCCGCAGGCGATCGAGACTTTCCGTGGTTTTCTCGACGCCATACAGCGGACACGTGTCGTCCTCCCCAAGGCTCCCGTAGGTATCGGCGCCCGCTGGACAGTGGAGCAAACGACCGAGGACAGCGGCATGATGATCAACCAAACCGCGGTCTATACCCTCGTGGACCGCCGTGATGATCTTCTAGTGCTATCGCTCGAAGTGACCGGCGAACCTGCCGTGCGGACCCTACGGCCTGAGGGCGCGCCGGCGGGACTCGAGCTCAATATCGAAGAGCTCTCGGCAGATGCCCACGGCACCCTGGAGATCGACCTGAATCATCTTACTGTGCGAAAGGCATCACTCGCAGCGCGATTCGCCGTGCAGATGGACGTGAAGCAAGCCGGGAGACCGACCCAAAAAATGCAATCGGCGATGAACACCCGGCTCGAGCTCAGCTCGAAGCCCTAGGACAGCCACGATGCCTACCCTGGGAAGCCCCGAGCGGGTCGCCGAATTGTGTCGCTGGATGTACTCGCGGGGCTGGGCCACCGGTACCGGCGGCGGGATCTCGATCCGAGATGACCAGGGGATCCATGTGGCCCCCTCCGGTGTGCAAAAAGAATATATCGAAGCCGAGGACGTTTTTTTGCTCGACGGCCAGTCACTCGACCGTCCGAAAATCTTACGGCCTGCCGCAGATTCAACCTTGCGGGTCTCGGAGTGCACACCGCTCTTTCTTAATGCCTACCGGATGCGAGCTGCTGGCGCATGCCTGCATAGCCACTCCCTTTGGGCTGTTCTCGCAGCGAGGCTGGCATCGCCCTCCGGCGCGCCTGGCCATTTCACCTGCGAGGGATGGGAGATGCAAAAGGGCCTGCGCGCCCGCGGTTGCTTCGAGACGATTGTCGTCCCTATTCTTGCCAACACCCCGCGTGAATCTGCGCTGTCGGACACCATGGCCGCCGCGATGGCGGCCCATCCCGAGGTCGACGCGATCTTGGTCGCAGGCCATGGCCTCTACGTGTGGGGCGCCGACTGGATCCAGGCCAAGACTCAGGCCGAGTGCCTCGACTATCTTTTTCGAGCCACCGTCGAAGCCCATCGACTCGGGCTTCCCCGCTAGCGTCGCCCAGCATACCATGAGCCATGCAGATCGAATGGCTCGACTCCCAAGAGACTGACCCGCCTGCCGGGCTGGACGACCTTCTGAAGGTTGGAGTTACCTACCGACAACTCGACCTCAAGAACGACTTTCAAGGGGCGCTTGATGCCCTCAAGGCCTCCGGAGGCTACATTGAGCAGGACATCGTCGAGCTGCGTCCCGACAGCGAGGGACTCGAATCAACGCTGGATGCCTTCGCCCGCGAACATCGCCATGCCGACGACGAAGTCCGTCTCGTCCTCGACGGCGAAGGCATTTTCGACCTCCGGAGCCACGATGAACGCTGGATCCGCGCCACGCTGACGTCTGGGGACCTGCTTGTGGTTCCGAAGCAGCTCTACCATCGCTTTTTTTTGACGAAGACCCGAACGATCCGTTGTGTACGGCTGTTCGGCGACCCGGCCGGATGGATCGCCGACTATCGAGATGGCGCGAGCGAGAACACAAGCGCCGATCTCGCTACGTAGAAGCCTGCAATTGCGCCTGCACCACCGTCAGGGCTGCCATGTGCACGACCGTGTCCACGCTGCTGTCGCGCTCGAGAACGGTCACGGGTTTGTTCATGCCCAACAGCACGGGCCCCACAGCGGGGACCCCCCCCAGCTCTCGCATGAGTTTGTAGGCGACATTTCCCGACTCCAAATTCGGAAAGATAAGAACATTTGCGGAACCCGTCAGCTTGGAGAACGGAAAATTCCGTGAGAGCAGGTCGTAGTTGAGGGCGACGTTCGCCTGCATCTCTCCGTCGACTTCGAGATCTGGCGAGCGCTTGTGAAGAATTTTTACCGCCTTCGAGACCATGTCGGAGCTGGCGCCTCGGACCGATCCGAAATTGCTATACGAGAGCATCGCCACCCGGGGTTTAACATCGAAGGCGACGGCCGCTTTGGCAACCATCTCAGCGACATCCGCGAGCAGAGCCTCGTCGGTATCGACGTTGACGGTCGTGTCTCCGAAGAACAAGATCCCATTCGAATGCAGCATCACGTACATCCCCGCGGTGCGTCGAACCCCAGGGGCCAGCCCGATGATCTGTAGGGCCGGACGAATGGTGTGCGGGTAGGCGTAGTTCAATCCACTGACGATCCCGTCGGCGTCCCCACGCTCGACCATCATCATTCCAAAGTAGTTGGGCCGCTGCATCAAGGACTCGGCCAGGGTCGAGTCAACCCCCTTGCGCTTGCGTCGCTCGTGAAACAATCGAGCGTAGTCCAGCCGGCGTTTGTCCGTTTGAGGATTTACAACCTCAAAATCTTCTGGAGAGAGATTGATGTCGTTCTCAGCGATCGCCGCGGAGATGGCCGTAGGATCCCCGAGTAATATTGGCTTTGCGATGGCCTCGTCCCCGAGGATCGAGCAGGCTTTCAAGATACGAGGGTCCTCGCCGTCCGCAAAAACCAACCGTTTGGGCGATTTTTGAGCGCGACGAACGAACTTGCGCATGATCGCCGTCGAGCCGCCAAGCAAAGTGCGCAAACGCTCTCTGTAGCTCTCTTCGTCCAACTCGATCTGCGCGACCCCGCTGGCGACCGCGGCCTTCGCCACAGACGTCGCCACGTACAACAACACCCGGGGATCGAACGGTTTAGGAATGATGTAGTCCGGCCCAAACGAAAAAGACTCGCCGTAGGCACGATTCACCTCTTCCGGAACATCCAAGCGAGCGAGCTCAGCCAAGGCCCGCGCTGCCGCGATTTTCATCGACTCGTTGATCGTCTTCGCTCGCACGTCGAGGGCGCCACGAAAAATGCCAGGAAATCCGAGCACATTGTTCACCTGATTGTCGGTGTCGCTGCGTCCCGAGGCAACAATCGCATCCGGTCGGGCCGCCTTCGCCTCCGCAAAATCGATCTCTGGATCCGGATTTGCCAAAGCAAAGATAATAGGCTTCTTCGCCATACTCTTCACCATCGCGGTCGTCACCACACCTCCACGAGAGAGGCCGAGTAGGAGGTCCGCTCCAACAAGGGCATCAGCGAGCGTGCGGGCCTCGGTCTTACGCACAAACTCCTTCTTGAGATCGTTCAGATCTTCGCGCTCATCGTGAATGACTCCCCGCGAGTCACACATCAATATGTTCTCGCGACGGACCCCGAGTTGAATGTAGAAACGGCTGCAAGCGATGGCCGATGCCCCGGCTCCGCTTACGACCATCGTCAGGGTGTCCAAGCTCTTTCCCTGGATCTCCGCCGCGTTCAACAGCGCCGCCCCACTGATGATGGCCGTACCGTGCTGATCGTCATGAAACACCGGGATGTCCATCCGCTTCTTGAGTTCTTCTTCAATATAAAAGCACTCTGGAGACTTGAAGTCCTCGAGGTTGATGCCGCCAAAGGTTGGCTCTAGTGCGGCGACGACCTCGATCACCTTGTCAGGATCTGAACAATCAAGCTCAATGTCGAACACATCGATGCCCGCGAACTTCTTGAACAGCACCCCCTTGCCCTCCATCACAGGTTTCGACGCGAGCGGGCCGATATTTCCGAGCCCAAGCACCGCCGAACCGTCGGAGATCACGGCGACGAGGTTTCCGCGGGCCGTGTATTTATAGACGTCCTGCGGATTCTTGAAGATCTCCATGCAGGGCTCCGCCACACCGGGCGAATAGGCCAGCGAGAGATCGCGCTGGGTCGTCAACGGCTTGGTCGGAACGACCTCGATCTTCCCTGGCTTTCCCTTGGAGTGGAACTCGAGGGCGTCCTTGCGGCGAATTTTGGACATGCGGCGCAGCATACTTAAACCGGCGCGAGTCGGCGACGCGCAAGCCCCTGCGCACCCAGAGGCACCTACACTCCGCGGTCAGCGGTCGAGCAAACGGTGGATGTGGGTGCGTTCCCAGAGCACGGACTCCGCATAGTGCTCATAGCGGGATTCGGCGTTGCGGAACTCGCGGGTATGATAGACGCGCCGACCGTCAACCACGGGCATGTCATGCACTTCATGCAGCATCTCGTGAAAAACGACCCAGGCAACAAAAAAGCGCGGAACGTCCTCCGCATCCAAGACCGGGTGGATCCGGATCAGCTCGTCTTCGAGGGTGTAGCTGCCGAGTTTGATCGAATCGCGCCCGCGTTTTCGCTTGGCCCGTGAACCCCACGTGATGCGCGCCTGGACCAATTCGTCAAAATACTCGGCGTTGAGGTCGTCAAATATCGCATCGAGGTCGTGATAACGCCCTTGAGCATCCAGAGATATGCTGCGTGCCGCACCCGCCGCCCGCACACTGGCGTCGTTGTGATCGATGAACCGCCGCAGCAAAGCCGAGGCCTCCCGGGTCTGGCCTTCGGCATAGGTCGCCACCGCCCGAACCACAGGCCCCGGCGCCTCTAGAAACATATGGTGGAGTCGAAATGTGTAGACCCCCCCAGAGCCGCGCTTCACGGACAACATCGTATACACATTGTCCGTGACGATCACCCGCGCCCGCCCTCGCCGCAAATAGGCCGTCAGCGCATTTTGCAGCTGATCGCGCCGCCCTTCGCGGGCTTCGGTATCAATTTCACGATCGCCCGCCGCACGGTCGCCGTATGCGGGAGGGTCGCTGGGGGAAATCTCAGTTGCGAGTGCAGTCTCCAATGGTTCAAATCCTGGTGTTGAGCCCGTTTTTTGGGTCGAGTCCGCTTGTTCTTCGGCATCGGCGCCTGCGTCGACCGTGCGGTCTACGCGTTTTTTGTCCTGCGAATCGCAGGATTCCGTGGATCTCTTGGATGGCGGAGAAGCGGCCGAACTGTTCATGGGGACCCGAGGGAGCGTGTTTCGCTAGGACGACGGACCCGCGAGGGCCGTTTAAGCTGAAGGTAGGATAAACGCCTACACTGTCAGACATGAAATTGCGGGTTCCCAAGAGGTGCCGCCGATAAACAAGCGCGAATTTGCGTTGGTTCTCCCGATCTGGCTGGGCGATGCTCCCCGAGCGCCACGATCCCAAGACTGGCCGCCCAACTGGAGGATCCTGTGAATCTTATCGTGTTGCTGTTTGCCGGCCTGCGCCAAAGCGCGGGCACTTCGTCTCTTAAACTCGAAATCCGTGCGGGGTCCACCGTTGAGGATTTTCTCGCGGAGCTCGCCAACGCCCACCCCGAGTTAGCAGGCGCCCTCCCCCACTGCCGGGTCGCCGTCGAACAGGAGTTTGTCGGGCCTGACAGCCGACTCGAGGCCCAGGGCGAGACACCCCTTGAGATCGCGCTGATTCCTCCTGTGAGCGGCGGGCACGACGGGTCTGGGCGCTCCCCTGGCACCTCTGGGGTTGGTCAACGCAGCGCGCTCACCCCCAACAAGCTCTCACTCGACGCGGTGATCGATGCTGTCAAACACCGCGATGCTGGGGGCATCGCCACCTTCACCGGCAATATCCGCGAGCAGAGCCGTGGGAAAACAGTGCGCTATCTTGAGTACGAAGCCTACGCGCCCATGGCCCTTCGGGTCATGGACCGCATCGCCCTCAAGATTGAACAAGAAATCGAGGGCGTACGGGTCGCCCTGCACCATCGGGTCGGTCGCCTGGAAATCGGAGAGAGCGCGGTGGTGATCGCCGCAAGCGCCCACCACCGCGCGGAGGCCTTCGAGGCCTGCCGTGCGGTCATCGAAGGCCTCAAACAAGACGTGCCCATCTGGAAGCGCGAAGTCGACAGTGAAGGCGCCGAATGGATCGGCCAAGGGCCCTAGCGACCCCGCTTTTTTTGTCCGAGTCCCCGAATGAACTCCCGACCCGGGTTTTCAACCAGGTGGTACACCAAGCTAGCGAGAGCGCCGAGCGCCAAGAAATAGACAGCCACGATGCCGAGCTTGGTGAGCGTCGTCGACCCTATGTAGTTGTGGGCGGGCAGCAGCGACTCGCCCGCCATGAACACAAGTCCCTGGGTCATGTAGAGCGAATAGGAAACTGCGCCGGCATACCGCATGGGCCGCGACCCGAGCAGATGCGCGATGCTCCCCCGACTGCGGGCCAAACTCAGTACGAGCAAGGCGAGCAGAAAAATCACCGAACGTGTCGGTCCAAAGACGGCAGAGACCCCCACGGCCCCCCCCATACACAAGCCCACGACCACGCTCCAGGGCACTCGGCTCCACTCGCCGCGAAGCGCCCGACAAAGCAGCATTCCTGCGACGAACTCCCCAGAGACCCGTAAAATCGCGCCGGTGTGGGTGAGATCGAGATCGCTACGGCCAAGAAAATCGAGCGCCAACAGCATCGCGGTCAACGAGGTCGCGGCCAACAGCAGGGCCACACCGCCGCGCCGAACCAACAGCAAGGGGCGCACGAGCACTGGAAAACAAAGGTACGCAAACCACTCGGCGCTGATCGACCACGAAGGAATGTTCCAACTCAACTTGTCGGTCACGCCCCATGCGTGGGTAAGCGTCACATGGTAGAGCAGCTCGCCATAGTCGTAGACTCGGCTGCTCGCAAAATGCATGTCCAATTGCTTACCGGCAGGCACCGCGACCACAAACAAGAGCAGCACAGCCAGGTGCACCGGGTAGACACGTGCCAAGCGAAGCACGAGAAAACGACGGTAGGCACGGACGTCGATCGTCCCGAGCCGGTCTTGGTAGGTATAAGCGAGGATAAACCCGCTCAGTACAAAAAAGAGATCGACGCCTAAATAGCCAGACTCGAACAAGGGCTTGAGCCCCACAAGACTCGGAAACAGCTCGATCAGCGGTTTTTGCAAGTGAAAGAGCAACACCCAGCCGGCCGCGAGCGCCCGAACACCTGTCAGAGCGTGAATGGGCGGCTGCCCCTTCGGCACGACCGTGGAAGCGAGCCCCGGGGCGGGAACATTTTGCTGAACCATGGGATGCGATTCAGGGCCAGGTGCGGATGAGCGGCTCGTATTGCGCTCGCGTTGGCACCTCTGGAACAGGCTCAAGCGAGCGCTCGAGGGTCGCTACGCCCACCACGTCATCCAAGCTGTAGACCTTCGCCTCATCACCAAGGCCAACTTGCAGCTCCTCGACGTCGGTGACGTAGAAAAATGCCGTGTTGATGCTCTCGTCCGCAGAGCGATACTGAAAAACCATCGTCTTTTCTCCGGCCGGACCGGCGGGAGCCGTGACGTAGTAGCGGCCCCAGGGGTCGTCTTCGGTGGGCGTATCGATCACCGTTTTATAGTCGCTCTCAACAAAGACCAACAGGGTCCCGGCGACATTCTCGCCGGGCGTATTGACCACTGGAGTCTCGGGCGGAATGTCCATCAGCAGACGATCTTGGCCAGGGTCGGAGAAGAGCGCGTCTCCCCAAGCTCCACCGCCAAAAAAATTAGGCCCTAGCCAGCTGCCCGGTGCTTGGTTGACCTCATCGACATGCCACACAAACAGGTCATCCCCGCGTCCACCATAGATTCTAAAATCCCGTGCATTGCCGCCGATCACGACGATATCGCGGCCGTCCCTCGGGTCGATTGTATCGGTCCTGCCATTGGCGCCATTGCCCAGGTCGATCAGCGAACGCTCCCAGTTGTCGACAAACACCAGGTCGTTTCCAGGTCCCGTGTGAATCCCCGTCGTGAGCACATCGTAGCGACCCGCAGGAAGTCTTTCAGAAGTTCCGATCATCACCAGATCGTTGTCGTGTTCCGAGCCGGTCTCGCTCGACCCGAGTCGTGCCGTCGCCGAGTGACTCTTGGCGAAACGAAAAACATCGGGGCCATCGCCGAAGTTCACGGGATCTCCGTAGAGCGGGTTTCCGGCAGAGTGGTAGGTGCCCGAGGCTCCGAGGTCGAGGATGTCCGCCCCAGAAGATCCGTGGAACGCTTGAAGTATTGCATCGACGTCGAGCCCTTGATCCTTGACCCGCTGAAACCTCCATCCAAATTGGTTTCCCGCCTCGTCTTCGAGCGGATCAAAGCGACCCATTTGGGTCTCGAATCCTCGCCAAACGGCGAGCAAGCTTGTGACCTCCCAGTCCCATTCCCCCGGGGGAAGAATCGGCGAAGCGCTGCCCTCGACCTCATGCCCATCGAAATAAATTGAGTCCAACAGACCCTCAAGTGGAAAAGCGCTTGAGTCGGGGACCCAGCTGCCATCCCATGAATACCGGTTTGGATTCCAGGGCCACTCTCCATCCACGTCCACGAGTGTGGTGCCCCCTTGGCCACCATCGCTCCCCCCTTCGCTCCCGGCCGCCGCACCACAGCCAGCACTGAAAAAAACAAGGACCAGACCCATAGGTCCGACGAGCGAGGATGGAGAGGTTGCTGCCATTGCGAAGACTCGAGACCGGGTGGACGCTCGCCAAGAATGCCCGAGATCGAATCCCGAATCGAGCGCCAACCGCGAGTGTTCTCCCACGCGAACAAGCATATCGCGCGCCCCTCGCATTCGCTAGGTCCCAAGTCGCGCCGATCGGCCATCTATGTTAGGAGCTGAGCTTCTCCCCCACTTGTCGCCTCCCCGGATTCCCCACCGATCCAAGGCGTGCGGTCATGGATAAAGCGCTTCTCATCCTCGGTATCTTGCTGTTCATCCCCGCGGGAATTGCCGGGCGCAAACGCCCTGATATCCGCCGTTGGATCGGCCGCGTGGTCGGGTTTGCAGCCTATCCATCGGCGAGCATTACCTTCTTTTATCAGGCCAGCTACCGCGGTTATGAACGGGGTCACGAACTCGCGCTGATCGATTTGGCGGTGATCAGTCTCGCTATCAGTATCCCATGGACCCGTTGGTCTTCTGCGCTACGGGTCCCGCGCTGGACCTATCTGTTCATCGCAGGGGCGTCGCTCTTGTACGCCGCGGAGCCACGATACACCCTCTTTGCACTCCATCATATCCTTGCCGTCTATTTCGCGTTCACTGTGATCGCTCACGCCGTCGAGCACGAGGAAATCGGGCCATCAGTACTCCAGGGTCTGTGTTTTGGCGTCTGCTACGCGACCTATCTCGCACTCTATCAGCGCTATGTCGGCGGCTACTTCCAGACTCCGGGGCCTTTTGGCCACCAAAACGGGCTCGCGCTCTCGGGCAACATGATCTTTCCGGCTGCCCTTGCGCTGGTCATGGCCGGCCAAGGCGGGAAACTAGCGCCACTCACTGTCGCTGCGGCCGCGCTGGGCACGGTGTTGTCCTTGTCCCGCGGTGGAATGGTCATGTACGTCGGCGCCACCGGCATGGTCTTGGCGGGGTCGATGCTTCGCGGAATCACGACACGAAAGCTGGTCGTGGTCGCCTCACTGCTCGGCGGCACCGTTCTTTTGGCGGCAAAGAGCCTCGATTCGATCGTCGACCGCTTCACCAACGCGCCCGAAGCCTCTTCGCATGCTCGCGAAGAATTTGAGCGGGTCGCGGCGACCATGTTGCACGACCATACTTTTGGGGTCGGGCTCAACCATTTCTCTCATGCGAGCGCCATGGGCTACGGCGATGCGGCCGGGCTGCCCGCGATCGATATCGGCGGCATTGTTCACAACGTCTATTGGCTCCAACTCGCGGAACTTGGAATCATCGGCCTTGTGGGCTTTGTATTCCTGTATTTCTCCCCACCGCTGTTAGGAGCCATCACGGCAATTCGCGACCGCGGGGTTCTTGGAGACATCGCCTTGGGCCTAACGGCCGGGATCATCGTCACCCTGTTTCAGGGCAAGCTCGAGTGGTCCGTCTTTGCCGGAAAGCTCAACCGCATCATCTGGGTACTCTTTGCCCTGCTGGTCGGCATCTATCGCCAGAGTCGACGACGACGGCAAAGCTAGCGGCATCGCTCGCTATCCATCATCCGTCGAGTTCAAGAAATCATCCTCGCGTTCTTTCAGCCGGCTCGCCAACGCCCTGGTGAATGCGCCCATCCATGGTTTCATTCCCTCCAATTCGAACTCCAGGGTATCGCCATCCACAACGTAGACCTCACACGCGGTCAAGGCGACAACCGTGGCGCTTCGGCGTGTTCGCATCAGCACCGACATCTCGCCAAAGACCTCGCCCTTCCCCATCACACGCAGCGGGATTCGCTCGCCTCGCACGGTCCGAAACACCTCAACTTCCCCGCTAGCAACGATGTAGGCGCACTCTCCTGGGGCTCCCTCGGCGATGATCTCGGCACCGGCCTCGAAGGAAATCCGTTCAAAGGCCTCTCCTCCCCACATAAATCGCGTCAACGCTGCCCGCAACTCGCCTGCAGATGCGTAGCGATCGTCCGGGCTCACAGCCATGGCCCGAAGGACGATTCGTTCAAGCGCCGGGGGCACGGTCGCCCACGGCGCGGCCTGCATCGGCGCAATGATTTCCCCGGCCATCGCCGCGCGAAATAAATCGTCACGCCCCTCGCCGACGTGCGGCGCCGATCTTGTCAAAGCGAAGTAGAGGAGGCCGCCCAGCTGAAAGATATCACTGCGCGCGTCGAGCATCCCAACTCCCGTGTGCTCCGGCGACATATACGCCGGGGTACCGATCGCCCGCTGAGGTGGTTCGGGCTCGGTGGAGGTCTGCACCCGCGAATGGTTCTCCGGGGGAATTGTCGTGTTCGCGCACAGGCGAGCCACCCCCCAATCCATGAGATGCACCTCGCCAAATTCACCGACCATCACATTGCGGGGCGTCACATCACAGTGGATGACGCCTCGGCTATGCGCAAAGGCCACGGCATCGCAGATCTTGATCACAACCTCGACAACCGCCACCAAATCTGTCGAGAGATACGCTTGGCGAGGGAAGTTCTCGATCCACTCCTGAAAGGTTTTTCCCGTCATCAGCTTCATCGAAAAATGAAGCCGACCATCCTCGGAAATACCGATGTCGTGCAGCGGTACAATGTTTGGATGATCGAGCTGCGCGGTGATCTGTGCCTCTCGCAAAAATGCGGCGATTCTCGAGCTCTTGGTTGACGAGCTGGGGGACAACACCTTCAACGCAATTCGGCGCAACAAAACATCGTCGTGCGCAAGCTCCACATGCGCCATTCCACCACGGCCGATCTCTCGATCGCCACGAAGACGACCCGTGCCCGGAAGCCTGTTCAGCTGGTCAACAACTCTACGTACGGGCACCGCAAGCTCGGATTCCGCATCATCGTCGTTCAACGCCCGCGTCGCTTGGCGCTGCGGATCGGTCATCTCCAAGTCTGGGGTCGTGGCCTCGCCACGGTCCGTCGCCCCGGAGGTCATCCAGTCACCCGACCGTTCGTCTTCCGGACCCGCCATCGCGGCCAACAGTCGCACAAAACGACACGAAGAAAACCACAAGCTCGAGCTTTCGCAGGCCCCGCGTTCTACATTTTCCGGGATTGCCGCGGCGCTATGCAACCCCGTCAAGGTACAGCGCCATCACGGCCCGCTGGCCGGCTCCTGTACCCCATAAGAGGTCTTGATGACCGTACCCTGGAACAACGTGTTTCACGCAGCCCACCTGCCCTGGAATACGGCGCAACCAATCGCTCATTTTGTCGATGCTATCCCTGTGCCAGAGATTGTTTTCGACGCCGGTAATCAAGGTCATCGGAACCTGCGAAAATTTTTCCTTGTTGAGAAAACGCCGCCGCAAAAGGTCATCGGATCGATCGACTGCGGTCCGCACAGGCGCATCAAAAGGCGCAATAAATCCACGGCGAACGCTCTGTCCGCACTGCAAATAGGTCTGCAAATGTATGCGACCAAACTGCTCACAAAGTGCCGTGTCGCCGCGAAGGCTGGGATGCAAGCGGTTCCACATCGCTATTCGCCCGAACATAAATGCAAGCCTAGAAAACACAGGCCCGGGTCGCGAATCGCCGTCACCACAGGCGACATGGCCCGGAAGCAGGGGCTTTGGCCAGATTCGCCACCCGGCCTCCAAGGGTCCAGGCCAAGGCTCGCCAACGCGGACGGGATCGGGGTGAACGGTGGTCCGCTCAGGTTCTGCTGCGAGCGCACGCTCCAGCAACAGGTCGTCGGCCTTGAGTGCCCCTTGCCAGTCCTGAACCGCAAACAAACCCAACGTCGACAGTACGACCTTGCGCAGGGGGTGGGTATCTTCATCCCGAAGCGCCACCGCCAATGCCGCCAAGCCCCCCCCCACGCAGTGACCAATCATATTCACGGCCTCACTCCGCCCCTGGCGACCTCGCGTCTCGGCGATGTGTCGCACGGCATTCAAGACGTCATCCTTCGCTATGGATTCAAACGAAAAAAGGTCGCCATATCGGGGGTCGTCGTAACGCTGAAGAGTATTTCGACCGCCCCGCCAATCGAGCAACCACACATCATGTCCCCGGGAACGAAGAGCATCGACCAGGCTCTCGTTCTTCGGCACGACAAAAGACCCGCTCCATGCACTGGCACCATGGAGCAACAAGACTGGCTGTCCCGTCCCCTCAAACCGAAACAGAGGAACATGCAACGCCGGCTCGTCGTGGGTCTTGAGCAGCACTGTGGTCGGCTCGGTACCGTCGCCCAGCGTCGGCCTGGGGAATCGTGGCACGTCCATGGCTGTGTTCTTATCCATTGTCGAGTTCTTTCATCGCCAGGTGCAAGGCTTTGCGAATCGGTGCGGGCATATAGACGCTCATCAACCCGTGACCAAAAAAGGCCAAAAACCGGGCCATTGTCCAGGCGATACGTTGAGGATCTCGCGTGCCCATCACCCGCATCCCTGGCAACATCGTCTCCAACAGATCGGCCATGCCCAAACGCATGGTGCCCACCCAGCGGTCGCCGGAGGGCGACACCAAGTTTACAAAAAGTGCGGTGGTATCTTCCCACAGGTCCGGCCCGGGATCGTCGTGCAGATACTTCCATCCTTCGAGGGTCCAATCCCCCCCTTCGGCCTCTAAACAAAGAAGGTAGCGCATTGTTCTGACCCGAAGTGAATCCACGGCCACATCGGGAAAGAGATCCAACGACCCCGATTTCACCCGACCGACGACGGCGGGGAGGGAGCGTCCATCGGCGTCGATACCGAACTCAATCCGCATCTCTCCGTTCAGCTGAGAGCGATGCCGCGCGCGATCTAAAAAACTCGCCAGTGAGGGAATTTTCACGCTGAGGGACATCGTCAGACTCTGGCCCAAGGATCGCCCTCGGTCTTCGCCCGCGCGACAGATCTTGACATATTCCGAGGCTGGAGCTGTCCTCGATGACAGCCCCGTAGAGGGCGCCTCATGCATAAACCCCGTGAGGCATTCCTCGAAGCCGATACCGATCGGCGCCGCAACCGGTGGCGCCGACACATCGCCTTGTGGGACCTCCAAGGCGAGACCGCGGCTCCTCGCCCAGGTTGCCCAAACGCGAGCGTCTTGGGTCTGCCTCGCGGAAAATTCAGACCGGCGAAAATCGCTTCGCAAGACCTCCTCGATGTTGCGCTCGGCCAGGGCTGCGATCGTGTGAGAAGGATTCACGCCGACTGGAGACGGGAACAGAGCGCCGTCGTTTACGTAAAGACCCGCGGTCCCTCGAACTCGCCCGTAGGCATCACATGGAGTGTCTGCGCCTGCCACACCCATCGCGCAACCGCCTGCGCTGTGTACAGTGATCGGCTTGCGGCTCAGGGCCCACAGCGGATTTGTCCGCAACTGACCGCCAAGGGTCGCCGCAATGTCCCGCATCAGCCGAGTTTGAACTTCGTAGAGACCAAAGGTATTCGCCCGCTGATCCGACCCCAAAGCCCCCGGAGACGCGAGCAACCCACCCCCAGCGTGATCGATCTTGAGCGTCCAGGGGCTCTCATCACGGCCCATGGCGAGCAGCAACTGCACTCGCTCTCCACGCTCATCGGCGGTCCGCTGTTCATCATAGTCGAGCAGCCACGGAAGCACCTGGGCCGCCAACTCGACAGGGTCATGCAGCATCCCGGTCTTCATCGCGGCCTCGACCGCGCTCGCAGCCATGGATTCGGCGCTGAGGCCAGATTTTTGATCTAGACAGCGTTCTCCGATCCTCACGCCCGCATCAATTAGTTTTTTGCGCAGATCGGGTGCCCACGCCAACCACCCAAGGCACGCTCCCAGCGTGTCTTGGAGGATCAGCCTCCTCGTGTTTTGAGCGAGCGGCACCGCGACCCGGGTCGCCTGCGCCCGGACCTGCGACCAAAGGTCGCCCATCACGGCGTGTGTCAGCACCACGGGCAACTTCGAGATCAACCATCCGGGCTCCGTTGACCCGTCTGGACAGCGCTGCGGGGTCAACGCTGCATCGGCTGTTTGACGGAGTGTTCGGTGGTATTCGTCGAACATCACCGGCGGCTGCCACGGAGGTACAGGCGCCGCTCCGAGGCAAGCTTCAACGGTTGCCAAGTGCGTCCCCACGGGCTGTCGACCGTCGACCTCCGCCGGCCGCTCATCAGCGGGAAAACCGTCGCGGTCGTCGTATCGATTTCCGGCCAACCAAAGTGGCCCTTGGATCGCCCCAAAGAGCCGCTTGAAGGCGACATCATAGCCGCCATCTTCGACGACGAAGCAGTCTGTGGACCCACGTTCTCCCCCAGACCCACCATGATAGGCCATCAGAGTCGAAATCGTCGGCCCCCAGCTGGGATGCTGTGGATTTTTTGTCTCACAAACGGCCGCGATCGTGTCTGCATTGGGGAAGTATCCGTGGCCAATTTTTTCAAAAACACTCGACGATTTTCTATCTGTCTCCGCGACAAGCCGCTCGCTGTTCCGCATCAGAAGCTCTGTATCATTGACGGATCCCGCACATAAAAACAGTGCCCCCGCGCCGATGACCACCAGGTCACCACCGACGGTGTGATCGCGGTATTCAACAGCCCAGCCGTCGTAGCCGTGGGCCTGATGGAGCGGATTCGAAGCATGCCCAGGTGCCCAAAACTGCACGACCTCACACAGCGTGCGTACCTCTGCGCCTCGAAATGAGCTGCCATCTGGATGGGGCAGCGGTCGCTCCGCCAGGGTTAGGTAGTTGTGGTCGAGACTGTTTTTTGAACTATGGGGGCAACCGCTGGAACAGGCGCCACAAGCTACGCACGGCTGAAGCTTCGAATTTTTAATCTTCAGCCCATGGCCCGTGTCGCCAAAATGCACGGCCAGCGGCGGATGAATCGTCCGGCGTTTGAGCTTCTCGGCCGCCATGTCAAACTGTTGAGTCTTAAATGGCAAGCCACCCGGGAGATCGTCGACGCTCTGCAGATCGAGCATGTGCGAGACCAAGTCGTAGTAGGGGTCGAGTTCCTCGCGGCCCACCGGCCAGCGTTTCAAGACCTCCCGCGGGGCCCGAAGATGCACGTTGGCATAGATCAACGATCCACCGCCGTAGCCCGCGGCGCCCACCGCTTGCAGTTCGCCAAGATGGTGCATGTCCCACAGTCCCTGATCCCGGCCCCAGACCCATCGCGCTGGATCCGGCAACACGTCACCTGCGGGCGGCACCGCGGGGAAATCCTTCGCCCCATAGCGACGACCACGCTCGATGATGCAGGTCTCAATCCCAGCCTCGACAAGTCGGCACGCGGTAATCGCCCCGCCAAAACCGGAGCCGACCACCACGGCCTCAAATGTGCGATAATTCTTGGGTACGGAGTCTGAAGTCATGGTGTGTGGGCCTGTGCTCCTCGAATGCGGGGTCTAAAACGTCATGGTACCGAGGCGCCCTATTCGCGGTATCGTACCGGATGACAGCCCCCTGCGGCAGCCAAAAGTGTCGTGATTTTTCCTTTGCAAACGAGCTTCGTCCCCCGTGAATTGCTCGCGCTCACCCGCCAGTCGGTGGCCGGTACACACCTGCACACCTTTCACGGCGCGGCGCTTTTCCTTGACATCGAGGGCTACACTCGGCTCACCGACCGACTCACTAGCGACGGACCTGAGGGGGTCGAACGCCTGAGTTCCCTTCTCAACCAAGCTTTTTCCCACTACCTGGAGACGATTCACCGTTGGGGAGGCGAAGTCGCCGTCTTCGCTGGGGATGCACTTTTGGCCTATTGGCCAGACCGCCCCAACTCCAACCCCGCACAAGCCCTTGACTCCGCCTTGGCATGCTCGCGGCAATTGTGTCGGTCACGATCCGAGGACATTGTCGACACCGGCGCAGAATCGTTCCCCCCACGCCTCAGAATCGGACTCGGCATTGGCGAGATGTGGGCCGCAAAAGTCGGCCCCGATCATCGCTCTGAGCTAATTTTTGCGGGGCCCGCCGTACGTGAGGCCACGCTCGCCAAACAACAAGGGACCCCCGGTGAGGTCTCACTTGGGCCGGCCGCACACAAACTCCAACAACATGTTGAGCAATATCCAACCGCAACATCCGGTGACCTTCCCCCGCCCAAAAGCACCCAAAAGCACCCGTCAAGCCTCGTCTCCCTGTCCGTCGACGACCCCTATCTCGATCATTTTCGTCACTGGATGCCGCCCCGGGCCCGCGACCCGGGTGCCGAACGGTGGCTTCCAGAGATCCGCAACGTCGTACCGATTTTTGCGAGTTTCACAGGGTTCGATGTTCACGACCAACGCTGCGTCCCGCGTCTGGATGCACTGGCCCATCGACTGCGTTCCGCCCTCCGGCCGGTCGCCGCGGCGGGTGGCCAGCTGCTCGTCGACGACAATGGTCTCATTTTTCTCGCTGTGCTTGGCCTGGCCCATGCCAGTCGTGGTCAGGAAGAACTTCGCGCGGCCCGGGTCGCCCTTGACCTGTGCGCCGTCGCCAAAGCCGAAGGCTGCGAGGTCCAGGTTGGACTGACCCGTGGCCGGGCCTTCTCGGGGGTCATAGGCAATGCCAGGCGCAGCGCCTATGTGACAGTCGGGCCGCCGATGAATGTCGCGTCCCGACTCATGGCGAGCGCGCCTCTGGGACAGATTTTATGCACATCCGACCTGGCCGATCGTGCACGTGGATTCACTTGCACATCCCGCCCCGATCTCAGTGTCAAGGGTCTTCATCGACCGCTCAAAGTCTCGACGATCGAGATCAGCCCCGAGCAAAATGCGACCGTCGAGGGCCGCGACAAAGAGCTCGATGCACTTGAATCCCTGGTGATCCCTACGGACCACGGCACCGCTGGATCCACCGGTGCCGCCGTGTGTACGGGGTGGGTGATCGTGACCGGCGAGGCCGGAATCGGCAAGAGTTCGCTTGTGGATGCACTCGTTCGCCGGCTCGCCAATCGAGGAAAAATCCTCGTCCGCGGGGGTCTCGCAAGCGCCGATACGCTTGTCGGATACGGCGCGCTCCAGCCCCTTTTTCGTTGGGTATTCGGCATAGAAACCCGAGCTTCGCCGAGTTCAACAGCCCTCCAGATCCAACGGTATTTCGAAGAACGACCCCGGCAACGCGCCCTCGCCCCGCTTCTCAACTCGGTGTTTTCGTTGCGATCCGAAGACACTCAACAGACCCGTGCACTGCTCGGAGGCGAACGGGCGGAGGCCACTCAACGGCTGCTAGCGGACGCCTGCTGCAACGCGCTCGACCCCAATACAGTGATCTTGTTGGACGACCTCCAGTGGTTCGACTCGGCTTCGCTTCGGCTGCTAGGATCGCTGCTCCGACGTGCCGAAGGCCCCGTATTTTTAGCGACAGCGCGTTCGACCAAACTCACTGAACGAGATTCAGAGCGCGCACGGCTGCCTGCCGCCCAAGAACTTCAGCTAGGGCCGCTCGACCGATCCGGCGTGGCCGACCTTGTAAGAGCACTCGCCAGCGACATCGAGATTTCCGGAGACCTCGCCGACGAGATTTTCGAGCGCTCAGGCGGACACCCTTTCTTCGCACGTGAGCTACTCCTCGCTATTCGACGTCGAACTGCGACCTCCGGTGAGTTGCCTCTTCGGGCGGCCGCGCCCCCAGTTGCGGTCTCAGACGACTTCGCGGCCGCGCTTGAGGGCCTTGTCTCAAGCCGACTCGACGCCCTGAGTCGACGAGCCCAACGAGCCCTCAAATTCGCCAGCGTGATCGGCTCGTCGTTTGATCCCGGACTTCTCCTTCGGATCATGCCGGAAGAACAGGACCCGAACACCTTCAACAAAGACATCAAAGATCTGCACGACGCTGACTTTTTGGTGGCTCAGGAGCACGGCAGGTGGCAGTTCACACACGAGTTTGTCCGCGACGTCGCGTACGCTCTTCTCTTGTATCGCGACCGCCGAGCGCTTCATCAAGCGATCGCCTCCGAGTTGGCCACAGGAAAATGGGGTAGCCGATCTGCCGAGATTTTTCGACACTACGACGCCGCGGGAGATGGCGAAAATCGTGTGCGTTGGGCCACCACCGCCGCCGACGAGGCTATGGTCGCTGGCGCTTGGAAAGAAGCGATTCGCCTCCTTCATCCGTGGGCCGACGACAACAAAAAAGACCCACACCAGGGCCAGACCGCAGCTCGAATCCGCGGACTCCGCTACCTCAGTGAAGCCCACGGCCATCTTGGACAAACGAAGCAGCGCCGCCGCTATGCCTATGCGGCGCTCGATCTGGCGCGACCTCAACAACCAGGTCTGCTCTCCACCTGTGTGGCCTGGTCGGGGATTTTGGTGCGGGGTCCGACACGGTCTCAGCGCCGCCAAGAAATCAATGCGGTCCCCTCCCAGGTCGCTAGAGCTCACGCGCAAGCTGCGGAGGTCGCCTACTTCGACAACGACATGCTCACCATGGTCCGCCACACGCTTCGTGCAATTCAACACGACGAAGCCGCCGGACAACGGGGCAGCGCCTCGCGTCACTACGCGACACTCGGGGGAATTCTCGGGGTCGCCGGGGCCCATCGGTTGGGCAGCCGCCACCTCGCGCGAGCCATCAAGATCGCCCAAGACACACGGGACGAACCTTCGCAGATCTTCGCGCAGATGGTTCGTGCCCTCTATGGTGTCGGCCGGGGCGACTGGGCCCTGGCCGAGTCGAGCGCCGTCGCCGGCCAAGCCTTGGCCCACGAACTGCGGCTGCACAGCGACTGGGGAAATATTCAGATCGTCCGCTTTTGGATTCGTTTCTATCGTGGTGAGTTCGACGAGGCCCAACATTTCGCGCAGCGTCTCGTCGAACGAAGTCTCGAGTCTGGCCACGATCAACACGAGAGTTGGGGAACCCGAGGACTCGGCGTAGTGTTGCTCGCCCGCGGGCAGCCCGATGCGGCGATCGTCGCCCTCAGACGATCGCTTGTGGTCCCTGAGCGCGACGGTGCAGCGGGCGAACAGATCGAATCTCTGGGGTCCCTGGCCCTCGCCTATTCGCAGATCGGCCACGCCGACGACACCCATGCGGTGATCAAACAGCTGCTTGCCCTGGACAGTGCCATGCCCCACCCACTCTCTCATGCGCACACGATCGCCCTTCGAAATGCCGCAAAGGCGTCATCGTGGGCACTCTCGCACAGCACGGACGTCGAAGAATGGTGGGCATTTCACCGGCGGATCATGGCAAAAATGAAACGCACCGCACGGGCCTTTCCGGTCGCTCGCCCCGCCCTGGCCTCGCTTCGCGAGACCGCAGCCAAACTTCGCCGGCGATGATCCCAACGGCCGTGCAATCGGACCCACCCCACCCGACTTAGAATGCCGCCCACGGCGACTTTCGGCCCGACCCTCTAACCCGCATCACCGGAACTTCACCGCACAGACGCCCACTCCGCAACACAGCGGCCATCTGGCCGACAGGGGGACGTGAACAACGCCCGCTTCGATCCCCAAATCACACGAACCCTTCCCGGGAGAACTCGACCTGGGCGCTGCGGCCTCTACCTGCGAATCCCCGGGCGTGCCCCCCGGCAGCTCCCTCGCAAAGGCACGCTCACACTCGGCAGCGACCCCGCGTGCGACGTGGTCCTGGACGACCGCTATATCTCTAAACGTCACGCCCAACTACGCTTCGACGGCCAGCGCTACTGCATCGAGGACCTCGACTCGACCAATGGGACCTTTCTCGACGGCATCCGTGTACGTTGGGCCTGGCTAGGTGCGGGCCAGGAGCTGCGCATCGGATTTGTTGTGGTCAAGATCACCGCGCTAGGCCAGCCCTACGACCGACCCGGTCCCGCGCAAACGATTCCTCCGGCAGACCCTGGGCTTTTGCTGGGGACCACGCGGCCCATGCTCGAACTGCGAAGCCTTCTTCGCCGATTCGCCCCCATGCCTCATCCCGTGTTGCTTCTGGGTGAGACCGGCACCGGTAAAGAACTCGCGGCCCAGACCTTGCACGCCCTGGGCCCCCGGGCGCAACGGCCTTTTGTCGCGGTGAACTGCGGTGCCATCCCGAGCAACCTCGCGGAGAGTGAGCTCTTCGGTCACGTCCGAGGGGCCTTCACAGGGGCCAGCCGAGATCACATCGGCGCCTTCGCTCGCGCCGGTTCGGGGACCCTATTTCTTGACGAAGTCGGCGAGCTGCCGCTCTCGCTCCAAGCGAAATTGCTTCGGGTCCTTGAGGTCGGCCACCTGCTTCCCGTGGGTGCCGAGCAGGAGCTGCAAGTGCACGCGCGGGTCATCTCGGCGACTCACCGCGACCCCCAACAAATGATGGACCGAGGTGAGCTGCGCGAGGACCTCTATCATCGCCTCGGGGTGCTTGAGGTCGAGCTCCCCCCGCTGCGTGACCGCCCCGAAGACATCCCCCAGTTGCTCCGCCACTTTGCACGGCCATTGGCCGCCGAGCTCGGCCATCCCGTCGAGTTCAGCCCCGAAGCTATCCTTTGCGCCATGCACCACCCTTGGCCAGGCAATGTCCGTGCCCTAAAAAATGCCGTGATTCGAGCGGCCATCTTGGGCGACTCGACGATCGAAGGCACGCAGCTCTTGCCCAAGAGAACACGGCCAGTCGACGGCCGAAGCCTCGCCATGGATGCGATTCAGGTGCCACGAGGCAACTATGCAGCGATGAACGCCGCTCTTCTTAAGCAGGTGGTCGAAGAGCAAGGGAGTATCCGCAAGGCCGCCAAAGTCCTCGATCTTCCGCGAAGCACGCTCGGCGCCTGGCTCCGTCGACCTGCATCTACCAAGCACCCCGGGAGCCAAGCAGACCTCGTTCCTCGTTTGGCGATCGATGAGCCTTCGCAGCGGAACTGCGCCTAGAGTCCAAAAAAAACGATGGCCGCACCGCTGCTCGCTATCGCTAGCCCCGCGAGCGAGTGGCCATGCCCTTCGAGTTTCCGCAGCGTCGGCACCCGCAACCCAACCCGACAAACCCAGACCGCCGCCAACATCGTCACGAGGGTCCCGGCCGCGAACGACGACAACACGGCCACCACGCCCCACATGTGTCCGTGCCACGCCGGCGCCATCAGCAAGGGGATCAATGGTTCGCAAGGTCCAAAGACGAAGATGACAAACAACGACCAGGCCGTCAGACGCGTCCCGCTGGCCACGATGCCGTGATGCTGAGGCGAAGATGAATGGCGGTGAGCCCGACGGCGCCGAGCAAGCGCCCAAACCCCGTAGACCAGGCCAAACGCGATCAACCCCCAACCGGCCATGGAGCCGCGGACCGACTGAATCCACGCCAGGCGGTCGAGACCGACTCCGAGAGAGATCCCCACACATCCAAGCAAGACGGATGCGCCCACGTGACCGAGTCCGCAGATCGCAGTAATTCCCAACGTGCGTGCCATGCTCCAGCCCCGCGCCTTGCCGAGCGCGACAAAGGGCAAATAGTGGTCCACGCCCAACAGAGTGTGGCTGACAGCGATGGTGAGCGCGGTCAGCACCAACACCTCGATAGCGGCGGAGTCCACTTGGCGCTGGGTCTACCAGGGGGCGCGGGCCATGGCCAGGATGAGAGCCTTCCCGCGCTCAGGAGCACTCTCGCGGATCGAGCGCAACTGCAAACAGCATAACCTCAGGTGCTTGCGGACTCTGCCCCGGTTGCACAACGAAGATCGAGGTCCGGATCGACGACCCCTTTAGCGTCGCGTCAACCGCAATTCGCGTGCACGACGCCCATTGTTATCTCTTCGCGCGATCCGACCGCATCAAGAGAGTTTTTGCCCAGAAATGCTCCGAAGATCCGATGGCTTGCCCGCTCATGGCCCCTAGACAGCGGATCCAGCACGTCGTTCTGCGCAAACGGGGTCAAAAGACGCGAATTATGTGCGATCGCTTCGATGGCCGAAAGGCACTAAAATCGCGTCATGAATCGCTCGATCCTCCTCTCTCTTGGGATTTTAGTGGCCATTGCAGTCGGCTGCGGGCCCAACGACGATCCTGACGAGACCGAAGGCACCGGCACCGGCACCGGCACCGGCACCGGCACCGGCACCGACGACGGCGACGGCGACAGCTCAGAAACACCCGGCGATGGCGATGGCGATGCCCCCACGCTTGTGCCCGCCCAGGGGATCTCTGTCGAGTCCGCATCGTTCAACCAAGGGGTGACCGTCACGATCGGCATCGACGGCGCGGGGGTCGAGGGCTCCGACCGCGAGGCGGCGATCATCGCCAAACGCCCGGGGCTCCTGCGCGCCTTCTGGCTGCGAGACGAGGCCTTTGAGTCCCGCAAAATCGTCGCGCGGCTCATTTTGAATGTGCCCGAGGTCTCGGATCCTGTTGTGCTCGACACCACGGTCATGGTCGACCACGACTCCCACAAGGGCAGCCTGAACTGGAGCTTCGATTGGGAGGTCCTGGGGGAGCAGGTTCTTCCGGGTACAAAATACAAGATCGAACTCTACGAAACGGTCGCGGCCTCGGTGGCCGCGACATGGGAAGTCGCCTCCGCCCCCACGCTGCCCGCCGAGGGTAGCGCCTGGGTCGGCGTGCAAGAGAGTTGGCAGGAGCTGAAGCTGGTCGTCGTCCCGATTCGTCACCAATTTGAAGGCTGCGATCAGATGCCTGAGGTCACGGAGGAAGACCTCGCCGTTTTTCAACGCGAACTCGAGGAGGTCAACCCCGTCGAGTTTGTCTCGGTCGAGCTGCACGAACCCCTGATCCACACCGCCTCTATCGGCACAAAATCTTGGTTCGATGGCCTGCTCAGCGCGATGCAGCAGGTCCGTAGCGTCGACAATGTTGAGGCGAACTATTACTATTTTGGGCTCGTCGACTCCTGCGACGGCAACCCCGGCGACGACGCCGGCACCGTCGGAGGCCAGGCCGCGGGGACCCCCCTCATGGCCACCAAGGACGTCGCCAATCTGCGTGTGGCCGTGGGTACCAGCTACCCCAACATCAACACCACCGCGGGCACCTTGGTCCACGAGCTCGGTCACACCCAGGGGCTACGGCACGCGCCATGTGGACTCGTGTGGGACGCGGGCGACCCCGACTATCCCAACCCAGACGGCATCACGGAGACCTACGGCTACGGCATCTATTCCAAGCTCCTTCACTCCAACACCCAGTACGACTACATGACCTACTGCTCCCCCGTATGGGTCTCGCACTACCACTGGAACAAGACCTACAAGACCATCTCGACCCTCACCTCGTGGGATGGAGAGTCGCAAGCGCCGTCGCCAACGCGCACCTTGCTGATGGGTGCCGTCGACGCGAAGGGCGAAGGCACCTGGTGGACCTACACCGGCACACTCTCGCCCGACCGACTCGATGCCACCATGCGGGTCACATTTGAAGGTCCTAATGGTACCGTCGAGCACGACGCCTGGGTGACTGACCGTGCCCATGGCACGACAAAAAATGTGATTGTCGTCGCCCCAGAGAACCTCGATCGTTTCTCGACGCTGACCTTCAGCGCCCACGGCAAAGTCCGCGCCGTCGCCCCCATGCAGGCCGTTAAACGGTTGCACCTCGAGATCAAAGAGCGCTAGGCGACTCGGCCTTGGCCGCGGCCTCCCTCTTAATTCACCGTTTCTTCAGGTGGAGCCCGTGTGTACGCTGCAAAATTTGTGGCGTCCCAACATGTCGTCGTGGATCACCGCCAGCTGCGACTCCGCCTTGCTGACATAGCGTTCTGATCCTGCGGCGCCGACGGTGATCGCCTGGGTCAGCTTTCCAAGCCACGCCGTCGCCTCGACACAGCGTCCGAGTTTCGCGTAGGCGATACCTCCGTAGTAGAGCGCATCCCAGATCTGTTCGGACTTCGAGTGTTTCTCCAGCACATCCCCGAAGCTGTTGATCGCCAACAGCCACTTCTCTCGTTCGAAGTGACCCAGACCGATCTTCAATCGAGCCTCCCCGGCCCTTTCCCCACCGCGGTATTGCTTCAGGTAACGCGCATAGTTCGCCCGTGCTTTTCCGTAGCGTTGCACGCTCTGCGCCTGATCGGCCCGCGCCATCCGCTCCTGCGGCCCGAGCGGCGCGCATGCGACCAAAGCTCCCATGGCCATCGCCAGCACGAGAGGAGCAAGTCTCAAGAATCTCACACCGCTGAGCCTAGCACCGCCGCTCTCCGCCCTCATGCCCAGATCTGGGACCTTCGGCGGCCCGATCTCGCCACCATGAGCGGCCCCTTGGCGCGATGGTGTAGTCTCGCCACCGACGCTGGGGGTGGTCACCGTGCTGCGGAGACCTGAGAGAGACCCCTTGAACCTGATCCGGCTCGTCCCGGCGGAGGAAAGCGCAATGACCGACAGCACCCATCCCCCCAAGACCCCCCATCGCCTCAACATCGCCGACGACAGCACCCAGAGCGTCCGCGCCTTGCCGGAGCTTGAGACAAGCTTTCCACGCTCGGAGAAAGTCGTCGACGGCGAGCTTAACGTGCCCTTTCGGCGCATCGATCTTGACGATGACAACCCCTCGATCCGCGTCTACGACACCACCGGACCCCAAGGGCACAATCCGCGTGAAGGCATCCCAAAACGGCGCGCGGCCTGGATCGCGGCCCGGCTCGAATCGAGCGACGGAAACCTCTCGCAGATGCACTACGCCCGCAACGGCATCATCACGCAAGAGATGCACTTCGTCGCGATTCGCGAGCAGATGGAGCCCGAGTTTGTCCGCAAAGAGATCGCCGAAGGTCGCGCGATCATCCCGGCCAATATTCATCACCCTGAGCTTGAGCCCATGATTATTGGGCGTAATTTCCTGGTGAAGATCAACGCCAACATCGGCAATTCGGTCGTCACCTCCTCGATCGAAGAAGAAGTGGAGAAGCTTCAGTGGGCGACACGCTGGGGTGCCGACACGGTGATGGACCTCTCGACCGGCGCCAACATCCACGAGACCCGCGAGTGGATCATGCGCAACTCCGCGGTTCCCATCGGCACTGTCCCGCTCTACCAGGCCCTCGAAAAGGTCAAGGGCAAGGCCGAGGACCTCACCATCGACATCTTTTTAGAGACCCTCGAAGAGCAGGCCCAACAGGGGGTCGACTACTTCACGATCCACGCCGGTCTCTTGTTGCACCATGTGCCCATGACCGCCAAGCGTCGAACGGGCATCGTCTCCCGCGGTGGATCGATCATGGCCAAATGGTGTCTCGCCCACCACAAGGAGAACTTTCTCTACACCGAATTTGAGCGCATCTGCGAGCTCATGAAGCGCTACGACGTAAGTTTTTCGTTGGGCGACGGCCTGCGCCCCGGCTGCATCGAAGACGCCAACGACGAGGCCCAGTTTGCCGAGCTCAAAACCCTCGGTGAGCTCACAAAGATCGCCTGGAAGCACGACGTTCAGGTGATGATCGAAGGCCCGGGTCACGTGCCCATGCACCTCATCAAAGAGAACATGGATCTCCAGCTCGACTGGTGCCACGAGGCCCCTTTTTACACCCTCGGGCCGCTCACCACCGACATCGCCCCCGGCTACGATCACATCACCTCGGCCATCGGAGCCGCCATGATCGGCCATTTTGGCTGCGCCATGCTCTGCTATGTCACCCCCAAGGAGCACCTCGGTCTGCCCGACCGCGACGACGTCAAAGAGGGCGTGATCACCTACAAGATCGCGGCCCATGCCGCCGACCTTGCCAAGGGTCACCCGGGCGCTCAAGACCGCGACAACGCCCTCAGCAAGGCCCGCTTCGATTTTCGTTGGGAAGACCAGTTCAACCTCGCCCTCGACCCCGAAACCGCCCGCAAATACCACGACGCCACCCTGCCCAAGGATGCCGCCAAGTCCTCGCACTTTTGCTCCATGTGCGGACCTCATTTTTGCTCGATGAAGCTCACCCAAGACGTGCGCAGACTCTACGGGGATGACGCGAAAAACTCGTCCCACACCGAGGCGGCGGTCCCCAGCACCGCCGCCTCGGACGTCGCCGAAGGCATGCGGAAAAAGTCGCAAGAATTCCGCGACGGCGGGAGCGAGATCTACGCGCCCACGGAGCCCGCGGAGTAACCCCTCTCTGCCACTCCCCCGGGCCCCTCAGGAGCTCTGACGCCTAGTCGAAGCGCCACGAGCAAGCCTGAGGACTCGCTCTGTATCGCCCCAAGGCTCAATTGGGGGCGCCGGGGGCACTTTTCGAGGGCTGAGGGTTGACGATCTGAGGGCGCTCGGCTACAGACCGTGGCTCAAGGCATAGCCTTTTCCGGCATAGCTCAGTTGGTAGAGCAGTCGGCTGTTAACCGACTTGTCACAAGTTCGAGTCTTGTTGCCGGAGCCATTTAAGCGGCCCCACCAACCGGTGGGGCCGCTTCTTTTAACAGCCCTCGATTTCGATGCGACGCGCCCCTTCGCGCGCAAAGCGTCACGTGTGGCGGGTGTTTGCGCGTGTTGCCGTCCTTGGCCTGGTCTCCAACGAGCGCCGCGGAGAGCATTTGCGATTCGTGTGAGGGCCCTGTTCGAGGTCGAAATTGCTCTCCACGACGGAGATTGGGGGAGAGAGCAATCGCCCTTGGTTAACAGCACCGAGCCAATCCGTTCAACTACTCTATGGGCCGCGAAGCCTTTGAGACCAACGGTTTGCACGAGGGCGTCGTCGTCGATCGAGTGGCTGGGGTACGGACGAGCGGCAAGACGAGAGCGAATCGCGCAAGCAGCGATTGCATGCGAACGCACGTTTTTGTATATGTGCGTTCGCACGCAGTTCGCGACTCGCCATGGCAATCACCCACAAGAAAGCTCGACAGCTCCGGGACGCCGTTCGACGTCTGGTGGTAGCCCACGGCGCACTGGAAGAAGCGAGACGTCCCTGCGGAGCAGAGATGTCCCTGCCAAATGCCCATGCGCTTCTTGAACTCCTCGGCAGCGACGAGCCGATGACGGTCTCGGGGCTTGCCGAGAAGCTCGCCATCGACCGAACAAACGTCTCACGCCTTTGTGCGCGCATGGAGGAAGCGGGCGAGCTCGCCAGGCAGGCTCATCCCGATGACGCTCGGGCTCGGGCGCTGCGTCTAACCGCCCACGGCAAGAAACTGGCGCGGAGCGTCGACGACTCCAGCGCCCACCATTTTGCGGGCCTTACACAAGCGTTGGGAGGCTCGACCGCTCGGGTCATCGAATCGCTGGAACTATTGGAACGAGCGATGGCTCAGAGTGAGGACGACGAATGACCCCAATACAGATGATGACAACTCGAAGAGCAGCCCTGCTTTCCTTCCTCCTGCTCGGAGCCTGCAACAGCAAGAATGCCGCAAGAACGGATGACACACCGACGGCCCAGGCCGCAACCGGGACCACGGCCTGTCAGCCGATGGAGGAACTCAGGGAGTTCGACCCGCGTCAGCCCGTCCCCTTACAACCGATGATGGCTTGGCACCAAAAGCAGAACATGATGGAGCACCTTGTCGCGATCCAACGAATCGCCGGCGGTCTCGCCCAAGAAGACTGGGAAGAGGTCGCTAGTGCTTCTGCCCTCATCGAGACGTCTCCACAGATGCGGCAGATGTGTCAGCACATGGGGGCAGGTGCAGCCGGCTTCACCGAGATGGCCCTCGACTTCCACCGACGCGCAGACGCGATCGGCGAAGCGGCGCGCGCCCATGACGGCCCCGCGGTCCTGCGCGCGACGTCGAACACGCTGCAGGCTTGTACAGGTTGTCACGCTGTGTTCCGCCAAGAGGTCGTCGATGTGGCGACGTGGCAGGAACGCACAGGCTCGACCCACGATCCAGCCAAGAGCCATGGGCACTAAGGCCCAACGCCATGCCCTCCATTTCTCAAGCGAAGAACATCATGCGCCGGGCAATCTCCGAGATCGTCGATCCCGGCCTGAGCGCCTCGGAGAAGAACGCGCTGTGGGAGCACTTCCGGTCATGCTGCGCCTTCTGCGGAGCATCGATCGCACGTGAGAGCAGAACGGGGCACGTCGATCATCTCAACAGCGACGGTGGCAACGCTCCGAGTAACCGCGTGCGCACGTTGCAACGGCGATGAGAAACGCGAGCGGCCGTGGCAGGAGTTCCTCGTTGAGAAGTCTGGCAATGACAGAGTACTTGCCGACCGACGCACTCGGATTGAGGAATGGGTGGCACAGCATGCTCTGCGGGCAGCCGAGACATCACCCGCCGTGGCCGCCGCCTATCGCGAAGCCGAGCTGCTCATCGACGAGTTCCATGCTGCTTGCACCAAGCTCCGCGACGCGCTGAAGAGTGGTCGCTAGGTCTCAGCAAGCCAAGGTCCCGGTGCAGACCAGCGCGCGGAGAACTCATCACCGTCAACGAGCGCCGTTACGATCGGCAGGAGGAATTGTCTCCGCGGCTCGCGAATTTCGTCGAACGTTGCGGGCGCATCGTCGAGACTCGACCTCTTAATGAAGGCTGTCCACTGCTTCTGGGTGTTTTCCGTCGCTGTGAAGGCAGGAGTAAGAGCGACTGGGTTGGTGGATAACTCGGTGCTACGATGCTCGAAGGTTTTCTTGATCGCCACCGCCAGGTCGACGCCATCAAAATCGAATCGGCGGGAGAGCAGCCAGATGTCGAAGAAATCTTTGAAGCGGCTGTTCAGAGTCCCAAGGTAGACCATCGCCTCAAACTTCTCAGCGACCACCGTCTCCTTGGGATACATCTGCAACCGCGGAACGGGGAAGTCCAGAATTGTCGGGTAGTCGTGCTCCTCTGCTCCGGGATGCACGACGTCCCCAAAACCAACATCGATCTGCATGGGTATACGGGCCTTCTCGAGATAGCCGACAAACTTGATGCGCACGCCCGCCACTGTGGCCGCATCAAAGCGTAGCCCGTCGTCATCGACATCTACGTTACAGGCATCTCGTGTGATTGCTTCAAGCACCTTGATCTCGTTGTCGATGAAGCCGAGAAGGTCGATGTCACGGGTTGGCCGAGATCCCGGTGCTCCCTACACACGAAGCATCAAGGCCCCCTTGAGGAGGAAACGGTGGGCGTGCTGCATTTGCGAGAACCGGTACAGAAAGCGCTCGAGGCCATAGTACTGCAGCAATTCTTGGAACGGGCGCTTTGACTTCTTGGCGTTGTTCGACAAGCGTGCGCGGACGGAGGCCGCCATGTTCTGGGTCATGTCATCGCCTCCAGGTACGGTCGTATCACCCGTTCAATTCTGCAGATCTTTGCGTACTCAAGCAGGCGCTTGATGTTCGGTCGACGTCGTGATCGCCACGTCCGCAGCGCCTCGAGAGCCACGTCCATGCCGATCTTGTTTCGATACTTGAACACATCGGCGATGGACTTCTCCGCGCCGTACGCGCGAACCTTGATTCCGTCGATAGTTTGCGTTTCTATTCCTTTGCCGAATGCGTCTCCCGAAAACCAATACACCTGGACGGGCGGATAGTTGATGCGAGGTTTCTCTGTCCCGCGGGCAATGGCGATGTCCACGGCATGGGGCACTTGCGTAGTGAGCTCATGAAATGCCAGGGCCGAGATCAGGCAGACGACGCCGTTTGGGACGCGGCTCGCTACGGCGACCAGGTCAGGGGCGGAGAGCCCCGGAAGGGATGCAAGGCGGTACACTCCTCGGGTGAGTCGCTCGAGCACTCCTGCGTCGCGCATGGCATAGAGAGTTCTGCGGCTGATGCCCGCCTGGACGGCCTCGGACATCCGCAGGGTCCCGCCATTGCTGCGAAAAATATCCGCAGCATCTTTGAATCGCTCTGCCATCACTGAGACATAATACCAGCAGATAGTAATAAGTGAAGGTATTTTGTCTCGACCTGGGCTACCCAGAATTCAGGACTCGTCCCCGCATTGAGCGCAGCGCTCCTCACCTCGGAGCGGCGGGTCCACGAGCACCGTGCCGCATTTGACGCAGAGCTTTGCCGGGCTGTTGTCATGGCAGCCGGACGCTTCGAGCACGCGCACCAGCGTTTCATTGAGCGCGGCGATGTTGTCGGCGAGACGTTCGAGTTCGGTGGCAATCTTGGGGCTGGTGACCTCGTACCAGCGCTGGCCCATTCTGGTCTGGAAAGACTGTGGTCCCATGTTGGTCTCCCTGGCGTGCATCATGTGGCGTCCCATGCGTTTTTGTTGCCGTAGCGGAGCTGGCTACCCTCGATGAGGAAGACGTCGTTGCTCGGATGCTGCGACTCGGAGCCGGACCAACGGTCGCGGCTGCGAGGTGCCTCCTCGACGTCCTCGTCGTCGTCGAAGTCATCGGGCTCAGTGAAATCGCGGCGCTGGCAGATGCCCGATAATCCGTGCTCAAACGGCCAACTGGGTTGAGCCATGATGAAGACGTCGGCGTCGGGGTCCATGCCTTCGAGAAGCTCGATCAGATCTCTGACTTTCATCGCGCACCTCCTTGGGCTTCGCATCACCAGGACCGATTTTCAGAAGCGACGGTGTGCCTTGCGGGCCGAGCCAGGTACAGCCCGGAGTGATCGTTCCCGGGACCTCTGCATCAGTTGGGGCGTACACGGAATCAAACGAAAGTGCGGCCGCCTTTGCCCGGTCCAATGTGACCGCCATTCTGACTCTCTTGCGTTGGCTCGCTATGCGCTTGGTAAACTTGCCCATACAAGGACCCTACCAAACCTTGAGGAGAGCT
>Ga0256845_1000357_pt1 | contig 43797 bp, 40 predicted proteins | sample RiftiametaG_FD_189101 | JGI IMG/M metagenome (GOLD analysis project Ga0256845, IMG submission 189101) | Tube worm associated microbial communities from hydrothermal vent at the East Pacific Rise, Pacific Ocean - Riftia | ecosystem: Host-associated > Annelida > Integument > Unclassified ...
TCTCCTCTATTTTTACATCAAATTTAAAAAGCTCACTCAAAAAACCCTCCAAGATTCCAAAGTTTGCTTTTTGTCTTAGAATCTTTTTCATTGCCCAATCAAAGCTTACTAATTTTCTTGACATTTTTTATCCTTGTTTTTAGGGGGATTATATCATATTTTGTCACTCCATTTAAACTAAAGTAGTGTGTTATAAATCTCCATTTTTTTATCCAAAAAAGTAGTTATTGGAGTTATTTTAATAGTCGTGGTAATATATCTTTCAAACCTGTTTTATTATCATTTTCATAGTACTCTGTTATAAATCCAAATTCTATAGCTTCACTGATTCGCTTTTCTATTTCTATTCTTTTTAATAAATGTTTAGGTTCAACACACTCACTATTCCAAATATTTTGATTATCTCCATATTTATATAGCTCATTAGGTGTAAATATAAAACCTCTAATTGCTTTTGCTACATAGATATATATGCCTTGGTTATTCTTGGTATGAACCAACTTGCCGTCTGTTGAGTTTTGCTGTTCAACAGATTTAATCCTATCAGGTAGGGAATCTATGGCTTTATTTAACTCTTTAAAAAGCACTCCCCCCGTATCACGGTTCATAAGTATATCATTCTCTATAAATTTATTGATAACATGAACTTGAAACTTTGTTGATAATTGCATTGCACAATAAATCAAAAATTGCAAGTTAGCATAAGTAACAGCACCTCTACCCCTACCAACTACTTTTATAATATCTTTTCTCTCACACTCATTTACCTCCATGAGAGTAGATATAAAGTTTTTGGTTGTTTGTCGTTTTAGAAACTTTTCTAATTCTATGGTACTCTCATTATTATCTAGTCTATATTTGTTGCCCATATTGAAAACTTGCTTAAGGTTTCCCATCTCTGTTTTGTGATATATTTCTATTGTTCCATGAGGAAAAGCTACTTTCATAAGCATATCAGTTTTTAAATGTTTTTTAGACATTTTAAATCCTTTTGGTTCGATTTGCATGACATCCTCTAAATGTCATGCAAAACTATACTATTTTTACTTAAATAATAGCCTTATATTGGGAAATAACTAAGTATATTAATATGGTATTATTAATATGGTGTTAATTTACTTAAATGATTGGCTTTTATATTGATATTATTATGATAATTTGGTGTAATTAAATTTTTATTTTTTTTATTTCATCAATTGAGAGTCCTGTACTTTTTATTATCGTCTCTATATCTATTTCTGCCAAAAGCAGATTTTTTGCGATATTTAATTTTTCCTGTTTTTTACCTTTTTCTATTCCTTTTTTGATACCTCTCTCTTCACCCTCAATCTTTGCTGTATACATCAAAGACTCTCTATACATCTTGTTTTCTTCTCTTCTTTTATAGACAGCCCTCTCTTTTTCTCCGAGTTTGAGCATATCCAAAGTCTCTTTGGCTCTATCTAACCCTTTTGCTTTGAATGCTGTTTTTATCTCTTCGTTTTTGAGAAAATATATCCACTCATCAAGGCTACTTTTGGCTATATCATTAAATTTATTAACTCGTAAAATGTAGTATTCAGGATATATATCTGATATGGTCTCTATATTAAAATCATCTTTTTGCTTTTTTGATGGTTTTAGCATATCATCATTTTTGTGCAATCCTCTAAACTCTGTCTTGCCATAATAGACATAATCCTCTCCTTGACCCAATGCAAAATATACAATATTTACCGAGTAGACCTTTTTGACCTTGGCGTAACCTTTTCCTTTTTTGATATATTCAGTAATCAGCTTGGATGTACCGTATAACATTCTATGAAAATAGTCTATCTCGCTTCTATGTTGAACCTCTATTAAAATAAGTTCATCATCCTCATTTTTTGCAAGTAAATCAACTCTATTAAACTTATCCTCTTCTGTCTCTTGGTTGGCTTCACTCTCCAATATCTCCTCTATCTTGACATCAAATTTGAGAAGTTCAGTTAAAAAACCCTCCAAGATTCCAAAATTTGCCTTTTGTCTTAGAATCTTTTTCATTGCCCAATCAAAGCTTACTAATTTTCTGCTCATAGTTACTCCTTTTTGAGGGATTATATCAAAAGAATATTTATTGTTCTTATAATTTAGCTAAAGTTATGAAAATCTAAAAATCTACTCAAAAAAAGCCTCAACCCAATATTATGAGCAACGATAACTATTAAGTCTTGGTGACCAAATGTTTGTTTAAGGGTATAGATTTTGCCTAATTTTTATTACAAAATAAGAGTAGCCAACCCCAAAAAGCTAAAAAAACCAATAACATCAGTAATTGTAGTAAGTATAACAGTACTCCCAATAGCAGGGTCGATACTCATCTTTTCTAAAAAAAGAGGTATAATAGCCCCAAATAGACCAGCCATTAGGAGATTTATAATCATAGATAGGGCGATGACAAGACCTAGGTTGTCTACATGAAACCATAGGGTTGCGATAACTCCCATGATTATAGCAAAGAGAAAACCGTTTAGTAGTGAGATACTCACCTCTTTTATGATAATTCTCTTGGCATCACTTTGTGAAATATCTCCCAAAGTGAGCTGTCGGACAACTACAGTGAGTGTTTGTGTTCCTGCATTACCACCCATAGAGGCGACTATAGGCATCAAAACAGCTAGAGCAACCATACTATTTAGAGTATCTGCAAAGAGTCCAATTACAAGTGAAGCCAAGATAGCAGTAATAAGGTTTAGTCCCAACCAAGATGCTCTCTTTTTTCCTGCTTTTAGTATCTCTTCGTCCTCCTCTACATCATCATCGAGGCCTGCTAAGTTATATATCTGCTCTGTGGCATGTTCATCTACAATATCATGAATATCATCAGAGGTGATTCTACCTATGAGCTTTCTATTTTTTGTGACTATTGGCATAACAAACAGGTCATACTCTCTAAATAGATTTACTACATCTTTTATGTCATCTTTGTCTCTTGCTGTTATTGGTTCATAGTTCTCATCTGATAGCTCTATATTTTCACGAAAACTCTTGTCAAAATCAAAAGTCAAAAGGTCATCTAAATCTATACTATATAGTAGAACATTATTTTTAGTAGTGATAAATAGATTGTGTACATTCTCTATCTCATTGGATTTTTTGAGTTTGGAGAATCTCTTGATAGTATCATGTACTATCTCATCCTCTGAGGCTGTAAAGACCTCGACCTGCATATATGAGCCAGCCTCATTTTCCTCATAAGATTGAAGCTGAATAATGTCTTTTTGGTCATCACTATCTAGGCTCTTAAAGACCTCCGATGCCATCTCTTGACTATGCTCACTAAGCTCCTGCATAAAGTCAACTTGGTCGTCACTCTCTAGCTCTTTTACTGCCTCTACAAGGTCATTAGTCTCTAGGGCTTCTACCATATCATCAAAGTATCTATCAGGTAGCTCTAGTGCTACATCCCCCAAAATATCTTTTGGTATATATTTGATGGCCTCTGAGAACTTCTCCTCATCATACTGTTTGAGAATATTTACGATTTCGGAGAAGTGTAGCTCTTCTCCATTGTTAGCCTCTAGGTACGATTTTAACTCTTGCATGTTATCCAAATCCTAATCATCTTCCATTCTCTGCCCTCTATGTCTAGCAGATATATCTAGTGGTACACCCTCAAAATCAAACTTTGATCTAAGTATATTGGCTAGGTATCTCTTGTAGGAGAAGTGAAGCCCATCAGGTCTATTCATAATTATAGCGATTTTCGGTGGTTTTATCTCATATTGAGTCGCAAATTTTATTTTGACAACAGCACCATTTAGTGATGGTGGGTGGTGTTTTCCTACTGCGAACTTGATTACTTCATTGAGTTTAGAGGTTGGAATCCTCTGCTTATATCTCTCAAATATAGATACAATATCATCCAAGATTTTATGAACTCTCTGACCTGTCTTTGCTGATATAGTAATCAGTGGTGCATAGTGTAGAAACTTAAGCTCATCACGAATATTATCTACAGCCTTCTCATAAGTTATATTTTCTCGTATATCCCATTTGTTTAGAACTATGAGACAGCCAAGTCTATACTTTTCGATGAGGTTTGCAATCCTCTCATCAAGCTCCAATACACCTGTGGTTGAGTCGATAATGAGTAGAGCTATATCTGCCTCTTTTAGCATCTCTTCGGTTCTGCTTAGTGCGTATTTTTCAATCCCTACAATTTTGCTTCGTTTTCTAATCCCTGCTGTATCTACGAAGGTTATCTTGTAATCCTTGTACTCCATAGACTCATCTATAGGGTCAATTGTAGTTCCTGCCACAGGAGATACAACAGCTCTCTCCTCTTGGAGTAGAGCATTTAGTAGTGAGCTTTTGCCTGTGTTGACTCTACCTATAATCGCTACTTTTATATCTCTATCTTCTGCCTCTGCCTCCTCATTGTGAATCATCTCCACAATATCCTCAAAGCTCTGCTCATCATCTATTATAGTAGGGATTGCATCCTCCTCTCGCTTTGGAATATGCTCCTCTAACCACGCATAGAAGTTATTCATATAGCGATTGTGGCTCACAGCGATAGGTAGTGTCGTATCAGCACCAAACTCAAAAAAATCCCAAAAACGGAGTTGCTCCTCTTTGTCATTGTCTATCTTGTTGACTATCAGTGCGATAGGTTTTCCTAGCTCTTGAAGCCCATAAAACAGCTCTTTGTCCTCATCGTCGGGTATATTTTTGCCATCTACTATATAGATGATAATATCAGCCTCTTTGGCTGTACGAAGCGAGAGTTTTTTTACTGTTGCAAACATCTCTGTGCTATCATCTATCCCACCTGTATCTATCACCTCAAAGTCACGATTTCCAGAGATAGTTACTACTCTCTTTTTGATGTCTCTAGTTGTACCCTGTACATCAGAAGTAATTGCATCTCTCTGCCTTGCTAATCTATTGAAAAGGGAACTCTTGCCCACATTGGGTCGCCCCAAGATAGCTACTTTTTTTAGCTTTGTCATATATTGTATCTCTCTATCTGTGTAATTTTGGCATTATAGCAGATTTTTTGATTCTACTTCTTTATACGCAGAAGTTCACCTGTTATCTCCTGATACTTCTTTTTTATCTTTTTATTTTCAAAAGGAATGATTGTGGGCATCTGTATTTTTGCAATTTTAGTGAAGAGTATTTGACTCTGTGATATAATAGAGTATAGTTCACTACTCAATGAGACAGTATAGTAGGTGTTTTCAGCCAATTTTAGATTTGATATAGATATTTTCTGTGCTTTTTTCATCTCCTCTTTTGCACTTACCAACTGCTCTCTATATCTCTCTGCTACCTGTTTGGTCTCTCTTTGTATATTTAGGTTTTTTTGGTAAATAGTCTGTTTTGTTTGGTCATCTTCAGCCTCATATAGTCTACTAGTTTGCTCTATCATCCTATCTGTCTTTTTTATGATATGCTCTATCTGTGGTACAAAGTTGTTGTTGACCATATCGATATATTTCTGTTGGATATGTAGTACGACTTGCCAAGAGATTAGGTGCATTCCATAATATTTTTTGGCTTGGGTTAGCTCCTCATTGCTATCTTGCATCAGTTTAAGTATCTGCTCTGTAATCTTGTTTAATACATCCATAATAACAGTCATCTGAATAATATTATCCCCATCAACTCTACTCAACAGAACATCTATCTGCTCCATAGATAGCTCTATACCATTATTGGCGAATCTCTTTTCGAGTCGTTTTTTTATTATCTCAATATCATTTTGAAAAATAGCAATACCATCTTTTGCATCTTTGATTTTTTGTTGATATTTGGATTTGGTGGTGTATATCATACTCTCTTTTGGGGCAGAGACCATCTTCTCTCTATAGTTGATGATTTTAGATTTTAGTTCACTAATCTCATTTTTTTTATACTCTATTTCGTTTTTATAGGAGAGTAGGTCATCATTGGTAAGAATTTCGATGATATTATTCAAAACATTATCCAAATCACCTTTGTAGTCTATTTTATCTTTTTTAAACCATGCTGATTTGGGAGCATTTTGAGACTCTTTTAGAAGTGAAGCACCCTCTTTGTACTCCTCGAATACATCCTCCCATAATAGTTGAAATCGCTGTTGGGTTATCTCCTCTTGAGTTAACTGTTTTGGTTTTAGTCTATCTTTGGCAGATAGGTAAATCTCTTGAGTCTTCTCTTTGGAGGTCTCATAGACATGGGTGATGGAGTCTGTCCATTCGGATTGACTAGTAGTAGGTAATAGGGTAAATATGAGTATTGTTATAGCTGTTTTTATCATTTTTTGATTTATTATATCATAAAGAGTATTATTGATTTAATCTATTTGGAGAAATAGATGCAGATTCTATTTTAACTTGACAAAATAGAGTTTTTTTACTATACTTTGCAATACAAAGTACTTTGAAAAGGAAAATAATGAGTGAAAAAGAGGAAGTCCTACGGCAGATTAGCGAGATAAAAAACCACCTCATAGACAAACAGAGCTTTTTTCCATATGACTATAATGCCTGTTATATATGGAGTATTATCGCTTTGGTCTTGACTCTAACTATGCCTTTGGTTTATGGTCATGGTGTCTTGATTGGAAGTATAGCTGTAGCTCTGTTATTGGGTTTTGGTTTTGTAGTAGAAGGGTTGATGATAAAAAAGGTCAATCAAAACTATGATATAGATGAGTACACATCAAAACAGGAGTTTCTATCCAAAACTTTTATCATGATTACCTTTTTTCTGATTGCATTGAGTGCTATTTTAGCTATATATGAGCTATTTATTCCTATCTATTTGAGTTGGTTAGCACTTATATCCTTTGGATACTATCTAATAGGTTTTATTATCAATGTCAAAAATTTTAGATTGATGGGCGAGTTCAATATATTTTTGGCTACTCTACTTCTATTTATAGCTTTTCTTACCAATCAATTAGAGGGGGTGGAGTCTATATTTTTTAGGGTGATACAGGGTGTATTGATACTAGGGCTTACTATTTTTCCAACTATTATAGCTTGGCAACAGAAAAAAGAGGAAGCATATAGTGTTTGACCCTCTGTTACACCAAACCGTCAGGTCAAAACTAGTTTCACTGTTGATTAGTAATGATGAGTTACCATTCAAAGCACTCAAAAAAGCCCTAGGTGTGACTGATGGAAACCTCTCTAGCCATCTTAGTAAATTAGAAAAAGAGGAGTATGTGATTATAGAAAAAACTTTTGAAGGAAAACGACCCAAAACCATTGTCCATATTGCACCAAAAGGCAAAAAGGCATTTAGTAAATATATAGAAGCATTAAAAAAATTTATAGAGGAAAATTAAAATGAGAAAAATTGTATTGACCACGATACTAACAGCTACAAGCCTAATGGCTATTAATAATTTGGAGTTAGCAAAAAAATCAGACAAGGTGAGTGATGGATTTGTAAGCTCAATAGCTCAAACAGAGATGACACTAATAAACGCCAATGGAGAAAAAAGTGTCCGAAAGCTAGAGATGAAGACCTTAGAGGGTGACGAAGCAGACAAAACCATCTCCACCTTTCTCTCTCCTGCCGATGTCAAAGGGACTAAAACCCTAACTCATGAACATGTAGATAGAGATGATGACCAGTGGTTGTATCTCCCTGCTTTAAAAAGAGTCAAGAGAATAGCTAGTAGAAATAAATCAGGCTCATTTATGGGGTCGGAGTTTTCATATGAGGATATAGGAAACCAAAACTACAAAAAGTTCTCGTATGGTGAGGGGGAAGCCCAAGAGGTTGAACTAAATGGGATAAAGTGCTATAAGAGTACTAGAGTTCCAAAAGATAAAAACTCAGGATATACCAAAGAGATTACTTGGATAGATAGAGATAATCTACTAATTCGACAAGTAGAGTACTATGACCGTAAAAGAGAGCTACTCAAAACAGCTACCTTTTCAGATTATAAAAAGATAGATGGTATTTGGCGTGTAGGCAAGATAGAGATGAGAAATCACCAAAATGATAAATCTACTATACTTATTTGGAAAGAGGACAAGATAAAAGCAGGACTAACAGCAAAAGAGTTTAACAAGAGAGTACTCAAACAATGAAAAAGCATATATTCCTATCTATCGCCCTATCTTCTATGCTAATAGGTTTGGAGTACAAGGGAGATATAGGTGTAGAGTCCTCCTATATCGACCATGATATAGCAAACAAGAGAGATACCCAAAATGCTCTACATCTAAATGCAGAGATGCAACAGAGTTTTGGAAAAGGCAAAATAGTAGTGAGTCTAAAAGCGATTCGAGACCTCAAAGATGAGGAGCGAAGATATTTTGATTTCAATGACTTCTATTATAAACATAACTTTGAAAATGGAGATTTGTTAATAGGACGAAATACTAGATTTTGGGGTGCTATGGAGTTCTATAACCACACAGATGTATTTAATACCAAGGATTGGTTAGATGACCCATTTGATTATGATAGCAAGATAGGCTCAAAAAATATAGCCTACACCCACTATTTTGATAACTCAGAACTCTCTGTTATAGCAAAGATACATGAGGAGAGACAGAGCGTCCAAGAGGAGAAATCTATCAATAGACTCTATCCTCCAAACTACAATGATAGACTAATAACCCAAAAAGATAGAGATAGACCCACACTATATCTAAAGTATTCAGGTTCAGCAGAAGAGACTCAATTTGACTACTCTGTTATATATCAAAATGGGTATGATGAGCAACGATACCTAACCCTAGAGGGGGCAGAGCTACGACAACATGCCTATATTGTCAATAAAATAATGGGATATGCAACTCTAGTATCAGGTGAGACTATCTACAAAACCGAACTAGCATATACCAAAAGTGATGATGATATGGTATCTGATTATGCACAAGTATCTCTAGGATTAGAGCATACCCTATATGGAGTATGGGGCAAAAGAGATTTGGGACTCTTAGCAGAGTATTATCGCTACAGAGCAGAAGATAGTGGAGTTACAGATAGAAGCTCATCTACTCTTTTTGATGATGATATTACTTTAGGGTTTAGACTTACTATAAATGATAGCTCTAGTTCGGAGGTTCTTGGTGGTTTAGCTGTGGATAGAGACAACAAGGAGAAGATATTTTTTGTAGAGTATGAGACACGGCTACTAGAGAAGTATAAATTAAGTCTAACCTATCAACATCTATCACCCAAAGATGATTCATCCTTTGAAGAGTTGGATAGAGCTATGGTTGAGTTTGGGTATTATTTTTAGATACTTAAGTTACCAAAATATATTCGTGGGCATGGGTGAATGATAATAGAAAACAATAAAAATAATTAAATTTTAGTGTTTTCTAATAAAAAATAACATAAATAGTTAAGTATAAATATTGTATAATTTCAAAAAATTAAAGGAATATGATAGTATGAAAAAGAAAATTATTAATCTTATTTTACCATTAATATTGATATTTGGAATAGTTTATGGATTTGCACTTGAGAGATATCAGATATTTCCATATAAGTATGTAGAGAGTGTCTATACAGGTTTACCTATAGAGGGTGATTGGTCTATTGGTATATATAAAGGTAAAACACCGTTTAATTTGAATGAAAATAATATATCCAATCCTATTTTGACCAAAGATGACGTTACAGATGTAGATGCTGGTTTTGTTGCCGACCCTTTTATGATAATAGAGGATAGTAACTACTCTCTATTTTTTGAGGTATTAAACAAAAAAAATAACCAAGGTGATATTGGATATGCCACAAGTAGTGATGGTAAAAAATGGAACTATGGAAAGCTTATTATAGATGAGGATTTTCACCTCTCATATCCTTATGTTTTTAAATGGAAGGGGGATTACTATATGATTCCTGAGAGTTATCAAGATTTGTCTGTGAGACTCTATAAAGCTACTGAATTTCCTGCAAAATGGGAGTACAAAGGAAATTTACTCTCTGGATATAGATATACAGACCCATCAATATTTCATTATAATGACAAATGGTGGATGTTTGTAAGTACACAAAATAGTGATGTTTTAAACCTTTATTATTCAGAGGAGTTATCAAAAGGATGGAAACCTCACCCTATGAATCCCATAGTAAAAAGTGATAAACACATTTCAAGACCCGGTGGTAGAGTTATTGTAGATAATGGTAAGATATATAGATTTACACAAGACGATGCACCTCGTTATGGAATTCGAGTGTTTGGTTTTGAAATAACAGAGCTAACAACAACAACATATAGGGAGAAAAGAGTATCTGATAAACCTGTAGTAACTAAAACAGGAACTGGTTGGAATGCTTCGGGCATGCACAATTATGATTTACATAAAATAGATAAAAAATGGATAGCAGTAGTAGATGGGCGAAATTAGCCAATAGATAAAAAGAGGATTAAAAACTCTTTTTATCTTATCAAATTATTTAAAAATCTCAATAATATCATCTATATTTTTCATGGAGTACTCATTCAAAGAGTGTTTTTTTGCTCTTTTGCCCATCTCTTCTCGTAACTCTCTATCTTCTACGAGTGTTTTTATATCTTTTACCATTTGGTCAAATGTTTTTGAGTAGAATCCTATTCTGTTTTCTATTATAATATTATCTGGATTTACATTGAGAGAGACAACAGGTACTTCTCTCATCCAAGCTTGAATAAAAGTGAGAGGAAATCCCTCATATAAGCTTGTATTTACAAGTATATGAGCATCTCCTATCTCTCTGTTTACCTCCTCCATTGACATCTCTCCAAGGTATTTGAGATTGTTAATTTGTGAAATTTCATCCATGGATGTTTTTATTTGTACATCGTCAGAATCACGACCAATCATTATAAACTCTATACTATTGTCAAATTTTTTGGCTAATTCAATAAATAGATTTGGTTGTTTCAATCTTTTTAGGTTAGCTACCCATATAATTTTTACTTTATTACCTTTTTTGAGCTTTTCTGTAAAAACTGGAATAGAGTTATAGACCATCAAATCAGCTTCTCTATCAAAATTTTTCTGTAGTAGTTCATCTTGATATTTTGCTTGTGCAATGATTTTATCAGCTCTTTTTAGAGATTTGGTTTTACCATAAAACTCTATAATATCCCTAACAACCATTTTACTAAATTTTATTCTCTTTTTGACATTAGCACTGCTTACTAGATGTATTAGAACCTTGCAATTGGCTGTTTTTGAATACTCAATAGCAGGTAAAACAAAATTACTTAAAACGGCATGATAGATTATATCAGGTTTAATCTCTTTTAATTTTTTTAACACTCTATTATGATAGAAAAATTTTCCCATAATTTTCTCTGCAAATATAGATTCTTTTATACTGTATAGATGAATGTTATCATCTATATAATCCATCTCTTTATCGTGCAAAAATAGATAATGTATATCAAAACCTCTATCGTTTAGATACTCTATCATATATTTTATTTGTAGTTCAGCCCCACCTTGGTTATATTTGTAATAATCATGTACTAGAAATAGTATTTTCATTTTTTATAAATCCTCTCTTTTTTAATTGATGACTTCCTACGGTTATTAAAAATAGTAGCATAAAGGCTTGAACAATCAGTGTGGAGTATGCTAATCCGATTATTCCCATCTTGTGAAATAGTATATAATTCAAAGCTATGTTGATTGTCAATGAAAATGGATACATATATAATACATATCTCTCTAGTTTTGTAGCTTCCATAGCTACAGTAAAAGGGAGACCACTAAAATGAAAAGCTAAATAGAAAAATAGTACAATTGATATCTCAACAGCCCCAATATACTCACTACTATATAAAAGGGTAATCATATCTTTTGCGAAGATACTATAGATTAGACCAAGCAGAGTAGTTACTATAAAAATTCCTGCTGTTATTAGATATATTGTTTTGAGTTCTACTTGGTTTTTTTGAAAATGTTTGATTACAATAGGATAAAATGCTGTTAATATAACTCCTCTTAATATTGTGAACTGAAGTACTATTTTTTCAGAGAGTCCATAAACAGCGACATCCTCCAATGAGGACATATAAGATAACATAAAAACATCTATCTTTGTCGAAAGTACTCCTCCTACAGACATTAGTGAGAATATTAATCCCTGTTTGAAAAATTTCATAGGAATAGCTATTTTTTTGAAGTTTAGAGAGAGTTTATATACAATTATTCTATTCATGACTCTATAATAGATATAGATAAATATAAAATTAACAACAGCGATATATATCATAACAAAGATTAAATTTTTGATAAAAAATAGAATAATTACAATTCCAAAAATTCTAATCAGACTATGGGCTACCTCTATTCTAGCAAGAGTTTTAATCTTTTCATCAGCTTGAATAACCGCAGCAGGAATGGATTTTAATCCTTCAAATAGAATCATATTGGATGCGACTATTATAATAATAAACATTTCCAAATCATAACTAAAAAATGAAATTGTTATAATTGCTATTATTTGTAATAGAGATAAAAATAGTTTAAAATTAAATAGATTGTTAATAATTTTTTCCAACTTTTGTCTATCCACAATAGCTTCTCTGATAATTACTTTTGCTAATCCATAAAATCCAAAAATATTAAATAGTGCAACAAAAGAGAGTGCTGCAGAGTAGAGACCATAATCATGAGAACCTAACCTATTTGGGATATAGATAAAACCTATAAAAGTGATAAATACACTTAGAACATTCGCAATAGTTAAATATATGGAATTTCCTAAACCTCTTTTTACCTCACTAGATAGAGATTTTAATATATTGATTTTCATAGTTTTTATAGCTCCATTTTTCGTAAGTATACACTATCACAACTTAATTGTCATATTGTTTTTTATTGTTTTTTATTAAAAATAGTTTTTCTGTGGCTCTTATTGTCATGTAAATCTTTTTTAAAAGAGTGTGAATGAAAAATGATAAATTAAACAAAAAATAATAATAACTGTTGTAAAATGTTTTTTAACAAGAATAAAAAGTAGGAGATAAAGGATGAACCTTAGGGCAAATATACTTTTTGTACATTTAACTCAATATGGTAGACATACAAATAGTTATAAACATTGCAAAAATTTAATGAAACACTATGATATGACATATTTATGTTTTGAAGAGAATGTAAAAAAAATAGAAGATGATGTAAATGTAATATATCTGCAAAAAGAGGGTAGTTCTGTTCGTAATGTTTTTAAAATTATAAGAGAAGCTAGAAAACTTATTAAACAGAATGATTATCAATTGATTTATATATTTTACTTTAAATTCTGTTTTTTAATTAAATTATTTTTAGAAAAAAATTTTCTATTGGATATACGAACAGGTGCTATAGCTGGTCATCGAGCTGAAAGATGGAGGAGTAATTTTCTTTTGAGAATAGAATCTTTTTTCTTTGATAATATAACTATACTCTCTAATTCATTGAGAAAGAAATTAAAATTAAACTCTTTTAAGTGTACAGTTGTTCCTCTTGGTTCAGATATTTTATCTTCTAAAAATAAGAGTTATGATAAATTATCTCTATTCTATATTGGTAGTTTAAATAATAGAGAAATTTATAAAACTGTTCATGGTCTAGCTAAATTTTTAAGAGCAAATAGAGATAAAAATATTGAAATAACATATGATATTTTTGGGTATGCGAATAAAGAAAAGACTCTATTATTAACAAATAGTATAATTGAGAATGGGCTTAATAATATAGTTAAATATCATGGAAGAAAAGAGCATTATGAGATTCAAGACTATTTTGACAACTGTAATGTAGGAGTCTCCTATATACCCATGACTGAATATTATGATTGTCAACCCTCTACAAAAACTTTTGAGTATATAAACTCTGGAATGGTCTGTTTGGCTACAGATACTAGTGCTAATAGAGATGTTATTAATGATAAAAATGGAATATTATTTGATGATAATGCAGATGCTTTTAAAGATGCGTTAGACAAATTATATAGAAACAGGAATAACTACAAAACGGATGAAATTCTTCAAACTTTGGAGATGTATACTTGGAAAAGAATTTTTGAAGATAAACTCTTTCCACTCATAAAAAATATTATAAAAAAAGATAAAAGGATATTAAAATGATAAAAATTGCAAAGTGGAAATATAATGCAAAATCTCCCGTTATGTTTATGGTTGATGACCTTGCTAATCTTTGGATAAAAAAGAGTAAAAAAGATACTCTACAGTTAGGAGAGGATTGGGGACATTTTGGAGATACTCACAACTCTATGTGGGATTTTTTAGACAAAAATCTATACTCACTCTATCCCTATATCAAGACAACTTTTTTTCTAGTTACAGATAAGCGTTCTTCTGAGACTAAAGATACAAAGTATTCATATGCAGAGGCTATAGATAGAGATGGAAGTTTTATGAATTTTTTAGAGAGACTTCATCGAGATAATAAGGTGGAGTTGGCATACCATGGAACAACACATGGGGAGGCTACTAGCACAGGACTAAAACAGGAGTGGCTTACTTACACTAGTTTAGAAGAAGCAATCGCGATTATAGAACACGGTAAAAGGCTGTATAAAAAAGTATTGGGAGAGTATCCTAGAGGTGGTAAATATTGTGGCTATGAAAAAGGTGACTATGGAGATGTTTCAATCAATAAAACAGCTTTCTCTTGGTGGTGTAGAGATTGGGATGGAGAGTTGGAAAAAGACTCTACTAGAGAGGATTTGAGTTATGATTTAGAGTATTTTGGGAATGTAATCGATATTCCGACTACTATTGATGGCTCTTTTTTATCTATGAAAAAACCTAAAATTTCAAAAAAATATCTAAGAACACTATATAAATTCTTTATCCGAAGGCAGAGCTTAGAAAAAGATATATACTCTCTTTATCAAAATAGACAGATAATAAATATACAAGAACACTCATCTCCCTATAGAACAGACAAGAAAATTCAATATCCAAATATTATTTCAGATATAAAAAACTTGCAATATATATTTAAACTGTTAGCTGATTTAGATGTATGGTATGCCACAGGTTCCGAGATTGCTGATTATTTTCATCTTTATTCAAATATAGAAATTAAAGAGGATGAAAACTCTTTTATCTTTTTGTGGGATAAGAGTATTAATTGTAAAGAGGGTTCTATCGTTACACTTATTATAGATAAAAATATACCAATAGAGATAGAGTGTGAAGGTAAAGAGTATATCTCATATGCAAAAAACAGTTTGACACTTATTGATATACCCATTTACGCAGATGTGAAATATCAGATTTTATAAAATAAAAGGGAAAAAAACAGTTAAAATCAACAAAAAATAATAATAAATGTTGTAAAATGTTTTTTACTAAAGAATATAAAAGAGTAAAAGGCTATAAATAATGGTAAATAAAATTGGTAATTCTAGTTATTATATTGTTTTATTGATTTTTATACTATCTTTTTCACAGGGAGTTATTTTTGCATTAGGTGTTCCAAATGCAGTTTCACAATTGAGTATAGAGATATTAATATTAATACTCTTTTTCAAAGCTATGCTAAATATCATCTCAGTGGGAGGTGATATTTATGGTGATGGATTGGTTATAAATCTTCTTTTAATAGTTGCTATATTTATTTCATTTCTAATAACTACCGTTAGCAAAATACAGCTTATATTTTTCATAAGAAATTTTTTTATATATTATCTATTTTTTTATGCTCTATTTAATATAAAATTAACGGATAGTCAAAAAGAGAGAATTAAAAAGTTGATAATCTATCTTTTTGTGATTCAGCTACCTGCTTCATTTATTAAACTATATCTGATAGGAACATCAGAGGATTACATAGGTACAATCTCCGTTGAAGATGGAAGTTTAGCCACTATTATGCCTCTATTTGCTATATCTTATCTTTTGTCACATTATATGGTATATAAAGATAAAAAATATCCTATACTTATGCTTCTGTTTATTGGAATAGGTCTTATTAGTAATAAATTGGGAATACTATATTATGTGGTATTTTTATATTTTGCTATTCTTTATGTTTATTCGAAATTTGACCTTGTTTTGCTAAAAAATCTCTTTAAAACAATGATATTTCTCTCTTTAATCTTTTCTGCTTTTGTCTCATTGAATCCAAGAGCAAATCCAGAGGGCAAAGTGGGGGGAAGTGTAGATATAGACTATTTAATAAAATATTCTAATGAGTATCAACATTATAGTGAAGATGGTGTCAAAGGAGATGGAAGATTTACAGCACCATTTGATGTATGGGATTTATTGTCTAGTAAAGGTATAATAGCAGTTTTATGGGGGCTAGGACCTGGAGATATAATACAATCATCATTTCTTAAATATAAAAATCCACTATTGGAGAAATATAATATTGGCTATGGTGGAAGATTGGGAATATTACAGTTGATGATGCAGATTGGTCTTATTGGATTGCTTTTAGCACTCTCCTTTCATATATTGTTATATATGAAGATTAGATATGTATATGATAATTACATTATAGATACGGAGCATAAAGTTCTTTTACTATATTTTATTGGTTTATCAATAATATATTTTTTAGATACTCTAACATACTCTCCAACCCTATTAAATAATCCTGCAATGATAATGGTCTATCTCTATAGTTTTTTTTATATACATAAGTACAAAGGAGTTTTAAATGAGTCATGAATTATCTCTATTGTTTATACTGTTTTTTACAAAAAATTTGAATTTAGCAGATACTGTTTACTATGTTGACAGTATTAATGGAGAAGATAATCGTAGTGGGAAAACCCCAAAAAGTGCATGGAAAAGTGTACATAGGGTAACTAATGCGATGAGTGGATATGGAGTAAAAGAGATAGAAGTTGGTAGCAAGATTCTCTTTATACGAGGTGGAGTATTTAGAGATGACTCTCTTATTATTCGAAAAGGTGGTACAGAAAAGAGTCATATGTTAATTGGTAGTTATGGTGATAAAAATCTACCAAAACCACTATTTCAAAATGTAGATATTTATATTGGAGAACCTCTGATTGAATATATAGATATAGAAGATATTAGACTTAATGATATATCAGATGGAACAGCAGTATCTTTTAATCAAAAAGGATTGAAAAATATTACTATATCTCGACTTGATATTAATAATACAAAACAGAATGCAATTTTTTTAACATCTGTCGATGGTTATATTATTCAAGATTGTAATATTAGCAATATAGGATTAAGTGGTATTGTTATCTATGGTGCAGATAATAAAGAGTGGCCTTTGATTAAAAATGGAATAATTAGACGAAATCAGATTAAATATACAAATCCTATATATGGAGATGGAATTACTCTTCATAAATCAGATAATAAAGAGTTAAATGATATAGGTTCAAATCATCTATTAGAGAAAAATTCCATAGGGTTTTGTGGAGAGAATGCTTATGATATTGATTCTGGAGACAGTATTAAAATTATAAAATGTGAAGGGTATAATAGTGGATTGGCAGAAGTATCCATAGAAAATGCAAGTAATGTAACAATAGAAGAGAGCTATTTTCACAATGGAGATAAAAATGGATTTGATGTGGGTAAATATTCAAATAATATAATTATAAGAAGAAATGTTATTAAAAATATGAAATTTCGTCCTTTTGTAATAGGTGACTCTAGCCATGAAGGAGAAGTGTTTTATAAAACAATTCATGATGTTAAAATCTATAATAATTGGGTATATCATAGTTCTAATCATGAAATAATAAGAGTTTCAAATGGTAGTGAAAAAATTACTTATAAAGATAATATCTCTATATCTACTACAGATAATCGTTTTATATATTACGAGGATGATTTGACACCAGAAAATACAGATAGCTTTTTTGAGAATAATATTTGGCATAGACCAAACTCTAATAGTGATGACTTTGCATATATAAATGGCAAAGATATGGGATTTTTTAAATGGCAAACTACATACGAGGATAATTAGATGCAAGAGACAATTTATAAAAAGAAAAATATATTAATAACTATTCCTGATTTATATAGCAAAGGAGGGGTTAGTGCTTTTCTCAATTCACTATTTGAAGGATTTGAAAATTTTAATGATATTCATTTTATTCCTTTAGAGATTGGTGGTCATGGAAAAAATATATTGGGAGTAATTTCTGACCAATTGAGTTTAAATCGTCTATTGAAAGAAAATAGTAATATAGATTTGGCTTTTTTGAACCCTTCGTTGTTCATCAAAAGTTTTTTCAGAGATGGAGTCTTTGCAAAACAGTTAGTAAAAAAGGATGTTCCTTTTGTAGTCTTTTTTCATGGATGGGATTTAGAATTTGAAAAGAAAATTGACAAAAGATTTGTTAATTTTTTTCTAAATTCATTTGGAAAAGCAGAAAAGATTTTTATTCTCTCTCCTGATTTTAGAGATAAAATTTTGGAGTGGGGATATAGAGGAGAGATAATAGTGGAAACAACTATGGTTGAGAATTCACTATTACAACAAAATTATGTTTCCTCTTTTAATGAAGATAAAATTAAAATACTGTTTCTCTCTCGCATAGTAAAAGAGAAAGGCATCTTTGAGATGATAGAGGCATTTGAAAATATTAGTAAAATAATAGATGATATTGAGCTTGTTATTGCAGGAGATGGTGAAGATTTTCAAGAACTGAAGAGGAGAGTATCAGATATAAAAAACATTCAAATGGTGGGAGAGGTTAGAGGAGAGGAGAAGATTTCTCTTTTTAAAGAGAGTGATATATATTGTCTTCCAAGCTATAGCGAAGGATTACCTATATCTGTATTGGAGGCTATGCTGTTTGGATTACCTGTTATTACAACTAGAGTAGGGGGACTAAAGAGTTTTTTCAAAAATGAAGAGATGGGTTATTTGATTGAACCAAAAGGGATAGATGAGTTGGAAGAGAAGATGAAAATATTGATTTTGGATAGAACGAGACGACTTAAGATGCGAAAATTTAATCTTAAATATGCTCAAAATCATTTGACGACTAGTGTCGTTACAAAGAGAATATATAAGCATTTAAAGGATATTTTAGAATGTTAGATGAAAAAATAATAGAGAAATATCTCTTGACTGAAGAGTTGTCTACTTATGACCCTTATGATATTTGGATAACAGATTTTGGAAAAAAGATAAAACAGTTTTATTATAAACATAGATACTTTGGAGTTATCCCTGCTGGAATTTTAGCTCTCTATGACCTTTATCCCAATAACTCTTTGAGATTAGGTTATAAAAAACAGGAGTACCCTATAGTCAGAGGACAAGCTGTGTTGGCTCTATTGAATCTATATAATAAAAACCCTAATGATATTTATCTAAAATATGCCAAAAAACATATTAATTGGCTTCTTGATAATAGTTCAAAAGGGTATAGTGGATATTGTTGGGGACTTAATATGGAGTGGGTCTATTCGGCAGAAGATAGTTATGACAGCAATATACCATTTAGTACTCATACACCCTATCCACTAGAGGCGATGGTAAAATATTATGAGATAACAGAAGAGCAAAATTTAATTGAACCCATTCAGTCTGTTTTTCAATTTTTTGAAAAAGATATTAAGATTATGATAGGGTCTACAGATAAGCTTATACTATCCTATGGTGTTGAAAAAGATAGAGTAGTTGTTAATGCAAACGCCTATGCTATGTATTGTTATGCTCTGCTGTTAAAGTTTTTTCCTGAAAGAGAGAGCTATATAAAAGATAAAATATATAGGCTTTACAATTTTATCACTTCAGTACAAAGGGGTGATGGTAGTTGGCTCTACTCTCCATATGAGGAGGATACATTTATTGACTGTTTCCATAGTGCTTTTGTACTGAAAAATATAGTAAAGACAGATAAAATTATAGGGTTAGATAGAGCTAATTATGTTGTAGAGAGTGGCTATAGGTATATACTTAATAATTTTCTTAATAATGAAAAATTCCTCTTTAAAAGATTTTCAAAGAGCAATAGAGTATCCATTATCAAGTTTGACCTCTATGATAATGCTGAGATGTTAAATTTAGCAATCCTGTTAGAAGATAGTAGTAATGTAGAGAAGTTATCGAAATCTATAAAGAGTAATTTTATAAAGAAAGAGAAGATAGCATCTATGATAAATCTATTTGGTAGTCTTAAAAATTTCAATCATTTGAGATGGGCAGTAATGCCATATATACATGCTTTATCTAATTTAAAAGAGGGAAAATAGTGTGTGTGGAGTAGTAGGTAGTGTAAATAGAGCTTTTGATGAAGAGACTTTAGAACTTATAAAACATAGAGGTCCAGATGATAGTGATATAGTAAATCTAACTATTGGAAAAAATAAGCTTACATTAGGACATAGAAGATTGTCTATCCAAGATTTAAGTTTGGCAGGTCGTCAACCTATGTATTCAGTCTCTAAAAAGTTTATTATAATCTTCAATGGAGAGATATATAATCATCTCGAACTAAAAAAGAGATTATCAGATATAGAGTTTATAGGTCATAGTGATACAGAGACTATAGTTAATTATATAGAGAAGTTTGGGATAGATTCTATCGGAGATTTCAATGGTATATTTGGGCTTTGTGTTGTTGATATAGAGAATAAAAAACTATATTTGGCTAGAGATAGATTTGGGGTTAAACCTCTCTATTATAGTACAAAAGGAGGTTTTGTTTTTTCATCAGAGGTGAAACCTATACTAAAGATAATTGATAGTTATAAAATAGATAGTTCTACATTGAATAGCTATTTAACTCTACGATATACCCCTGCGAGAGAGACTATGATAGAGGGTGTGTCTAAACTAAAATCAGGTGAGATACTAGAGTATGATATTGCTAGTAGTAAAATCACTATTAGTAATATCAATGATAATTTAATCAGAAATATCAAAATAGACAAAAACAGAAGTGAAAAGTATTGGGTGGACAAACTCTCTGATAAGTTTCATGAAGCAGTAAATAGACAGATGCTTTCTGATGTGGAGGTGGGAAGTTTTCTCTCTGGTGGGGTAGATTCAGCATTAATTACGGCAGTGGCATCTAAATATTCTAAAAATAAGATTAAAACATTTTGTATTGGATTTGAAGGTGCAGATATTAAAGATGATGAAATTTTGGAAGCGAAAAGAAGCTCCGAATTGTTAGGCACAGAGCATTATGACATTATAGTAAATCCGAAAGATTATATGCGAGATTTAGAGAAGTCTATGTTTATAAATGAGGAGCCAAATGGAACAGATACTACACTGGCTCAATATGAGATAAGTAGACTAGGAAGTAAATATGTCAAAGTAATATTGGCAGGGCAGGGGGCTGATGAGATATTTATGGGGTATGGTAGATATGGTGCAGAGATTAAGCGAAAAAGGTTTTTGCCATTGATTAAATTGGCTAAACAGTTTGATTTTCTCTTTAAACACCCTAAATTTCATAGAGTAAATAGAGCCTTATACTCTCTAACGGAAAAAAATGAATATAGAAGATTTGAGAAGATATATAGTGTTTTTAATGAAAAAGAGAGAAAAAAATTACTTGGAAACCTCTATAGAGATGAGTCAACAGGATTAAAATCTCTCTACAATCAGATTCCTACTGATATTTTATCCTCAGACAAGATGTCTATAATGGACACTTATGGTTGGCTTAGTGATGAACTTCTCTTATATGGAGACAAAACCACAATGGCAACATCTGTTGAGATGAGAGTACCTTTTCTTGATAATAAATTTGTTCAAACTGTACAGCAAATACCTAGTAAATTCAAAACGATGAATGGCAAAAACAAATATATATTAAGGAAAATGGCAGAAAAAATACTCCCAACAGAGATAATAAACAGACCCAAAAAGGGTTTTGCAATTCCTACACTAAAATGGTTTCAGGAGGATTTAAATGAAGATATTATGAATTTATTAAACTCAGACGATTCATTGATAACTCAATATATCAATAGAGCAGAGATAGAGAGTCTGATACTCAACTATAGAGCAAAGAGAGAGAATGATGAGAGAAAGATTTTTCTTCTGATGAATATTGAGTATCTCTTGAGACTTCTAAATAAAAAATTTATATTATAAAAGGACTTTCTCATGGAAATTAGATTAGAAGAGGCAAAAAATAGAGATGATTATCCTATATTTTTTTCCAAGAGTTTTCTAAAAACAGAATCTAGTGAATTTGGATGGATTGTTGGATATATAGAGGAAAAATCTTTTGTAATTTTGCCATATTATATCTATTCAAAAGCATTTTTTAGACTATTGAGATTTACAAATCAGAGCTATTTCTTAGATAACTCTATGCAAGAGTTATATGAACAACAATTTTTAGATATGGTTATAGAGAAGATTCAAGAGTTAAAGGTAGATATAATAATTCAACCAACAACTAATGTTGTATTTAATAGAGTTCCCCAAAACTCAATCTCTGCTCCATTTGGAACTTATAGAGTAGATTTAAATCAAGATGAGGAGAGACTATGGAGTAACTTACACTCTAAACATCGAAATGTTATACGAAAGGCACAGAGAGATGGGGTAGAAATTTTAGAAAATGAGTATGATATTGATGAGATATACTCTCTCATTAAAAGTACTTTTCAACGCTCCTCTATGAATTTTATGACTAGAGATAAGTTAAAAAAACAGATAGAGAATTTAGGTGTCAATGTCAAAGTTTTTGTGGCTAAAAGCAAAAATGGCATACTTCAGGGGTGTGCTATAGTACCTTATAGTAGTTATTCGGGGTATTATCTTCATGGAGGGAGTATTGAAAGACCTTTGGGTGGAGCTATGAACTATCTACAGTGGAGTGTTATTTTAAGTCTAAAAAAGAGTGGAGTGAGAGAGTATGATTTTGTCGGTGCAAGAATTGATGTTTCACGAGGAAGTAAACTTGAAACTATTCAACGATTTAAGTTAAGATTTGGTGCAGAATTGACACAAGGGTATTTGTGGAAGTATCCTATTTGTAAATGGAAATATTATCTATTCGGTATTATTTATGGACTACTTTCCAATAAAAAAGGGGATATTATTGACCAAGAGAGTTTGAGATGAACAATATCTTTATAACACTAGATTATGAAATCTTTTTTGGTAAGAGTAATGGTACTCAATACAACTCTATGGTCTATCCTACTCAAAAAATTTTAGAACTTTTGGATAAATATGGGATAAAAGCCTCTTTTTTTATTGATAGTGGTTATCTTGTTCAACTATATAACTATCAAAAAAAATACCCTATACTAAAGGCAGATTATCAGACTATTATCTCTCAAATCAAACAGATAGACTCTAATGGACACGATATTCAACTGCATATTCATCCCCATTGGGAAGATAGTTATTTTGATGGTAAAAAATGGATAATAGATACTACTAGATATAAGTTATCTGATTTTAGCAACCAAGAGATAGATAAGATAGTCTACTCCTATAAAAAAGCTTTAACAGATATTGTAGGAGAAAAGGTATTTGCTTATCGTGCAGGTGGATGGTGTATTCAGCCATTTGACAAGATTAAAAATATCCTAAAAAAACATAATATATGGTTGGATAGTACACTATTCAAAGGAGGTAAAAACAATAGTTCTACACACTACTTCAATTTTGAAAATATACCAGATAGAACCATGTGGAGTTTTGAAGAAGACCCCTGTCAAGAACAAAAAAATGGATTTTTTATAGAAGTTCCAATAAGTAGCCACAAGGTCTCTCCTCTATTTTTTTTAAAATTAATATATTATAAAAAGTTTGGTGGAAGTGAACACAAAAAATTTGGAGATGGAACTTCAGCAGGGGGTTCTAACTGGGATAAATTGAGAATGCTAACACGATATACAAGAAGTGTAGTTTCCATAGATGGATATAAAGCATCTTTTTTAGAAGAGGCATATAGAGATTTTTTAAAGGAGAAAAGAGGAGAACATTTTGTAGTAATTGGTCATCCCAAATCTATAAGTTTTTATTCTCTAAAAAGATTAGAAAAATTTATAAGAAAATATAGTAATAAAAATTTCACAACATACAAAAGGGAATTTTACGATGAAGATTCTAATGATAGGACCAGATAGAGGAAAAGATAGTGGTGGTGGAGTAGCAACTTTTATCTCCTCAATAGTACCTCTTTTGGTCGATGAATATAGTATTAAAAGAGTTAGAACTCTTTCAGATAGAAATATGCTAAAAAGATTATATGATTTTGGTAGGAGTATGATAGAGATAATATGCCATACGATATTAAGAGAGGGTGTAGTGGCACATGTACATATCGCTTCTAGATGGAGTTTTAGACGAAAAAGTTTTTTTATAAAATATCTCCATTTTAGGAAAATTCCTATTATATTACATCTACATGGAGGTGAATTTCATATCTTTTATGAGCAGGAGTCCACTCCAAAACAGCAAGATAAAATTAAAAATATTTTCTTGATGTGTGATGATGTGATAGTTTTATCAAAAAGTCATGCAAAGTGGTGTTGTATTCATATACAACATCCTAATATTTATATAGTTTATAATGGTTCCAAAGATTACCTAAAGAGAGATAATCAAATATCAAAGAGAGATAATTTGATACTTTTTATAGGAAAAATAGATAAAGGTAAAGGGGTATATGATTTACTTAGAGCCTTTAAAAAAATTAATAAAAAATACCCCGATACAAAACTAATAGTTGCAGGAGATGGAGAGTTATCTACTGCTAAAGAGTTGGTAGATGAGTTAAATATCAGAGATAGTGTTGAGTTTAATGGATGGATTGGAGAGGAGAGAAAAACAGAACTACTTAATAGAGCAAAAATATTTATACTACCTTCATATAATGAAGGGCAACCTATAGGAGTTCTTGAGGCGATGAGTGCAAAATTAGCTATTGTCTCTACACCTGTAGGAGGTATTCCTGAGACTATCCAAAATAGGAAAAATGGTTTACTCATTCCACCTGGAGGAGTTGACGAGATGGAGAGTGCTATGGAGATTATACTTTCAGATGATAAATATTGTGATTTTTTATCACAAAATGCAAGATTTTCATATCAATCTCGTTTTTCATTAGAGGTTGTGTGTATTGAATTGATGAAAATATATGAAGGAAAAATAGATAATGTATAGAGCATTTAATCAACTAAAACTCTATTGTGAAGATGAAGAGTTCAAAGGTTGGGATCCATATGATGGGCTAAATAGTAAACTATTTCAGAATTTAAAATTAGATAAAGTAGAGCTTTTTAGGCTGATATGGATACAACTGTTCAAAAGGAATCCCTTAAATCTAAGAAAACTTCTCTTGGTTCCCAAGGAGTACAATCCAAAAGGGTTAGGGCTGTTTTTGACAGGATATTGTAATCTTTATGAGAGAGAGATGAGAGATGAGCAGTTGGCGACTATATTTTTTTTGGCAGATAAGCTGATAGAGTTGCGATCAAAAGGGTATAGTGGTAGCTGTTGGGGTTATAATTTTGATTGGCAATCAAGGGCATTTTTTTTGCCAAAAGAGACACCCACTGTTGTTGCAACCGTTTTTATATCATCAGCTCTGTTAGATGCTTATGAGATTACCAAGGAGAAGAGATATTTAGATGTAGCTATCAGTAGTACTAAATTTATAACAGAAGATTTAAATCGTACTCAAAAAGAGGATGGATTTATATTCTCATACTCACCTTATGATGATACCCGAGTCTATAATGCTTCTCTTTTGGGAAGTAAACTTCTTGCTAGAGTATATAGTTACACTAAAGATGAAAATCTACTAAGATTAGCTAAACTCTCTATAACAGCTTGTGCTAATAGACAGAGAGATGATGGTGCATGGATTTATGGTGAGTTAAAGATTCAAGATTGGGTAGATAGCTTTCATACAGGCTATAATTTGGAGTCTATTTATGAGTATCAGAGATATTCAGGAGATAATAGTTTTGATGATATTATTCAAAAAGGGTTGAAATATTATTTGGAGAACTTCTTTTTAGAGGATGGAACACCAAAATATTTTGATAATGAAATCTATCCTATTGATATACATGCTCCTGCACAGTTCATAGTAACCCTATGTAAATTAAGAGAATTGAACCAAAATAGAGAGTTGTCTGATAGTGTTATACAGTGGACTATCTCTAACATGAGAGATGAGAAGGGTTATTTTTATTATCAGCTGAAAAAAATTAACTCTTCAAAAATTCCATATATGAGATGGGCTCAAGCTTGGATGTTCTACTCTTTAAGTTTTTATTTAAAGGAAATATAAAATGAGAAATACAATTATAGTTTTAATTTTGATAGCAGTTGCGTTTATCGCCTATAAAATTTACCCTAGAGTAAAAGGTAGATATATTAGATATATAGAGGAGTCAAAAGTAATGAATAGAGAAGCTCCCACTAGAGAACTTGAGACAGTAAGTGGTAAAAAATGGAATTTAAAAGATTATCGTGGAAAAAAGGTTGTTATTATCTTTTGGGCAAAGAGTTGTCATTACTGTTTGGAGAAGATTCCTTTTATACAAAAATTTTATGACCAATATAAAAATAGTGAAAATTTAGAGATAGTGAGTTATCCTCGTTTTCTATCCAAGAATATAGACGAATTAAAAGAGTTTATGATAGAAAAAAATATCACATATCCTGTTTTGGTTGAGCCAAATTTTGTCGATGAAAATCAAAGTTATATAGATGAGTTTAAAGTATTTGGTGTTCCATCTATTTGGGTTATTGATGAAGATGGAAATATTATTGCGGCTAATTTAAGGAATATAGATGAGATATTGGATTTCATTTGACAAGGGGAGAATGATGAGAGATGAAATAAAGTTTTTTATTCTATATATCTTAAAATATAATTTTTTCTTTAAATGGGAACTAAAAAAATTGGAGAAATTACACTCTTTGTCTAAAAATGAGATAGATATACTAAAGTTTAAAAAAATAAAAAAGCTTCTAAAAAAATCTCTAAAAAGCAAGTTTTATAGAGATTTATATAAAACGCATAATATAGATATTAACGGCATTCAAACTATAGAAGAGTTTGATAAATTACCTATAGTTACAAGAGAGATGATACAAGGAAGAGAGGAGGAGTTACTCACAAAAACTCCTCTATTGCTCTTCAAAGGCTCTACTAGTGGAACTACAGGAAGTGCTTTGACTGTATACTATGATTATAGAAGTGTAGTCATTAAAAATGCCTATATATGGATGTATAGAAACTCATGTGGATTAAAACTTAGAGACCCTATTGTCTCGCTAAGAGGAGAGTTATCAAAAAATGAGATTTCGAAATATGATAGATACACCAACACTCTTCACCTATCAACTTTCAATATAAATAGTAAAAATATCTATAAATATCATCGTTTGATAAAAGAGTTTAAACCAAAAGCTATCTCAGCATATCCTAGTTCATTATCTAGTTTGGTTAATATATTAAAAGAGCATAATCTAAGATTGAATGTTGAACTCTCTCTTACCTCATCAGAGACCATTCTTCCCGAACAGATTAAAACTATTGAAGAATTTTTGAACACAAAAGTTTTGGATTGGTATGGAAATGCAGAGAGGACAATAGCATTACAAAATAGTAGTGGTCATTATCAAGAACTACTATTATACTCTCACTGCAACTATTTAAAAGATTCAATAATAACTACAAATCTAAATAACCTATCTTCTCTGTTGATTAGATATAGAGTAGATGATAGTGTGGAGATAGAAGATAATAAAATAGTCTCTATTTTAGGTAGGTCTGATGATTTTATCATCTTAAAAGATGACTCAAAAGTCGTAGGAACTATAGGTGGTATAATTTTTAAAGGAGTTAATGGAGTAAAATGTGGACAGATTGTTCAAAACAGAAAAAACAATATTGATGTAAATCTTGTTATATCCAATTTTACCTCTGCAGATAGAGAATTACTAATAGAAAATATATACAAAATATTAGGAGATAGTATAGAGTTTGCAATCAGATATATAAAAGAAGATGAAATTATCTATACATCTTCTGGAAAATTTAAAGTGGTTATAAATAATCTATTATAATCTCTGTATAATATTCTCATTTTTTATTATTTTAGCAATATTATTATGAGATTTGTCATTCCAATGTCCATCACAAGGATACCCCTCCAAAGGTAATTTATACTTTTTTGCCAAAAGATATAGATCATAAAAATCTATTTTCTTCTTGGTTAAAAAGGTCATCAATTTATTTTTTAGTCTCTCATTTGCTCCATAAATTATAATTTTATACTCTATATCTCTATCTTTTAATAATTTTTTAGTCTGATATATAGCACCTTTTATCTGTAACCAATTATAAGATAAATCTTCTTTTTCTATTAATTTCTCTTGTTTAGTATCTTCTTTAACTCCTATATCTTCAATATAAGCTTTGGTTCTTGCTAACAATGTATAGAGTTCAAATTGTGATAAGAAATCCCTAATTCTCTCTTTTGTATCCTCTTTTTTGGGTGCAAGAACTCTATAGTTCTCTAAATCAGTAAACTCCAAAAATACTGCTGGTCTCATTGATAGATTATGAGTTCTTTTATCACATTCATATATATCTTTGTCCATATTTATAAAATGTATTACCTCTTTTGTATTTTGGAAATTTACCTTTTTTTGTAAAATTACAAACTGTTGAGTTGGTGATGTTGCAGCTAGACCGTAGTTTAGTATATTATACTTTCCATTATATATTTGATATAAGGCATTATGTATTATGTTTTTATTCTTTACCATCTTTGCCTCTATATATGAATCTCCTAAAATAACTATATCTTTTTTGTTCTTTTTATACTCATAGTTATTTTTAATTAATCCTTTGTCGTTGAAAAAATACTCTGTATTATAACACTCTCTTATCCATCTAGCAGAGAAGTTCTTTTTGTGCCATCTCCCAATATCTTTATCATATATTACAGGTGCAATCCCTAATGAGAATGGAGAGAATTGTAGAAATAGTTCAAATAGTATAACAGCAAATATCATTGCTGATAAAAATATAAAAAATCTTTTTAACATATTTTTCCTTTGAAAAATTAAAATTAATAATTGTTATGATAACTTATACTATATTTTAGCAAAGTTTGCATTACATTATGTTTTAACATAATATAATTTTTTTTGCTATAAAATGTTTAAAAATAAGTAATTTATAACAAAAAATGTTAGATAATGCACTCATAAAAAATAAGGATTTTAATTTATGAATAGTGCTATTATTAATGGTTATAAGATAAATGCTTTTAGTTCAAAAGATGATTTTTTAGAACAGATTATGTATGAAAAAAAAATCCTGGTAGCTATGAATGCTGAAAAAATTACAAAAAATAGTAATAGGCTAAGAGATATAGTCAATAGTAATATAGGATATAGTGATGGAGTTGGTGCAGTAATTGCACTAAAACAGAATAGGCTAAAAGCTGTAAAGATAGCAGGGAGTGAGTTTTGGTTAGATATAATAGAGAGATTTAGTAAGACAAGAACATTCTATTTAGTAGGTTCTACCAAGACAGTTATTGAGTCTACTGTAGATAGATTAAAAAAAGAGTATTCTCATATTAGGATAGTTGGATATAGAGATGGTTTTTTAAAAAGAGGAGACAAGAGGAGTTTGATTGAAGATTTGCAAAATAAGAGACCTGATATTGTATTTGTAGCACAAGGTAGTCCTAAGCAGGAGTTTTTAATGAATGAGTTGGCCAAAGAGCATCCTGCACTCTATATGGGATTGGGTGGAAGTTTTGATATTTATGGAGGAGATAAAAGCAGAGCACCTAAACTATTCCTAAATTATCATTTGGAGTGGTTATATAGATTACTAAAGGAGCCTACTCGTATTAAAAGACAATTTAGATTAATAAAATTTATTTTATTATATATAATTTTATTCAATATTTTTAAATAAATTAAAACAGATTTTAATCTAAAATTTGATAAAATTAAAAAGTTATGTTACCTTAACAGTTACGGAGGTGTTTGTGCGTCAATACATGGACGAAGATAGAGTCAATATTGTAGAAACTTTTAAAATAGTCAAATATTATAAGTGGTCTATTATAAATATATCTCTACTATTTTTTATATTGACAGCTATCTTTTTAAATTTTAAACAACCTATTTACAACTCCTATGCTATTGTAAAAATTAAAAATGATAGTGAATCAAATAATAGAAATCTAATTTTAGAGGCATATAGAGGTCCTAAAGAGATAAATATAAAAGAGGATATAGCTTTTTTACAGACTTTTTATATAAATAATAAAGCATTAAATAAAGTAAATTATAAAGTGCAATATTATGATAGTAAGAGTTATAAAAAAAAAGAGATATATAACCAAATAGCAATCAATATAAGTGATATAAAGATATTTGATTCGAGGATTTTTGGTAAAAAGATAACTCTTGTACCAAAACAGGATGGATACTCTCTTAAATTTAAATACTCATTTGTACAAAGAATGAAAAGTATGATATTTGGAATATCTCTATCTCAAATAGAAGATAGGGTATTTAAATATGAAGAGAAGATTTCAACTAAATATTTCAGTTTGAGAATTCATAAACTCTCTAATTTTAGTAAACCTATAGATATAGTAATCAATGGAAATCATAGATATATTTATGAGAGAATTATAAAGAGAAATCTTATTATATCTCAAATAGAGGATAAAGTTCCACTTATAAAGATATCATTTAATGATAATATTCAGGAGAGAGCTATTCAATATATTAACTCTTTGACAGATACCTTTATAAAAGAGAGTATAAAAAACAAGAGTGAACAGAATAATAAGATTTTGCAATTTATAACTAACAAACTAAATACTATGAAGATTCAATTGAGTAAATCAGAAAAAGAGTTAGAGATATATCGTATATCAAATGAGGTTATTGAACCATCAGAACAGGCGAAAATTTTGATAAATAAGTTGAGTAATATTGAAATCAGCCTCTCCGAAAACTATATAAAAGAGAGTTTGATTTTAAATCTTATGAAATTTATAAAGGGAAATTATAATCTTGATTCAATTGCACCATCTCTTATGGAGCTTAATGATAAACCAACGCTAGACCTTATAGCTATACTTCAGAGTAGTCAACTGATAAAAGGTGAATTATTATCAGATTTTACTAGAAAACATCCAAAGGTTATTGCAATAGAGGAGAAAATCAATACTGTACGAAAAAAAATCATATCAAATATTAAAAATTTACAAAAACATATCTCTGATAAAAATAGAAATCTAAAGAGTCTAAAAGCCTCATATGAGGCGAGAATAAAGAAGCTTCCAACAAAAGATAGAGAGCTTATTAATATCAAAAGAGATTATAAAGTTAGCTCTAAGATGTATGATTTCCTTCTTGAAAAACAGGCTGAGAATGAGATTGCCAAAGTGGCAACGCTATCAAATTATAAAGTTATAGATAAAGCTTATGGAAACTTTAGACCTATTGGTACTAGTCATAAAAATATTCTACTAGCATTTACTATTTTAGGCACTATATTTGGTACTATATTAGCATTTATTCGTAATGCTCTTAATAATAAAATAAGATACAAAGAGGATATTGAAAAACAGACAGATATTCCTATATATGGGGTTATTCCATTCTCTAAAAAAAGAGAGATTGGATTAGAGGTCTATCACCACCCAAATACATCTTTTGCAGAGAGTTATCGAATTTTGCGTACTAATTTACAACTATCAGATGATGAGTTTCAAGTTATTTTAATCACATCTACAGTGAATAATGAGGGTAAAAATATCACTACAGCAAATCTTAGTGCAATTTTTGAGATGGCAAATTATAAGACTATTGCTATTGATTTAGATATGAGAACTCCTACACTTCAAAAGCTTTTTGATATAAAGGATGTCTCAGCAGGTATTAGCTCCTATCTTTTGGGAAGGTCTACTCTTAATGATGTTATCTATTCAACTCTATATAATAACCTCACGGTTATTCCTGTAGGAGAGATACCTGAAAATCCATCAGATTTGGTTCTATCTGCTCGTTTACCAAAACTTATTGAAAAGTTAAGAAGAGAGTATGATTATATTCTCATTAATAGTGTTCCAATAGGAACAGTAACGGATACCAAACATATTATGCTATTTTCTGATATTAATCTAGTTCTATTTAGAGAGGGTTTTAGTCAAAAACCATATATCTCTAGTCTAAATATAGTTGCTAAGCAGAGAAAATTTAAAAAAATGGGAATAGTATTTATGGGAAGTGAAGATAAATATAATCTGTAAGTTGATACCCAAATTAGATTTGGGTATCGACCATGACTATTTAACATCAGGTTTTGGAGTTGTAGCAGAAAAAGCAGGAAGTTTAGGATAGGTAATAGTTGGCATATCCCCATCGAGTGCTTTTAAGAATGTGACAATAGATTTAATCTCTTTATCAGCAAGAGTCACCCCTAGTTGGGTCTCTCCCATAATCTTAACAGCTTCATCAATACCCCAAACAGCTCCATTATGATAGTATGGTGCTGTTTGTATGATATTTCTAAGTGTTGGTGTCTTTACCATACCATCTTTGTTACCTTTGAAATCTCCAACAGTAGCATATTTATAAGGTTTAACTAGAGGAAATTTCTGCATACCTCCACCAATACCAACACCTGTATGACAAGCACTACACCCTTTGTCTATAAAGACCTTTAGTCCCTCTTGTTCCTCTGTGGAGAGTGCTTTTTCATCACCTGCTAGGAACTTATCGAATCGTGACGGAGTAACTAGTGTTCGCTCAAAAACAGCAATAGCATCAGCAATTCGTTTAAATGTGATTTTATCATCACCAAAAGCCTCTTTGAACAGCTCTTTGTATCCACTCATAGATGCAATTCTTTCTACAGCCATATCCTTGCTAATAGCCATCTCTGGTGCAGCTTGCATTGGACCTTGTGCTTGTGCTTCTAAATCAGCATCTCTTCCATCCCAAAACTGTTTCTCCATAAATACCGAGTTATATACAGTTGGAGAGTTGAGATGATGAGGGTTTGCTGTCCATTTATGTCCAATCGCCGCACTTACACCATCTATACCACCTGTTGCTAGATTGTGACAAGTATTACAAGATATAAGGTTGCTTTTTGAGAGTCTAGGTTCAAAATATAGTGATTTTCCTAGCTCTATTTTTTTTGTGTTTATTGGATTGGCAGGATTATCTATTAGTTTCATCAACTCTTTTTCATCTGTGGGTATAGGAGTAAATCCTGCTTTTTTAGCATCATCTACTAGTGAAGCTGAAGCGATACTGCTTAAAGCTATAATTGTTATTAGTGTTATTTTGTTCATCTATATAAATCCTTTTTTATTTGTGAGGCTAGAAGTATAGAAGAACTAGACTTAAAAAATCATATGAATTTATCTAATACAGAATATTCTAATAGAAAAATAGTTTTGAATTTTGTATAATAGGTGTATATTTGAAAATTTAGTTCAAATTAAGCTCAATTCCACTATACTTTGCAACACAAAGTACTTTGAAGTAAAAACAAAAGAGGGATTTAAATGAGAACAACCCTAAAGCATATAGAATAAATAGTATAATTCCTAAAAAAAAGGGATTCAAATGACTATAGTAAAATCCATAGAAGAGCTAAAAAAAGAGACATCTAAAATAATAGGAACAGTAGGTTTTGTTCCTACAATGGGGGCTTTGCATGAGGGGCATTTGAGCCTTATACGAGAAGCTAGAGATAGTGATGATTTTGTGATTGTCTCTATATTTGTAAATCCTACACAGTTCCTAGAGGGTGAAGATTTAGAGGCTTATCCTCGAAAAGAGGAGGCAGATAGTAAAATATGTCGACTAGCAGGGGTTGATATTCTTTTTATGCCAACTGTTGATATGATGTATGAGTCTGATGAGCTTAGTATCACAGCACCTGCTATTAGAGGATTTATATTGGAGGGAACAAAGAGGGCAGGGCATTTTGATGGTATGCTTCAAATCGTAATGAAGCTTCTAAATATTATTGCTTATAATAAGCCATCGAAATTTAGAGCCTATTTTGGCAAAAAAGATGCACAGCAATTGGTACTTATAGAGCAGATGGTACGAAACTATTTTATAAATGTAGAGATAGTTCCTTGTGAGATAGTTCGTGATAGTGATGGTCTAGCACTTAGTAGTCGCAATGTATATCTAAGTAGAGAGGAGAGAGGAAGAGCATTAGCTCTGTCTCGTTCACTAAAAAAATCTGCTGATATGATTATGCAGGATATTTTAGATACCAATAAGATAAAAGATGAGATGAGTTTAGTTTTAGCTGATATAGATGTTGAGTATATTGCTATAGTCAATAGAGAATTTAAATCTATAGATAGAGTAGAGATTGGCAATAGTATAATTTTAGTAGCAGGTGCATTGGGAAGCACTAGGTTGATTGATAATCTTTGGGTTTAATCTCAAAGATAGATTTAATCATATCCAAAGCCTCCTTGTTATCCCCATGAACACAGAGAGTATCAGCTTCCAACTTTAGCTCTCTACCATTTATAGTTTCGATAACCCCTTTTTTAAATAGCATCTCAGCTCTCTTCAAAACCTCATCGTGGCTTAAAAGAGCTCCTTTTTCAGTTCGAGATACTAGAAGACCACTATCTCTATATGCTCTATCAGCAAATAGCTCATATAGCAGAGAAATACCATATCTATTTGCAATTTTTGCATAAAGGGAGTTTTTGGAGGAGGAGAGTATCATAACTTTTATAGATTTATTATATTTAGATACAGCCTTTACAATAGCTCTAAATATCTCTATATCTCTCATCATTCCATTATATAAAGCTCCATGAGGTTTGAGGTAGCTTATCTCTCTATTATAACTTTTGCAGATAGCATCTAATGCACCTAATTGATATAGGATTATAGATACAATCTCCTCTACAGTACAACTCATTTCTCGTCTCCCAAATCCTATCAAATCAGGATAGGAGGGGTGGCAACCTATCTCTACTTGATACTTTTTTGCCAATTTTACACTCTTGTGCATGGTTACAGGGTCAGAGGCATGAAAGCCACATGCTAGGTTTGCCATCTCTATGTAGGGCATTATTTCTTTATCCATTCCTAGTTTATAGATACCGAAACTCTCGCCCATATCGCAGTTTAGTTTTATCATTTAATAACCTTTTTGGTATAGTATCGAATAAAATTTAACATTAATAGGAAAAAATATGAGAAAAATGTTTTTATTTGCCATAATTATGGTTTTGACACTCACTTTTAGTGCTTGTTATGATGGTTCTAAGAGTAGACCCAAGTATATAATCTCCAAAGACAAAGTAGATTTAAATGTCTCTTTTGTTGATAAAAAGTGGAATGGTAAAAATGTTCCAAAGGATGAGGTCTGTTCAGATTATCACAAAGGAGGGGGTAACTCTCCAGCATTTGTTATCTCTAATCTTCCTAAAGAGACCAATTATATTATTCTCTCTTTTTCAGATGAGACTTTTAAGGGTATGAGAGATGGAGGTCATGGAATAGTAGGCTATGAAGTCAAAAAGGGTATTGGTAGTGTAACCATTCCTGTATTAAAAGGTGAAACTTTTGTTCTTCCCGTTGGATTTATATCTATTCGTAAACACCAAGGAGAGCAATTTGGTAAAAAAGAGGGAGCATATTTACCTCCATGTTCTGGTGGAAAAGGAAATCTTTATACAGTTTCTATAAAAGCTACACAAAGAGAGTATAATCGGCGTAATGAGTATAGAGTCTTGGGTGATGCCAATGTAAGTTTAGGGAGATATTAAAGATGTATTGAACCGTTTTTTAGGTATTATTGATATAAGAGATAATAAGGAGGTTTGATATGAAAACTGCTAGATTAATATTCGTCTTTATGATATTATTATTTATAATAGGTTGTGAAAGTTCGACGAAAAAAGAGTCTCAAACTACAGATTATTTAGAAGAAATGGTATCTGTTGATGTAGGTAGCCCTCCTCCACCCATTGTTGTCTCAAAAGGTCATCCAACTATATTAGGTGCTAATGTAAATAGAGATGAGTTAGAGTTTGGTATTGATAAATATATAAAAAAGATGAAAAAAGCAAATATGGTCTTTAATCCACCTAGTGAAATTACTGTAGGTACGGCTCATGTAATGAAACTACTTATTGACTTTAGAAAAAGTGTTGATAAATTAAAGAAGAGTTTTAGAAAGAGTGAAGTTCTTTCTGAGAGAAATCTATCTGTATCGGATTTGATAGAGGTTAAATTAAGTGGTTCGGCTTTTGAAATAGAACAGATTACTCCTGCTAGACAGTATCTATCAAGAATAGAGACAAATATATGGAAATGGAGTGTAACACCAACAAAAGTGGGTGAGCATGAGTTAGAGTTGGTTGTTACTGCTATATTTAACAAAGACAATGGAAAAGAGATTCATAGACTAAGAACATTCGAAGAGAGAATAATAGTTAAAAATATACCTATAGAAGAACAGGTTATAGAGTTTTTTAAGCAGGAGTACAAATGGCTTTTTGCAACATTTTTTATTCCTATATTTTTATGGTTTATAAAAAAGAGAAGAGACAAGGCTAAAGATAGAGATGAATAATATAAAAGCGATATTAGATAGAGAGGTTAACTCAAGAGATAGTCATTTTGAGTTATCTTATGATAGACCAGACCCTTTATTGGTTGCTTCAAGATACACAGATGAATCTATAGCTCTAATTTGTGCTTTGTTTGCTTATGGTAATGCAAAACAGATAGTAAAGTTTTTGGATTCGTTGGATTTTTCTTTGTTGGATAGAAGTGAAGATAATATAAGAGTTGGATTATCTAAACACTACTATCGTTTTCAAAAATCACAAGATATTGTAGCTCTATTTATAGCTCTAAAGAGGCTACGGGAGATAGATACTATTGAGAATATTTTTTATAGTGGATATAAAAAAGAGTTTAATATTTTAGATGGTTTATGGGTTTTTATAGATACTCTAAAAAAGATATATTCTTATGAGAGTAGGGGTTATAATTTTTTGGTAGGTTCTATCCCCAAAAGAGTAAATTCAGCAGGTACATACAAACGATATATGATGTTTTTACGTTGGATGGTTAGAGCAGATAGTTTAGATATGGGACTTTGGTCAAAGATAGACAAGAGAGATTTAATAATGCCTTTGGATACTCATACATTTCAAGTCTCTTTGAAATTGGGACTTTTGAGGAGAAAAACATACGATATGAGAGCTTCCTTAGAGTTGACTGAAAGATTAAGAGAATTTGATAAAAATGACCCAATAAAGTACGATTTTGCCCTATATCGCCTAGGACAAGAGAGTTTAATCTAATATTTAGATATATTTTAATACTAAAAACAGTTGATATGTATTATAATTGTCTGTCATTATGGACAAAAGATTATAAAAGGAGAATTTTTTATGACAAAAAAAATCTTATTGGCTACGATAGTTGCCACTTTCACATTTTCAGGATGTGTCTCAAGTGACCCTACACCTACTGCTGACAAAGCTGTAAAAGCCACAAGTAAGGCAGTAAAAGTTACAGAGAAAGTAGCAAAGAGTGTCGATAAAGCAACCAAAGATAGTGCAGAGTCTAAGTTGCCACAATCTTCTCTAAGTGATGAAGTTGTAGATGATGTAGTAGAGGTTGTTGATAAAAAAACAGATGGTACAGCAACAAAAATTATAGAATCAGTAAAATAAATCTATCGGTATTTATCCAAAACTTTTGAGTTTTGGATAGGATATTGGATATATTCTCAAACGATATAAAACATTATATATTAAAAAATCTCATAAATTATTTATCTTTATATAGAATATATGTTACCATAAGTATCAATATTTTTTGATTAACTCTATCCATTAGAGCTATTTGCAAAAATTGATATAAAATTGCTAGGATAAAAAATGGAAAATAAAAAAACAGTAATCACTTATGGGACATACGATATGTTACATGTTGGACACATGAACATTTTGAGGAGGGCAAAAGAGTTAGGGGACTATCTCATTGTCGGGGTGACGGATGAAAACTATGACCGTTCACGGGGGAAACTCAATGTAATTGAGAGTACCAATAAAAGAGTAAAGGCTATTGAAGCATTAGATTTTGTTGATAAAGTTATTGTAGAGAGGCATAAAAAGCAAAAAGCAGAAGATATGGTCAAATATGATGTTGACATCTTTGCTATTGGTGATGATTGGGTAGGGGCATTTGATTATCTAAATGAGTATACACATGTGGAGTATTTACCTCGAACAGAGGGTATCTCTAGTACAAAACTTAGAAGAGAAAATTTTGATATTATTAAGCTTGGTGTTGTAGGATTGGGGCGTGATACACAAGCATTTATTAATGAATCAGAGTATGTATCTAGTATAAGAGTAAACAGAATATATGCAGATGATTTTTTGGCTGTCAAAGCATTTACAAAAGATAATGACAAGATTAGATATGGACATGATAATTATGAGGAGTTTTTAGATACAGATATTCAAGCAGTCTATATTGATACAGCTTTGGAGAGACACTATATACTTATCAAAAAAGCACTAGAAGCAGGTAAACATGTACTTTGTGAAAATCCTTTAGCCATAGACAAAGATGAGTTAAAAGAGCTATTATCTATAGCAAAAAGAGAGCAAAAAGTTCTGCTATCTGCTCTAAAGACAGCATTTTTCCCTGCATTTAATCAGCTTCTAAAGGAGCTTGACAAAGGTATAATAGGTGATGTAAAAGAGGTTAGAGCAACAAGAACGAGCCTATATAGAGAGAAGAATTATCCTGATGAGTTTATGGCTCAAGGAGCAACAAATATCTTATCAGGAGCACCATCTCTATTGGTAAATAAGGTACTTGGAAAGAGAAAAAGTATTACATTTTTTGACCAAGAAGAGAATGGCTATGATATAAGCAATCTAATTATTACCACTCATAAATGTGGAGCAGTGGGGGTAGCTAGAGTAGCTACAGGTATTAAATCAGAGGGGGATGCAGTTATCTCTGGAACCAAAGGTTATATATATATCCCTGCACCGTGGTGGATAACGAGAAAGTTTTTTGTCAGATTTGAAGATACTCACAAGAGTTATACATTTAATTATGAGTTAGAGGGGTGTGGGCTTCGTTATATGATTGCAGAGTTTGCTTCTCTGATTCAAAGAGGACATAGAAAATCCAAGATGTTAACACCAAAAGATATAGTTAGTATCAATAGAGTTTTGATAGATTATGCAGATAGTAAAAAAAAATAAAAACAAAAAGGAGAGTTAATTTATGATATATGAGGATTATTATATCTTTACACCAGGCCCAGTTAAGATGTCTGATGAGATTTTGGAGATAGGAGCTAAACAGACACCATATTTTAGAAATAGTAAGTTCTCGGATGTGACCTATGCTTGTGAAAAGGGACTTTTGAAAATGCTTAATGCACCAGAGGGTAGCAAAGTTATATTTCTAACAGCATCTGGCACAGCAGGTATGGAGGCTACTGTTATGAATCTGCTTACAGAGAATGACCATGCGTTGGTTGTTCATGGAGGAGGTTTTGGGGGGCGTTTTGTAGATATATGTGCTACACACTCTGTTCCTCATTGCGATTTTGTGGTTGAGTGTAGTAATCTATCAAATATAGAGACACTAGCCCCAGAGGGTGATTTTAATACTCTCATAGTCAATGCTCATGAGACAAGTATTGGGCATATATATGATTTGGATGCTATGGGTGCTTATGCCAAAAAGAATGAGCTATTTTTTATTGTAGATGCAATCTCCATGCTTGTTACAGACCCAATAGATATGACAAATCAAAATATAGATGTAGTAATAGCGAGTTCTCAAAAGGGTTTAGCTCTTCCACCAGGGCTTACAATGGTGGTTCTATCTCCTTGTGCATTGGATAGAGTACAATGTATCAAAAATCTCTATTTTAATTTTAAAGACTATCTGCATAATGGTCAGAGAGGTCAGACTCCATATACTCCTGCTGTTACTATTATGCTACAATTAGAGGCTAGATTGGCACAGATTGAGAGAGATGGTGGGGTAGAAAAAACTATAGCAAATGCCAAAGAGATTTCAGAGTATTTTAGAGAGAAGATAAAAGATTTACCTCTAAAAGAGTATACCAAATTTATGCCAAATGCAATGACAACACTAACTCCAACTGATGGTAGATTGGCTATAGATATTGTCACTGCTTTGGAGGAGAACTACAAAGTTATGGTCTGTCCAAATGGTGGAGCAGAGAGGGATATAATCTTTAGAGTCTCACATATGGGTGATATGACCAAAGAGTACACAGATGTGCTAATAGATGCACTCCATGACTACTATAAGGTATAGTCTTTATGGCGAAGATTGACCCAAAGGTTCTACGAGAGGCTCAACTTATTATGCTTGATATGTTAGTTGAGTTTGATATGATTTGTAAAAAGCACAATCTCCAATATTGGTTAGATTCAGGAACACTTCTAGGGGCTGTTCGTCACAAGGGTTTTATCCCTTGGGATGATGATATTGATTTATCTATGCCAGTAGAGGATTACAGTAGATTTGTAGAGATAGCTCAAGAGGAGTTATCTGATTCTATCTTTTTTCAGACAACCAAAACAGATAACAAATTCCCATTTGATTATATCAAACTCCGTTCTCAAAAGGCAAAGATAATAGAGTTTCATGAAAAAGATAGAGATATAGGTTACCATCAAGGGGTATTTGTAGATATATTTCCGATGTTAACTATACCTAGTGATGATTATCATAAAAAATTCTATGACAATATCTTCTCTCTGATTCGTTCTGTATCTGCTATAAGTTTACATACTCCAAATGGTGTAGATAAACCCGATATTAGAGCAAAACTAGAGGAGACCCTCAAATCTATACATCAAGGTTGGGATAACAGAGATAACAAGGTCATCTATGGAGGAGAGATGCCTGATGTATCTGCTTGGTTTGATTTAAAAAAGGTCTTTCCTCTCAAAAAGATGGAGTTTGAGGGTATTGAGTTCTATGTACCTAATGACCCCAAACACTACTTAGGGGCTATCTACTCATTTAATTTTATGGAGTTGCCTCCTATAGATAAACGAACTACTCATGCTCATGAGATGATTTTGTTATAATTTTTTGGATAAAAAATAGTGTTTGGTTTTTTAACTATGGATTACAGTCTTTTAAAAATAAAAGAGCTGTAGAAGCTGTAGAGGTGCTTTAAGCCCCACAGTTTTGGGGACTGTAAAGGTTTAAAACACCGTTTTATAAGTTAAATACACCTTTTTATAATCGAAATGCACCGTTTTATAATTTAAAAACACCACTATAAATTTAATGGATTAGTAACTATTTTAGTGCTAAAAGAGCATATTTTACAACTTTTACTATTGATATTTTTAATAATAGCATCAAATTTTTATATTTGACTCTTTTAAATGCACCGTTTTATAAGTTAAATACACCTAACTAAAGTACAATGGTGTAATATTTATTTTTGTTATGGTACAATATGTTAATTAATATTATATAGGTTTAAAAAAATGGAAACTGGTTTAACAAAACAGAATTATGGTCGTCAATCTCATTTTTTGATTAATGCAAAATATACATTGACAAGAGGCGAAGTTGATTTAATTTTAACGCTATTAACAGTTATTACAAAAGAGGATAAAGATTTCAAAGATTATGTTTTTGATATAGATGATTTATCACAAAAATACTCTAGGAAATTAAATTCACAACAGGTTCAAGACTCTGTGGAGAAGCTTTTTTCTAAATCATTAAAAATTGAAATATCCAAAAATCAATGGAGAATGTTTAATTGGTTCTCTTATTTTGAATATAACAATGGGGTTATTACTTGTCGATTTGATAAAGCTCTAAAGCCTTATTTGCTAGAGATAAAAGAGAGATTTGTAATTAGTGATTTGAGAATGATTTTACCTATGCGTTCAAGTTACTCAAAACGCATCTATCTATTATTAAAAGAGTATGCCAAGATAGGAAAACGAACTTTTAATGTGAGAGAGCTTCAGGATATGTTGGTAGTTCCCGATAGTCATAAAACTAGATACAATAAATTTAAAGTCTCTGTACTCCAAAAAGCCGAGATAGATATAAATAAGTTTACAGATTTAGAGGTAGAACTAAGTGAAAAAAAATTAGCTAGAAGAGTAGTAGAGGTGACCTATACAATAAGAAAAAATAGCAATGACCTACAAGCTTTTATTGAGACTATTCGAGAACTATATGTAAACCAACTCTTACACTACACCAAAGATAACCGACCACTAAAATGTAGCGAAAAAGGCTATTTATATTATGCAGACAAAGAGAACGGTTATATAGGAAAAAAAGAGGCTCAAAAATTATGGGAATACCTACATGAAAACAGAAAAGATTTATATATTTTCAAACAAGGTTCAGAGGAAAATATAAAACATGTCTATCTCTCTAGCATAGAGTTTTTCAAAGAGTATCTGAAAAAGGAATTTGTTCATAAAAAAATAACTCAACTAAAACAAGGAGATATAATTTTAGATATTTCTATTTTTCCTAATGGTCGGCTTTATGATATGAGTGGAGAGAGTTTGAATGATGAGGAGGAGGTTTTGAGGGTTTTGTATCGGTTGGCTCGGGAGGGGAGGATTGGAGTTTTTAAAACTAGAGAATAAGTACTTTATTTTTTTATAATCCAAATAAAAAATGCTATAATCTGATTAAGCAAGGGAGCAGATTATGGAAAAAAAGAAAAATGATATTGATATAGATGGAAATATATCAGGAGTTGGAGCTGTTACAGGTGGTCAAGTTGAAGTTCATATTCATAACTATTCCAAAGAGAGAGATGAAAATGAGAAAGAAGAGGCATTTGAAGATGATGATTTAAGCCTCAAAAATAACCCCTACAAAGGACTAAACAGTTTCGGTTACGACGACCAAGCCAACTACTACGGAAGAGAAGAGGAGGCTAAAGAGATAGCAAAGACTCTAAAAAATACACGGCTCTTGACACTTTTAGGAGCAAGTGGTTCGGGTAAGAGTTCGCTTATCTATGCAGGGGTTGTTCCTCTTATAGAAGAAGATGGGGTAGAGATTTTGACCTTTCGACCTCTTGATAATCCTCTTAAAAGTTTGGCTTCGCTCTTTATTCCTCTGCTCTATAAGGACAAGTTGGAGCAGTTGAGAAAAGAGAAAGAACTTGCCAATGATTTGCTAAAAAACAGCATTACCATAACGCAGTTGGTGGAGCAACTTTTAGAGAAAAAGAGAGCCAAACACCTCTACCTTGTTATAGACCAATTTGAAGAGCTTTTTACCTTGACTGATGACAAAGAGCATAGAGGTGCTTTTCTAGCCAAAGTGTTGGAACTAATAACTGGAACGCTACCTGTAACCCTGCTTATCTCTATGAGGGCTGATTTTTTGACCTATCTCTCCTATTCGGATAGTCTAAATGAGGTCTATAACAACCACCCCAATAAGATGTTGGCAATTCTCAAAAAAGAGAAGTTAAGAGCTGTCATAGAGAAACCTGCTTTAGCTTTTGGTGTGACTTTTGTAGATGGTTTGGTCGAGAAGATTATAGAGGAGATAGAGCAAGAGGCAGGGCAATTACCTCTGCTAGAATTTGCACTTGAACAGTTGTGGAGACACAAAAAAGGTAGGGTTATCTCTTTTGATGCTTTGGAGCAGATAGGGAGCATTACGCAATCTATTAGCCATTATGCCAATAGTGTTTATGAGCGTTACCAAAATATAGCGTAAAGCCCCTAGCTTCAGCTATGGGGATATAAGCGAGGCATTCAAAGAGGTTATTTAAGGTTTATACGATATAATACCACAATGAAGAACAAAATAAAATATAAATACA
>Ga0256845_1000358_pt1 | contig 43701 bp, 42 predicted proteins | sample RiftiametaG_FD_189101 | JGI IMG/M metagenome (GOLD analysis project Ga0256845, IMG submission 189101) | Tube worm associated microbial communities from hydrothermal vent at the East Pacific Rise, Pacific Ocean - Riftia | ecosystem: Host-associated > Annelida > Integument > Unclassified ...
ATAGCCCTCTAAATAATCTAGCAAAAAATTATGTGGTAGAGGAGTGGTAGATGCTATTTAGAGATTCAAAAGAGTTATCAGTAGAGATTTCAAAAATTTTTAGAGAAATTGATAGCTTACCCAAAATTAACTGCTCTAAATGTGGAGCAACCTATAGAGGTGAAGAGAAAAATTTTGTGTGTTCAAACTGCAAAGAGCAAGAGAAACAAAAGAGAGAAGAGCAAAATAGAAAAAATTATCAAATCCAAACTCTTCTAAATCTATCAAATATTCCGATACGATATGAGGATGCTAAATTTGAACCAAAAACAGAGACTCAACAGATAGTTAGCCGATATTTTATGGAGAACTTTACTCAAAAGAGTCTAAAACAAAGCACCGATATATTGCTATTTGGCTCTATTGGTACAGGCAAGACCTATATTAGCTGTGCCTTTGCTATTAAGCTCATAAACCAAAAACAAAATAGCATTAGATATATAACAGAGTATGATTTACTCTCACTCTATTTTGAAAAAGAATATCAAGAGTTTAAAAACTTTAGAGATGCTCAAATCCTAATTTTGGACGAAATAGGCAAAAGAGTACTAGCTGATTGGCAAAGAATCCAACTAGAGGAGCTACTCAGCTCTAGGTATAATGATATGTTGCCCACAGTCTATATTACCAATTTGGAACAGAATGAATTTAGGAGGTTCTTGGGTAATAGATTAGCCGATAGGCTTAGAGAAAATCAGATAAAGAGGTTTGTTTTTGATGGAGAGAGTTTGAGGGGTGGGATTTCGTAGGGTGTTGTGAGGCACAACACCCTACGGGTTATTTAGATTATTGGATTAGAATCCACTAACCTTAACCATCTCAGTAATATACTCTAAGAGAGGGTCAACATAGAACATTGAACCTATAGTTACAAATACAGTAATACCAAGAACAGTCATAAGAGGTTTAGAGACATTGTAATATACAACTTTTGTCTTAAGCTCTTCACCTGGCTCTTTTAGGAACATATATACTATTAGTTTCAAGTAGTAGTATGCAGATATTGCAGAGTTGATACCCATAATCAGAGCTAACCAAATCATACCAACATCAACTGCTGAACTCATAATATAGATTTTACCCCAAAATACAGAGAATGGTGGTACACCTGCAAGTGATAACATAAATAGAGCCATAACAACAGCACCCATTGGCATAATCTGAATCATTCCTGCAAATTTACTATAAAGGTGGTCATATCTCGCATGGTGGATATTGTGTTTATGTCTACTTACCCATAGCATTGTAAATGCTCCTAGGTTTGTGAACATAAATAGACCATAGTATAAAAATACAGAGGCGTTTGCTTTTGTTGTAGCAATTGCAATTGCCGCCATAATAAAACCTGCATGAGAGATAGATGAGTAAGCCAACATTCTCTTGACATCCTCTTGGACTAAAGCCATAATATTTGCTAATGTCATAGTAAGTACTGATAGGATTAAAATAGCTGTCTGCACCCACTCAACACCTAGATGGATTAACATCTCAAAAATTCTCATAGATACAACAACTGCTGTCACCTTTGGTACGATTGACATATATCCTGCTAGTGGAGCAGAAGCACCCTCGTATACATCTGGAGCCCATGTATGAAATGGAAATAGAGATAGTTTAAATGAGAACGCCGCAAGTAAAAACGCTGCACCTGTAATAATAAGTGCCATCATCCCAGGTTCTGCCATTCTAGCTTGAACTGCGTCTGCTATCTGATAAAGCTCTAAACTTCCACTAATTCCATAAAGGATAGCTGAACCCATTGTAAATAGTCCTGCTGCTAATGCACCCATGGTAAAGTACTTAACAGCAGCCTCGAATGAGTTATGTCTGTTGTGTAGAGCAATCAAAGTATATAGTGATAGTGAAGATGTCTCAAGACCTATAAAGATAAGAATTAGGTTATCTGAACTCACCATAAACTGTAGACCTGCTAACATAAACAGAAACAGTGCAAAGAACTCTGGGTATGAGTACTCATGGAATCTTTTTGATGTTAGTGCCAATGGGATAAATAGCATTGACGCTATCAAGATAAGAATCTGAGTAATAATAGCGATACCATCAATTAGCATCACATCAAAGAACCCTCTCTCATTTATATTTAGACCAAGAATCGCTCCAAGGTCTATCAAGATAATAAGAAGGGTCAACATAACATAGAGAGACTTGTGTAAGTTCTCTTTGAATAGGTCGATTGTTAGAATAATCAAACCACCAGCGACTGCTATAAGCATCGGCGATAGTGTAGCGAGGTTTAGTGCCTCTAAGCTAATATTTACTGGCTCTAACATTATTTTTCCTCCTTCGCTGTTTCTTCTTTTTCAGGCTTCATAGCGAGAATCATCTCTTTAGCCTCTTGGGTTCGAGCTTTGTACTCCATCTCAACTAGTAGTTTATTAACAGAGTTATCAATTGGTCCAAGTACTGGTTTTGGATAAATACCCAACCATACTACAATAGCTACTAGAGGAAGAAGTGCTGTAAGCTCTCGTCTATCTAGGTCTTTTAAATTTCTGTTTTTCTCATTAGTCAATGGCCCAAAGAACGAGCGTTTAAAGAGTGTCAACATATAGACAGCTCCAATAATAATTGTAAGCCCTGCAAGAACAGTTCCAATTGGCGATACTTGATAGAAACCAAGTAGTACAAGGAACTCACCAACAAATCCAATTGTAAGTGGTAATCCTACTGATGCCATTAACATTACACCAAATACGGTAGCGTAAACTGGCATAACAGAGGCCAACCCACCAAACTCTGACATATATTTAGTACCTGTTCTCTCATAGATAACACCTACAAGCATAAACAACGCCCCTGATACAATTCCGTGAGAGAGCATAAGGAAGATTGAACCACCAAGCCCCTCTGGATTCATCGCAAATACACCTAGCATAATTACACCCATGTGAGATACTGATGAGTAGGCGATAACCTGTTTCATATCTTTTTGGGCAAATGCTACCATAGCTGTATAGATAACCATAATTAGTGAAAGCGTCATAATAAACGGTATCATACTAACAGAGGCATCAGGAAATAGTGGAAGTGAGAATCTCACAAATCCATAAGTACCCATCTTTAGAAGAACAGCAGCAAGGATAACTGAACCTATTGTTGGTGCTTGACCGTGAGCGTGAGGTAACCATGTATGAAATGGGAACATTGGCACTTTGATAGCAAAACCAGCAAATAGAGACAAAAATAACCAAAACTGTAAATCAGTTGATAAATCTAATTGATACCAATCCATTAGATTAAATGTCCAAACTCCTGCCTCTAGGTGATAGAGATATGCTATAGAGAGGAGACCCACTAACATTACAAGAGAACCTGCAAATGTATAGAGGAAAAACTTAATCGCCGCATAGACTCTAGTAGGCCCACCCCATGCACCGATAATATATAACATCGGAACAAGAGATAACTCCCAAAAGAGATAGAAGATAATAGCATCTAGTGATAGAAATACACCAACCATTGTCATCTCTAAGAAAAGAAGAGAGACAATCATATTTTTCATATTGTCAATCTTACTCTCATCTAACAGAATAATTCCAAGTAGTGTAATTAGAGCAGCCATAATTACAATAAAGAGTGATATACCATCAACACCCAAGTTGTATGAGATACCAAACTGCGAAATAATCGGTGCAAACTCGGTAAACTGCATTCCTGCGTTGCCGTTGTCAAAACTCATCCATAACCACATGGAGAGAAGAAGCTCTACCGTAGCAACAGCAATACCATACGCCTTAGCAGAGTGCTTGTCAACAACAAACCCCAATATCCCAGCTAACAGTGGGAAAAATATCAATATACTTAATATATGATCCATAATCTCTCCTTAACCTATAACAGCTGAAACTGCTGCTGCTACTATTAATATCAATGCACCTGCACCCATCCAATTGAGGTATGTAGAGAGGTTACCTGTCTGCATCTCTCTCGATTTATCACCTGTTTTATAGATTGTTTTAGCAATCGCATCGACAGTTCCATCAACTATCTTTTTGTCCCACTCCCAAAATTTTTGAGAAACCATCATATATGGTTGCACGATAAATTTATCATAAGTATGAGGAACATAGTATTGATTCTCTACCAATTTATATAGGAATGAGTTCTCAACCTCTTCATCTCTCTTCCACGCTTTAGCCCCTTTTCCTGCATATTTTTTATATGCAATAAAGATACCTACAAGAGCAAAGAGAATCACCAAACCACCTAAAAATGGTGCTAAGTGGTGAGTATGTTCACTCATATGATACTCAGGAAGATTCTTTGTAATGAAGTGTTCATAAAGCTCCATAAACCAACCAAATGAGATAGCAAGAATAGCCAATGGAGCCATCGCTACTAATACATATTTATACATATCATGAGGGTGAAACCCTAGAGGTTTGTATCTCTCTTCACCATGGAATGTAAAGAATACTTGTCTAAAGCTATAAAATGCTGTCATACCTGCTGTAATTACCAACATAATCCAAATCAGATAAGTTCCTTCGTTGAACGCTGTCTCAATAATCGCATCTTTTGAGTAGAAACCTGCGAAGAATGGAAGACCTGCTAGAGCGATAGATGCAATACCCATATAGATATATGACCCCATCATAACCTTTTTCATTCCACCCATCTTGAAGATGTCAAGCTCATCATCCATTGCGTGCATAACATTACCTGCACCCAAGAATAAAAGAGCTTTGAAAAATGCGTGAGCAGCGAGGTGGAAAAGTGCAATCCAATAGGCTCCAAGTCCAGCAGCTGCAAACATATATCCAAGTTGTGATAGCGTAGATAGAGCTACAATTCTCTTTATATCTCTAGCATTAAGTGCCATAGTTGCAGCATAAAATGCTACAAATGTACCTAAGCTTGCGATAAACATAGAGACACCTGATACTGCATCCATACTATATAGAGGGCTTATTCTAATTACCAAGAAAACCCCTGCTGTTACCATAGTAGCTGCGTGAATTAGAGCAGAAACTGGAGTAGGTCCCTCCATCGCATCTGTAAGCCATGTATGAAGTGGGAATTGAGCCGATTTACCCATTGCACCGATAAATAGTGCAATTGCAATAGCTACCAATAGACCCTCTGCTAGATGTGGAAGAGCATCAAATACAACATTGTATTGAAGTGAACCAACATTCCAGTAAATCAAAAAGATACCAACAAGCATACCAAGGTCAGCAATACGGTTCATAATAAACGCCTCGTTTGCTGCCCATGATGGTGAGATTGATGGGTTCTCTTCAAAAGGCTTATCCTCTTTGTGATACCAAAAACCGATAAGTAACCATGAACAGACACCAACGCCTTCCCAACCGATAAATAGACCTGCAAAGTTATCAGACATTACAAGTATCATCATTGAAAATACAAATGCTGATAGATATGCAAAGAATCTATTGAAACTCTTGTCATGGTCCATATATCCGTTTGAGTAGATATGAACGATTGTTGAGACTAGTGAGACAACAAGCATCATAGTGACACTCACCTCATCAACAAGGAAACCAAATGGAATATTTAACCCTCCCATATTTATCCAATCCATCATAGTAACCTGTATAGCCCCAAACTCTGCAACATGCAGAGCAAGAGCGATAGAGGCTAAAAATGATACACCAATTAGTGCAGGATTAACTACACCAACCAAAAGACTCTTTGGACTTCTTGCAAAAAAGAGTCCAGCAAATAGTGAACCAACAAGAGGAGCAAAAAGTGCTATATATACTAAACTTTCCATCTATTATCCTTTCATATTTGCTATAACATCAAGGTCAAGCGAACCATACTTCTTATAGAGTACAATTAGAAGCCCTAAACCAACAGCAACCTCAGATGCTGCAACTGCGATGATAAAAAAGGCAAACATTTGACCTGATAAATCACCATAGTAATTACCAATCGCTGCAAAAGCGATATTAACTGCATTTAACATAATCTCTGTAGCAAAGAAGAGCATAAGAAGGTTTTTTCTCCTTAGCACTCCTACAAATCCTATACTAAACAGTAGACCTGACAGTATAAGGTAGTGACTAACTCCTATCATTTTTCTGCTCCTTCTTTTTCAGCTATATCTTCTGCTTTATGAATCATCTCAGACTCTGACTCAAATCTATGATGTAACACCTCATCAACTGCATCATCATTTGTTGTAAGTGAGTGGTCCATCTTTTTACCTGCTAGAATAATACCTGCTATCATTGCCACAAGTAACATAACAGCTGCTATCTCAAATGGTACAAGATATTTTGTAAATAGAACCATACCAACAGCTTGTGCATTTCCAACACCCTCAACCACTGGATAGAGTGCCTCTATATTCTCTCCTATAATTGGAGCAGAGAATATCATTACAAATACAAACGCCATCAAAACACCCAATACCATAACAATAGTCGGATGCTCATGCTTCTCTTTTATATCTTTGGTAGCATCAAAGAACATCATAGCAAAAGCATAGAGTGCCATAACAGCACCCACATATACTATCAACTGAACAACACCAAGAAAATCTGCTCCTAGTAGGAAGAAGAATCCTGAAATCATTACCATTCCCCCTGCTAATGCTGTCATCGCATAGAGGACATTTTTACTCAACGCCGTAATCCCAAACAACACCACTGTTGATATTGCAAAGATATAAAAGGCTATAAACTCATACATTTTCTCTCCTTTTTAATACGCAAGTGGCGTTTTTTTGATATTCTCGTCAGCATTAGGAGTAACTGCACCAAAGCCTTGGAACTCTTGCTGTAGATTAAGATTATCAATTGGAGTCAACATATCCTCAAAGAGGCTAAAACTCGCTCTCTGTTCTGATGCTGTCTCAATTCTTTGCCCATGAACAATTGCCAACTCTGGACAGACCTCAGCACAGTATCCACAGAAGATACATCTACCGAAGTTAATCGTATACTCTGTAACCTCTTTTCTCCGATTTGCATCATATCCTGTATCCATTGTAATACAATTGGCCGGACATATCTTCTCACAGAGACCACAACCGATACATCTATAGTGACCAGATTCCAAAAGTCTTAACATCTCATGTATTGCTCTATATCTTGGAGATATAGGCAACTTCTCAAATGGATACTGTGTTGCGTGTGACTGACCACCCACAAGAGACTGTACCATAATACGCATCGTAACACCAAGACCAACAAAAAGCTCACCACTCAAAGTCCGTGAAACCACCTGCTTAAATTTACACCATCCAGTAGTTGGAGTGTGTGATAAGTCTAATTTTACATAGTTTTGTGTTCCGACATTTCTGTCTCTAAATTTCTCTAAACCCATAACTACTCCTCTCTTATACAACCATCATAACAAGACCTGTTATGACAATATTTACCACGGCTAGTGGCATCAAGACTTTCCAACAAAGCCACATCAATTGGTCTGGTCTAATATGAGGCCAAGCAGCTCTTACCCATAACATCAAAAAGAATGAAAACCCAACCTTGAGTAGAATCATAATCCAACCTGGAATTATCCAAAAGTCATTATATCCACCAAGGAATATAACAGATGCCAAGATACCAATAGTAATCATATTGGCATACTCACCAATAAAAAATAGACCCCATCGAAGCCCACTATACTCTGTAACATACCCTGAAACAATCTCTGCCTCATGCTCTAATAGGTCGAAAGGTGTTCTATTTGTCTCTGCATACCCTGCGATAAAAAATAGAACAAATGCAACAGGTTGATAGACAACCATCCAATAACCATCACTCTGATAGCTATTGAAATCAACTAATGAGAGAGACCCAACCATCATAATAGGTGCTAGAATAGAGAGACCTGTTACAACCTCATAAGATAGAAACTGAACAGCTGTTCTTGATGCTCCGATAATACCCCATTTGTTTGCTTGAGACATACCTGCTAGTAGTGGAGCATAAAGCCCTGCTGCCATCATACCAAGTACGAAAAGTATACCAACATTAATATCCGATGCAATTGCAGGAACATAAACATCTATAAATGGTACTGTAAAATCAGGAAATACTGGTACAGCAGCCAAAGCTATAAAGGCAGTCGCTGCCATAATTACAGGAGCGATAGAGAATATAACTCTGTTAGCATGTTGAGGGATAATATCCTCTTTGGTAAAGAGTTTAATCCCATCTGCGGCTAACTGTAACAGTCCAAAAGGTCCAACATGTTGTGGTCCTAACCTCCGTTGCATATAGGCGAGTACTTTTCTTTCGATATAAGTACCAAACCCTGCAAGTGCTGCAATAATTGCCAAGATTATAACTGCTTTGATTATGACACCAGCAGCAGTCACTTCTGGTAACATTGTTGCTTCCATATTTATACCTCCCTTATTACTACTGATTTATATCTTGACTCACCAAAAAGTTCATAGATATTCTCAGCACTTTTAAAGTCAGGAACAGCAACTATATCGCCCTCCATCCTCTCATCAACTATAATATCTAGTGTCAAGTTTCGACTATCAAACTCAACAACTACTCTCTCACCTAGTGATTTTGCTTTAGATGCACTCACATACAATCCAAACTTTTCAAATATCTGGTGAGCTTTGTCAGAGAAATCATTGAACTGTCTTTGAGGATTACATCTATATACAATATCACCCTCTAAGCTTTTCTCTTCAAACTTATCTACAACTATCTCACTAGCCTCTAGCTTACTAGTCTCTAGTAAATATCCTCTATTCTCTGTTCCATCATTGCTATAACCATTTGGAAGAGAATCAAACTCTACAGCTTTGAAACCTTTGGCTATTGGTAGATGAGGTGTCCAATCTATTGTCTCTCTTGGTGCTGATATAATCTCTTTCATAATATCATTTAATTCATAACCCTTATACTCCAACGCAGCATTTGTAGGTGTTACTCGCTTGTGCATATTTGTTAGTGTTCCCTCTTGTTGATTCATAGCAGGGATGTCTAAATCACCATCACCTAGAGCAGATAACTTAAAGTCTCCCAACTCATTATAACCAATAGTATAACCATTTGCCTCATCATCAAGGTCACAGATTAGTGCAACACCTAGTGAGTTAGTTCGTGGTGGAATCATTGCTACTTTGACACTACTTGATGCTTCAAGCACAGCTATAAGTTTAGCAAGATTCTCTGCTTTTTCATGGAAATATAAATCCTCACCAACAATCAAAGAAAAATCTGTTTTTTTCTTCATCATCTTGGCAAACGATTTCTCAAATTTGTCACTATCACCACCAAGCATAGTTACAAAATCACTATCTAGTTGTTCTTTGACTGAATTTGGTAGTTTACTTTCATCTGCAAATAGTTTAATAATAAATAGAAGTACAGCCTCTTCATATCCAACTTTGTGAGTAAATGTCTCAACAGCTCTACCAAATGTTGGCACTAGATTATCTCCTACTGGGTGGAAATATATACCTGCACCTTTATTCATCTTCTGAACATTGTTAAATGCGTATCTTGCATTTGGATTATCATTTCGTAAACTCGCACCAACACTCATTACAAAGTTACTCGCCATAACCTCTTTGAAGTCAGTAGTATAGAGTGAATTTCCTGATGCCTCTTTATAAAAATGCAAGAATCGTTGGAATGCTCTAGCTTCACGATTAATAAGTTTTATACCCTTTTTCTCTTTTAAAGTTTGAAGCATTAGAGCCTCTTCATTTGTGATAGTTGAGTTAAAGTGAATTACCTCTGCTCTGTTAAATGCCTCTATAGCATTAGCAAATGCTTTTTCATCTTTGCCCTCTACTCTATTCTCATAATCATAACCAAATCTACCAGCCCCACATAGAGAGACATAGTTCCACTCATTTGATACACGATAAATCTTCTCCGTTCTATCAGAAATAGAGGTTGGTTTTGTCTCATAATAGATTTGACAACCACTACTACAGTGCGCACAAGTTGCAGGGATTCGTTTCAAATCCCAAGCGTTTGAGCTATAGACAAAATCTCTACTTACCAATGCTCCAACAGGACAAACAGCTTGACACTCACCACAATCACTACAATTAGTATAAGGTGTACCATTACTTGGAGCAATTATAGACTTTTGGAGTTTATTCCACATCGCATAAGCATCTTTTGGCATTGTGCCTCTTAGAGACTTATCAAGAGACGCACCACCTCTTTTTATTGTCTTAATCGCTGCATCACCAATCATATCTTTACAGACTGTTGTACATCTCTCACAGACAATACAGAGTCCTGCATCATAGTGAAGCACACTGCTCCAGTTGACAGCCTCTCTCTTGGTATCAGGGATACTATAAGATTGAGAATCTACACCAAGCTCTAGTGTGTAATTTTGTAATTCACACTCACCACTCTTATCACACACACCACACTGTAATGGATGGTTTACATCATAAACCTCCATAATAGCTCTACGTTCAGCAAGGATATTTGGAGTATCAACCTTAATCTCCATACCATCCTTTACCTTTGCATTACAAGCATAAACCTGTTTCCCATCTGCTTCAACAAGACAGATACGACATGCTAGTGTCGGCGAACATCTTGTTAGGTAACAGATAGCAGGGATAAAAACATCATTTGCCCTTGCGGCATTTAAGATATATTCACCCTCTTTGGCTTTGTACTCTTGACCATCAATTTTTATATTGACTTGATTCATTCTTCCATTCCTACCTTTTTAAATTCTAGCCTAGAAAATCTATAAGAGGATAACAGACCAGCACTTAATCCAATATCATATGTTGGGTTAAGTGCGATTGTTCCTTTCATAGATGTATCAATCTTAAACAGTCGAGAAAACTCTACACCATCAAGAACAAATTCCACCCTATCGCCATCTTTTAGCTTTGTTGCTGTTGCAAACTGTTGTGAGCCAACCAAACGCCCCTCTCTCTCTTTTGGCTGTCTCACAAAGTTCATCGGTGTATAGATAGTGTTGCTGTTACAGTTATAGATAACTGCCCCATCAAACTCCTCCATCTCTTCTGGCTCTTCAATCTGCTCATCAACTTCAATAGCTGTTGAGGTTAGCAGATAACCTCTAAACTCATTTCCAACAGCATCATAGTGGTTTGGTAAATCATCAAATTTTTCCGATTTAAACCCTCTGCTAGTTGGGAGTTGTTCTGTATAATCTATAGTATACTCTTCTACTATACCAAGGGTTGTAGCAATATCATTTAAGATATAACCACCATAAGATACTGCAACATTTGTAGGGACTACTCTTTTGTTTATATTAGTAGTTGTCCCCTCCTGTTGAGTAAATGATGGCATATCCAAACCATTACGCTCTTTCGCATCACCCAAAGCACTCAACACAAAATCTGCCTCAACATTGTATCCAATGGTTGGTGACTCTATAGTAGAATCAAGCTCACATATAAGTGAAACACCTAGAGTATTACCCTCAGGTGGAACAAAGACAACATTAAACTCTGCATACTTCTCAAGAAGAGCCAAAAGCTTTGCAATATTTGTAGCTCTTGGATGAGCATAGAGGTCACTACCCACTACAAGAGAGAATCCTCTCTTTTTAATTAGTGATTTTTGTAGAGCCTCTAACTCCTCCTCTCCAACATTTGATTCAGCTGATAGATTCCCAATATCTAGCTCATCTAAGATAGCTCGAATATTTTTTGGAAGTTCTATATCTCTAAGAAGAGTATCAACCAAAAGTGCTACTACACCCTCTTCGCTTCCCACCTCATACTTAATAAATTGAGTTACAATATTGGATAACTCCTCATCCTCTATCGGGTGCATATATGCAACTCTAGCTCTATGCCACTTACTTGCCATATTGATATGATATTTTACCTGTGAGCTATCATCATTGATTCTAGTTCCAAGCACAATAATCGCTTGTGATTGACTTATCTTTTTTAGGTCTCCACCATATAGGCTTTTGCCTGTAATAGAGCCATAAGCCAAAAGAAACTCTTGATAGGACTTAGCATATGGAGAGATTAACTTATAACCATATCTCTCTTTTAGCTTTTGAAGTATCATAGCCTCTTCATTGGAAATAGACGAGTTAAATAAAATACTCTTTGCAGATTTAAATGCCTCTACAGCTCTATCAAATGCTTTTTTATCTTTACTTACATCAATATTAGCATAATCAAAAGCGTGTCGCCCTGTATCACAAAGTGTTGCATGTTCATAATCATTAGTCACTCTATAGATTCTGTTATTTTTAACCTCATAGGTCATTTGACAACCACTACCACAGTGCATACATGTAGCAGGAATCTTCTGAAGTTCCCAAGCATTTATAGTATATTTAAAATCATTACTTACCAATGCTCCAACAGGACAGACAGCGGCCGCTTCACCCAAAGAGGCGTAGTTTTTATCCTTTTTGACATTAATAATTCGTGAAGCATATCCACCAAACGCAACTTGCAACGCCTCATCACCTGTAATCTCTGTAGAGACGCTAACACACTTCTCACACATAATACATAGTGATGGGTCATAGGAGACATATCCCCAATCCTCTATAGGTCTATTTATATCTCTTGTAGAAAAATTCTGCTCACTTAGACCAAACTCTATAGTTTTATTCTGTAAATCACACTCTCCACTCTTATCACATACACCACACTCTAATGGATGGTTTACATTATAAAGCTTCATAATGTTCTGTCGCTCTTTATATAGTTTGGCATTTTGAGTATGAATAATAGCCCCATTAGTTGCCTTCTCTTGACAAGAGAGAATCATACCATCTACACCCTCGACATTTACCACACACATTCTACAAGATGCAATAGGTTTAACTTTGGTTAGATAACACATAGTAGGGATATAAATCCCATTCTCTCTAGCAATCTCTAAAATAGTCTGACCAAATTTGGCATGGCAGGTTCTACCATCAATAGTTACTGTAATATTTTTACCCATTATGTAGCCACCATCGAGATATAGTAACATCGCATACATCGCTCTGCCTCTGCTCTCGCCTCTGCTCCAGTAAACCCAAGATTTACCTCTCTATTGTTGTTAACTCTTTCAGCAACACCTAATTTCTCACTCTCTTGACGTGGAATATTTGGCATCCAACCAGTAATTTTCTCTTTTTTATTATAGACTTTGAGCCGTGATAAATGGTCTTCCATAATCTCATCATCTGTTAGAGTACATTTTCCTCCATTATATAGATAACGACTTATTACAGAAGCTGCTCTTTTGGCTTGACCAACTGCATTTACAATGGTCATAGGTCCATACTCACAATCCCCTGCAGCGAAAACTCCCTCTTTTGAGGTCATGTAGTCTTTACCATTTGTCATAATAGAACTCCAAGAGGTCATTTTAATGTTCCACTCCTCTGGCAAAATTTGCAAATCCAAAGATTGAGAGACAGCAGGAATTAGATAATCCACATCCAAATAGAAATCACCATCTTCTCGTTTTATTAACTGTGCACGTCCACCATTGGGGTCTGGAACTAGGTCAAATGTGTTTACTTTGAGTCTAGTAATCTTCTCTCCATCATCATAAATCTCTTCTATTGATGAATAAAAAATAAACTCAACACCCTCTTCAACAGCCTCATGATACTCCTCATAGGTTGTATTTCTTATAATAGTCTTCTCATCTCGTCGATAGAGCATAATAACCTTTTTTGCTCCCTCACGAATGGAACAACGAACCACATCCATAGAGGTAAATCCACCACCGACACAGACTACTATTTTACCTTTTAGCTCATTAGATGCAGGGCTTCCTATTCCATACTTACTCCACAAGTTAACCTTATCAAGCATATCAATAGCACCCCAATAACCACCCATTTTTGGATTTTCATTTTTAGCTCTAACTTTTTTAGATAGTCTAGCCCCAAATCCAAGGAAAGTTACATCATATTCTGATTCTATCTCTTTGAGTTTTTCTGCTGTTACTCTACAATTATTAGTAATAGAGACTGCTTCCATATCTAATACTAAATCAATATCTTTGTTGTATTTATCAACAGGCATACGATACTCAGGAACACCTACTGCAACTTCACCACCATTAACAGGTAGCTCTTCATATATATCAACTTTGATACCCTCTAGTGCTAAATAATAAGCAACTGTAAGACCAGCTGGTCCTGCTCCAATAACTGCTACCTTTTTACCATCATTTCTCAATGGCTTAGGCTCAACAGGATGAAACCACTCTAACTTATGGTCAGTTTCATAATCAGCACCAACTCTTTTGAGTTCCATAATAGATATAGGTTCATCAAGATTTGCTCTTCTACAAGCATCCTCACAAGGGTGTGGACAAACTCTACCACAAGTGTGAGCTAGTGGCATAGTCTGGCGAGTTGCTACCAAAGAATCACTAAATGTCATATCTCGAACACCTTCAATATAAGCAGGAATATCAACATGAGCGGGACATAAATCCATACACGGTGCTGTTATCTTTGCTATATAAGAGATGTCTCCATTATAATGTTTTGATGGAGTTTGATTATTAATACAAAAATCAAACTGCTCTTTGTAATACTCCATCAAATCTAAAATAGGTTTGGGAACTGTCTTCCCAATTTCACACTTAGAAGTAGCCATCATTGTATTGGCTATCTCTTTTAAATGTGTTATATCGTCATGACTTCCCTCGCCCCTAGCTATTTTGTCGAGTAAATCATATAGGATTTTTCCTCCCCATTTACCTGGTGCACACCGTCCACAAGCTTCGGAATACTTTTGATATTGCGAAGCGTATTGGTTTGCTAACTCAACAGCATCTATATCTTCATCAAAGATAGCAACACCATCCCATCCAACAAATGCTTTTGAGTTTCTCTCTCCATGATAAAGCTCAGGTAATCTAAACCCCGACTTACTCCACTCATCAGGCGACTTATCTCTATTATCAATAAGCTCACCTTGCCAAGTAGAGAACAGTAGTTTTGACATTATTTAGCCTTCTCTTTAACAGATTCTACATCTGCTTTTGAAGTATCTTCTTCTACTTGTGGAAGTTTTTTCATAACGAGTGTCCAATCAACTTCGTTAAATTTAAGTGAGTTCATAAGCTCATGTCCCATATCCCTAACAAAATCAGCAGACTTTTGAATAGAAGAAAAATCTCCAACTTCAAAAAGAAAAATACCAACTTCATTATCTCTAAGTCCACTCTCTATAAGCTCACCCATTCTATCATAGAAGTTATCACCTAAATGTCTTAAATCATATCTTTGCATATCTTCATCCTCCTAACGGTCAACTTCACCAAATACAATATTGGTAGTACTAATCATGGTTACAACATCAGGAATATAAGCCCCTAATAACATCTTTTGTAAATATCCTGTATGATAGAAACTAGGTGCTCTAATTTTCAATCTATAAGCATACGGCTCACCCTCTGATTTGATATAGAAACCAAGCTCACCCTTTGGTGACTCTGTAGCTACATATACCTCACCTTTTGGTGGTCTCATCCCTTGAGTTACAAGTACAAAGTGTTGCATAAGAGCGTAGTTTTGTGTCATAATCTCCTCTTTTGGAGCAGAGATATATTGTGGAGCGTGAGCCATTAGTTGAGGAGGAGTGCCATCATACATAGGGATAAGCTGTCTCAAGATTCTAGTAGACTGCTTCATCTCCTCAATATAGATTCGATACCGTCCATATGAGTCATTTGTATCAGAGATAGGAATATCAAAGTCCAACTCAGAATACAACTCATAAGGCTCCTCTTTTCTAATATCATAAGGAATTCCACTACCTCTAAGCATTGGACCTGTACAACCCCAACTAAGAGCCTCTTCTGGTGGAACAACTCCTACATCTTCTAGTCTCATTTTCCAAATTCTATTCTCTGTCAAGAGAGCTTCGTAGGTAACCTCTATCTCTTTATCAACAGTATCACAGAACTTTTTCATATTTTCCATCCAATCAGATGGAATATCTAACGGAACACCACCAATTCTAACAGAAGAATGAGTTAATCTAGCCCCACAATAATCCTCCATTAAGTCCATAGCAAATTCTCTCTCTCTAAACGCATATAAAAATACTGACATAGCACCAATATCAAGTGCATGTGTAGCAATAAAGAATAAATGAGAGATAATTCTATTTAATTCTAATAGCATAGTTCTAATAACCTGTGCTCGTCTTGGTGCTTCAATCCCTAATAGCTTCTCAACAGCTAAAGCATAACCATAATTATTTGCAGTTGATGCGATATAATCAAGTCTATCTGTTGTTGGAAGAAACTCATTATAGGTCATATTCTCTGCCATCTTTTCTACACCACGGTGCAGATACCCAATATCAGGATAGGCTTTGACCACTTGTTCTCCATCAAGCTCAAGAACTAATCTCAACTGTCCGTGAGCTGAAGGGTGCTGTGGTCCAAAGTTAATAACCATTGTATTGTCTTCTCGTTCAAAATTGAGATTTTCAAAAAATGGTGATAGTTTGTTTGGTTTTTGCATACTCTACCTCCTACTTTCGTTTGTCTAACTGTTTTTGAGACTTGTTATAGTTCACAAGTAGCGTTTGGCTATACTCTATCTTGGTCTCAGGCTCACCTTGTGATATATCAGCATCAAATGGAACTTCATGACCAACTCGTGAGAATCTTTTTGTATCATATCTATCAATTCTTGAACAATCTCTATTTTCTGGTCCGATAGCTTCTCTAGCATCTTTTCCAAAAATTTTATCAACCTCATACCATGAAGCAAACTCATCACCAATAAGAGGATAAGTCTTAAGCAAAGGATGCCCTTCCCAATCATCAGGCATAATAATTCTTTTTAGGAATGGGTGATTATTGACATAGATTCCAAAGAGGTCAAACATCTCTCTCTCTGCAAAGTTAGCAGAGTTAAATAGTGGTTCAATTGACTCTATCGCCTCATTCTCTTTGATTCTACAGACTAATCTCATCCGTTTAGCACTTTTGAGATTTAACATCTGATAAAATATCTCAAACTCACCATCTTTTGCCAAATAATCAACAGCTGAAATCTCTGAACACATAGCATATCCACACTCATCTCTTAGTGTTTTAATAGCTTCAAAATTATCTTTTGCATCCACCTCTACAATCATCTGACCAATCTGAATAGATGCCTCTTTAATTTTAATTTTAGCCTTTAGTTTCTCTAATTGAGGTGCAAAAAACTCATCATCTTCTACCTTTTGTCGTGGAACTTGTGGAACCACATGGTATCTATCAGTATAATAAGATTGCTTCTGAACATTCCCTTTTGGTACATATTTTCTCATTATATTAACCTTAAGTTCTGTTTTTTGTTTTTATTCATATTGGCAGATTCTCTTCTAATTTTAGTCTGCAACATCATCAATGCGTACTGCAAAGTCTCAGGTCGTGGAGCACATCCAGGGAGATAAATATCCACAGGAATAATTCTGTCAACACCTTGAACTGTTGCATAGGTATTAAACATCCCACCTGTATTTGCACAACTTCCCATAGATATAACCCACTTAGGTTCTGTCATCTGGTCATAGAGTCGTCTAGCAAACTCCGAGTGCTTTTTAGATAGTGTACCTGCTAGAATCATAACATCTGATTGTCGTGGAGATGCTCTAAATATAGTACCAAATCTATCAAAGTCATACCTACTACCACCAGCTGCCATCATCTCAATCGCACAACATGCGAGTCCATAAGTTAGTGGCCATAATGAGTTACTTCGCCCCCAGTTAATAAGATGGTCAACGGTTGTCAAAGCTACTGGTAATCCAGCAGAACTAGCATAATTTACTTGATGCTGTGCCATTCAAGTGCTCCTTTTTTCCATGCGTATATAAATCCAATTGTCAAGAGTACAATAAAGAGAATCATCTCTGTAAACCCAAACCAACCAAGCAACTTAAAGTCAATTGCCCAAGGGAACATAAAGATAATCTCCACATCAAAGAGAATAAATAGAAGTGCTATCAGATAGAACTGTGTTGAGATTGTATTTGGCTGTTTGGTAACCTCTGGACCACATTCGTATATCGTTAGCTTCAGTTTCTCCGTATCAAGCCTAGCCATTCTCCTACTTATGAATCGTTGCAGTATAAGGGTCGCGTTAAAGGCAACAACTGTAAGGACAAATAAGAAGAAGATACCTAAATAAGGGTGATGGTTAATCACATGAGTCATTAGAACTCCTTTGTCAAGATGTTATTCTTTGCTACAATTTTTCACAATTAAAAGTAGAGACAGAAGAATATTAGCCTAATATTAGCAGAAAAATTATTAAACGGATTGTGTAGTTATCGTGGTTTAGAGGGATAAAAAGGCTTTGTAACTAAGTGTTACAGTAGATACTCTATTGATAATACAAAACTATCAAAAGTATAAGAGAGGGATTAAGATTTAATCCTATCCCTTGGGTATAAAACGAACCTTTTCAAAATCTAAACTTAAATCAAAATAGAAAGATACAGGCTTAATCAAAAAAGCAAGTGAGACACTACTATGAATATTCTGATTTTTATTGATAAAATAGTTAGCTTTTGTCAACTCAATACTACTTAATTTTGTAGTGGTATTTTTTGAATATGACAAGCTTGTCAACAACAAAAAAATTAAAACCACTCTAATATATAGTTTCATCTTAGCTCCATTCATCTTATAAATTTTCAATATTTACTTAGAAATATGAATAGGCTAATTGTATCAAAATAGTGTTTTAACTTAACTTACTTTTTAGTTTAATTAATAAAGGTTATTTTAAGGTTTATCTCATTCCAAATGGATTTAGACCACCCATCATACCCATAGCTTGAGATTTTTTGTTATCCTCAACCATTTTAGAGACATCATTAATCGCAGAGATAAGCAGAATCTGCAGAGACTCTTTGTCCTCTAATATAGAGTCATCTATAGTAATATCTATAACCTCCCCTGTACCATTGGCTATCACTTCTACCATACCCCCTCCTGCTTTTGCAGTGAGTAGAACATTTTTCGACTGCTCCTCTATCTCTTTGGCTTTTGATTGAAGCTCTTCCATCATCTGCCCCATCTTTCCCATATCTAAACCCTCAAACATTAATCTAATCCTTTAAACTCTTGTGCTATGATATTATCATCATCTAATAAAACTATCTTTGGCTTGAACTCATCAGCCTCTCTCTCTGTCATTGTTACATATGCTATAGCGATAATTTTATCACCCACTGCTACTTTTCTAGCAGCTGCCCCATTGACACACATCTCTCTTTTTCCTGCCTCACCTGCAATTATATAGGTTGAAAACCTCTCTCCATTGTTGATATTGACAATATCTATCTTTTGACCTACACGCATATTCGCAGCATCCAAGAGATTTCGGTCAATTGTAATTGAACCTACATAGTTCAAGTTTGCTTCTGTCACTGTAGCTCTGTGAAGTTTACTATAGAGCATAGTAATGTTCATAAACTTATCTCCATTTTTCTTTTTTGCTAATTATATCAAAGTTTTATTTGTCTACCATAGTATATTATGATTAAAATATACTATTTTTTGAAAGAGCCAAAAGATAAATAATATTGTTTAAAATAATAAAAATAATAAATTTTACTTATTTAAAGAAAATGGTTATAATTATAAAAAATTATAAAGGTTATAACAATGACTAATAGACTACCATGGTGGATGGGAGGCATTTTGATGTCGGGACTTCTACTTCTAACATTTTCAATATATGGAGCAGATAGACCAATAGGTGCATCTACTTATGTTCCTTATGCAGCAGCACTCATTTTTGACTTAGACCCTGAAAAATACTCATATATAGAGCATATCAAAAACTCAGGCTCATGGGAGGGAGTAATGCTTCTAGGTGTTCTCTTTGGTGGATTTGTCACTTCTGTTTTTATTACAAAGAGTTTTCATTTTTCACTAATTCCAACAGCATGGAAGAGATATAAAAACGACTCTATTCTCTCTAGGCTATTGTGGAGTTTCTTTTCAGGATTTATTATGATAATTGGTGCTAGATTAGCAGGAGGCTGTACATCGGGTCATTTTATGTCGGGTATGAGCCAAATGGCTATGTCTGCTATAATATTTGGTGGTGTAGTAATGGTAACCCTCATAGTTACTGGTAAATATTTTTATAGAAGTGAAGGAGAAGAGTAGTGGAAAATATAATTCTCGCAACAAATGAGACCAACGCAACAGTGACAGATAAAGTCTTTACCATGGTAGAGAATGTAATCCATATGGAGCATGGTTCAGTAGCTTTAGTCTTTTTAATTGGTGTAATATTTGGAGGTATTATACAGTATACAAGAGTAGATAAGTTCGAGAAGATAGCAGGTTTCTCTATGCTAAAAGATACAATCATTCCTAAAATGCTATTTTTAACGATAGGACTAACTAGTATAGGACTCTACTTTATGATAGATGCAAATGTAGCTCACTACCATATCAAACCTATTATTTGGCAAGGTCTAATTATCGGTGGTATTCTATTTGGTATCTCTATGGCAATCTTGGGTAAATGTCCAGGTACAGGACCTGTATCTATAGCAGAGGGTCGTATAGATGTTTTAGTCGGTGCTATTGGTGGTCTCTTTGGTGGACTTCTCTTTACACTATATTATGATGATTTTTTCAAACCACTAATGGGTGAAAGTTCAGGAACTACCATTCTACCCGATTTTTTTAAAGGATATGAGGATATGACAGCCCTAATATTTGGTATTCTTGTAATCCTAATAGCTATAGCTATTCCCAAAATAGAGCTGTTTGATGAGGCTGATTTATCTCAACTTCCAGATGAAAATAGACCTGATAAAAAGATAAAATAGTTTTTTAGGCTATTTTAAATCAAATTTGTAGGGATTTCATCCCTACGATATAAAAAACCTACTCATGAACCAAGCTCCACTCTCCATGATACTCATCATAAAACTCCTCAACCTCATCAGATGGCATCGGTCTAGCTATACCATAGCCTTGAGCTCTATCACAACCCAACTCTAACAGAGCAGGAAGATGCTCCCTACTCTCTACACCTTCAGCTATAACTAAATACCCAAAAGCTTTTGCTAATTGTATAGAGGCATCTACTATAGAGTGGTCTCCCTCATCTTTTAACATACTCATTACAAAACTTTTATCTATCTTGATACTATCTACTCTAAATTTTTTGATAGAAGCTAGAGTTGAGAACCCTGTACCAAAATTATCAAGTGCTATTCTAAAGCCTAATTTTTTAACCTCCTCTAATTCACTCTCATCTAGGTTAATATCTTTCATAGCTATATTTTCAACAATCTCAAAAACTATTCTATCAGGCCGAACAGATGGGTGTTGCTTTAGCAGTATTTTCAACATAGATACGAAATCGCTAGACTCAAACTCATTGGAACTTATGTTTATACTTATTAGAAAATCATAACCATCCAATAACCACTTTTCATATTGAGAAAAGACACTATCTATAACCCACCTTCCAAGATAACAGATTATCTCGGAGTTATCCAATATATATGGTAAAAAGTTATCTGGAGTGAGTAGACCACTCTGTGGGTGCTTCCATCTTATAAGTGATTCAAAAGCTACTATCTCAGAACTTTTAATATCTATAACAGGTTGATAGTATAAAATAAACTCTCCTCTATCTATTGCACTCTTTATCTCTCTGCTTTTTTGAGCCTTTATTTTAAATTTTGACTCCTCATCAGCATCAAAAAATGAGTATGTTTTTTTTAACTCTTTGGCAGAGTACATAGCTTTGTCTGCTTGTCTAAATAGAGCATCTGCTGTTATAGGATTGGACTGTGGAAAATGAAATGTAATACCTATACTAAAAGAGATAGAAATAGTATGCTCTATACCATCATCATCTACATAGAGTACTGGTTCCAAAAAATTTTCCTCCAATCTCTTTAAAAAACTCAATATATGGTTATGCTCTTTGAGGAAACCTATAGCCACGGCAAACTCATCTCCACCAAATCTAGCAACTATATCGCCTTTTCTTATCGATTTTCTTAAGTTTTCAGAGACCTTTTTTAATACGACATCTCCTGCTTCATGACCATAGGTATCATTAATAGGTTTAAACTTATTCAAATCTATAGCCAGAAGAGCCACAGACCTATCCTCTCTAACACTACGATGTATAAGCTTCTCCAAGTGAGAAAAGAATAGTCCACGATTTGCTAAACCTGTTAGCTCATCATGTTGAGAAGCAAACTCCAAACTCTTTTTATAACTCTTCTGCTCTCTCTCCTCATTCAGACTATTTACTATATCCTCCAACGCTTCAAACATCTGTTTTGACTCTAAAGGCTTGAGTATATACTTATCTATACCCATATTTATAGCTTTTTTTAGATACTCTATCTCATTATATCCTGTAAAGAGAGCTATTCTTTGGTTTGGATTATATCTCTTTATCTCTCTGCTCATCTCTAATCCATTCATATTGGGCATAGATATATCTGTCAATACTATATCAGGGGTCTTCTCCTGATATAGTTTAATACCCTCTACACCATCACTTGCGACAAAAATCTCTTTAAAATATCTTCTAAGTACACTTTTGACTATATTTTGTGTTAAAGTATTATCTTCGACATATAGTATTGTAAAATCATTCATTAACATAAACATACTCTCTTAATTTAGGATAGCCTTATTATACCATATATAATATAAATTATTAAATTTAAACAAATTTAAGTAGTATCTCTTTTAACTTTTTTATACTCATAGGCTTAGATATATAATCATCCATACCAAATCCAATATACTTCTCTCTATCACCCTGTAGAGCATTTGCAGTCAAAGCGATAATTGGTATATGTTTTTTGTTGTGTTCTATCTCAAAATCAAGAATATTCTCTGTAGCCTCTATACCACCCATTATAGGCATCTGTACATCCATAAAAATAATATCACAACTATTCTCTTTTCTAAATTTTAATGCTTTTTCTCCATTATCAACAACTATAACCTCTATACCAAACCTATTTAAAATGCTCTTTAGAAGCTTCTGATTTATTATATTATCCTCTGCTATTAATGCTCTTATACCATCAAAATGTGTAGAGGATATTTTAGCTTTTGGTAGACTCTCTTTTTTATCACTAGTAAGTATCTCCAATGACTTCGTTGTTCGACTAAAATTAACAGGCTTATATAAAAAACCATCTATTTTATCTTTTACCTTTAATAACTCCTGTTTTCTATTGTCTTCTACAATAAGCACTAATTTTAATGGAAGCTCCAAAAATGGGTCAATCTGCCCCTCTTTATCAAAACAGGCATAATCTACAAAGAGAAGGTTAGGTAGAGAGGATTTTGGTAAATCCAATAACTCCTCCATATTATAAATATTAAACTCTGCCCCTTGATACTCTACAAAACTTTTTAAGCTCTTATCTACTCTTCTGTTCCCAATAGGAGGTATATACCCTATTTTATATTGAATCAAATCTAACTTCTCTCTCTTTTTTGTCTCTTTTAGCTTCTCAAAAGCTATAGAGAAGAAGAATATAGAACCCTCCCCTACACTACTTTCAATATCCAATTTACCACCCATTCTTTTGATAAATTGACTAGCTATACTAAGCCCTAAACCTGTCCCACCATATTTTCTACTTGTACTAACATCTGCTTGAGAAAAGGCATCAAATATCTTACTCTTCTCTTTGGCTGTTATACCTATCCCTGAATCCTTAACTGCGAACTTCAAAACGGCATCCTCTTTGGTCTGCGAAATCTGTAGTATAGAGATTTCAATATCTCCACCATTAGGTGTAAATTTAATTGCATTACTTATCAAATTTGTCATGACTTGAGATACTTTTGTAGGGTCACCAAATAACTCCATAGGAATATATGGGTCTATGGAGATTTTTAGTACTATGTTTTTCTCTCTAGCCTGTGCTATATGTGTATCAATAGTGGCTTCGAACTTCTTAATAGGGTCAAATGATATACTCTCCAAATCAATTTTTCCTGCCTTTATCTTTGAAAAATCCAAAATATCATTCACTATTTTGATTAAATTATTAGAACTATCCTCTATAATAGATACCATCTCCTTTTGGTCATCAAATAGAGGTGAATCTTTTAATAATTTGGTAAAACCCACTATACCATTAAGAGGTGTACGAATTTCATGAGACATATTGGCTAAAAATTGGTCTTTTGCTCGGTTAGGCTCTTTGATTGCATTTGCTAAAAATTTATAAATCTCTATAGAGTCATTTCTCTGTAGTATCTCTTTTATCTCTCTCTTTTTACTCTCATCTAAATCAATCTCTATATCTCTTAGAGTATCTTTTAAAAAGAGTCTATCTCTATTAATATTAGTCAAAATATGCAAAATTGCTAAGAGAAGCAGAAGCAGAATAACAACAAGAAGAGATATAAAAATATACTTATTCATCTCTCTCTCTCTACTTAGAAGCTTTTTTTCTAAAGCGATTGAATCATCATCAATTAGTATAGTTCTCGCATCTTTAATCCTCTTTTTCATTGGATTAACTGTCTCTAACCACTCCTCAATAGATACAGAGTACTCCCCTTTTTTTGACTCTATAAAAATCTGAACCCTCTTTTCAGAACCAATTTTAGAAAAAGTCTCTGGATTTAATACATCATGAACCTTAACATCTATCTCTCTAACATTAGATGATATGAAGTTTGGGATAACCCTATTTGCCAAAAGAGCATTCCAATAGAACAAATCTTTGCTATCCATCTTTTTTGACTCTATCAAAACAGAGGCTAAAAAACTACTCTCCATATTAATATTATCTCTTAGATGAATCAGTTTAATCTCATCTGATAAATTATCAGAGTATAGTATATTTTTCATATAAGAGAGTAATCTTTGGGTTATCTTCTTTTGATATAACTCAAACAGAATAGTCAAATAGTCAGAATCCAAAGAATCAACTCTACTACGAATATCTTTTAACTCTCTCAATAGAGGAGTCAACTCCTCTCTACTCAATATCCCATCTCTACTCTTTTTAATCAAACCATCTAACTCTATCCGTGCCTTTTTGAGTTGATTCATACTATCATCATTTTTTCTACCAATATAGATAGCTGATACCAATCTCTCTTTTTCAACTCCCTCAAGCAGACTGTTTAGAGTAGAAAAAATCTCTCTATTCTCCACCTCCATCTCTATTCTCTGATACTCTCTGTAGATACCATAAGTGAAATAGGATAAAACACCCAATATTATCACCATACAGAAAATAAAAAAATATGATATACTTCTATCATCTAATAGTCTCACTTAAACCTCCTTCCTATAGATTCTTTTTATGATACTGCTCTATATCCTTAAGTAATTTTTTAATATGCTCTGTTGAACCAAGTAGCAGATATGGGATAGAGTACTCATCCATTCTGACTAAAATATCTCTATTTATTCTCCACACTCTATTAACCTCTTTTAGCTTTTTCTCCAACTGATATGGATACCTATATATATCTATCTCTCTTATATTATCATCTATATCTTTTATAGCCTTCTGCATCTTCCTATAGTTATTTTTTCTATTTAAGCCAATCTGAAATGCCATATAGTATTTACTAGCTCTCTCAATTAGATACTGTATCTCTTTGCTCTGCATTAGCATCTTCTCCTCTTCAGAGAACTTATACTTATGCTCTTTTGCTATAGATTTAGCCCCTTCAAGCAAAACTTCACTATATTTTAGAATCAATCGTGCATTTGACTCATTTGTCTTCTGATTTGGTAACTGCTTAATCTGCTCTATTCGGTAGGTAAAGTAATCAAGTATATTTTTTGTATGAGTATCTGTTGTTGTATCTGCAATGTCTGCTACAAAAAATTGAAGATTATTTATATTTTTAGATAGTTGATTTTTGAGCAGAGTATCTGCTGGTTTATTGTAAAAAAAGAGATAATCTGTGGCAATCTTTTGACTAAGATATTGAATATTTTCTGTAGCTTCAATAATCGTAACATCTCCTCTCGTCGAACAGTATGTCGACTCAAACAAACTCAAAACAGCAGTTATAATATAGAAGAAATTTCTCATCTTATCCCCCTCTTTACTATTTATATTTAGCTATATATAATTTTGTTACATCACTCATTATCTTGCTAATATCGTCAGTTGCATCGAGAACTATTTGAGGCAACTCACGACCATTATAAAGTTTATGAGAAATCTTCCATAACTTATCTATCTTTTTCAACTTTTTTTCGATAGATTTTGTATTTCCTTTGCTTTTCATTAACTTCTGATGATTACTCTTGAAAAGCTTTATACTTTCACTTAGCTTCTCTTTTGAACCCTTGATGTCAGATTTATATGCTATATAATATTTCGCTATTCTCTGTGCCAATATCTGCTGTTGACCAGATGTGGTAATAGAATCAAATGCCTCTTTTTTGAGACCTTTTCTAAGAGATGAAGCTACACTCCTACTTGAGCCTAAAACCGACTCACTTAGATTCAAAATTGACTTAGCACTCTTTTGACTAAATGGCTTTTTAGACAGACTCTTTAGACTACTACTCTTTTTTATAAAACTTGTAACTTTAGCACTTTTAGTCAAAGAGTTTATCTCTCTATATACTTTTTGAAAATCTCTCAATGCACTGTTTAACTGTCTCTCTGCATCATCTATTCCAATTTTATTTACCACACAGAGATAAGCCTTTGCTACTCGTTGCGATAACATCGTCTGTTGATTGATTATATTTATCAGTTCTACATCCTTCGCATTCGCTACTACTGCTTTGGAAAATAGTATATTGATTAAAAAAAATATAATGACAATCTTACTATTCAATCTCTTCATATCTTGCTCCTTAGTACTCTTCCAAGTTTCTAAAATTTGTCAATATATAGAGAAAGGTCGAGAAGATTTTCAAACTTACTCACCCTCTCTATGAATAGTATTATACCTAAATTTTTAACATTTTTTGTGTAATTTTGTAAAATTTGGTTAAATTTATAAATATTGGTAATTTTTTATTTTAAGGTCGTATGCTTTTAATTGTTATTATCTATTCTATTGTTATATCAGTTTAACACCATACAATATAATTAATTTCTTAAAGTTTCAATATAAAAAAAAATTTAATTTATTTTGTAAATTTTAAAATACTACACAGTTTAAACACAATTCTTTTGCTATAATAACAGTGTGAGAGTCAAATTTTCCCCCTTTTTCCCCCATTTGACTCTCATATAGTATTAGCTTCACCTTTTTATACATAACATTCTCCCAAATATCATGAATACAAAACACTTGAAGCTATTACACTTAAATATCTCTTTAATGAAAAAACCACCTACCATCATAAGGAATAAGTATATCAATAAAATTTCTCCAAGCATCTACAGAGAATAATGCCTCTTTTGCCAGTGTAAAATCTGGAGCTACAGACAATAAAAAGTATAAAGAAATATATATAATTACATTTTGTATCTTATCTGTTCTTGTCTTTAGTTTAAAAAATTTAAGTGCTGTACCTGAAGATTTTTTTATTCTCTTATTTCTCAAATCCACACTATATATCTCATCCAAAATTAGATGTACTATATATCCCCAAGTTATCATTATCCCATAAACCCAAGAGATTAGAGAGTTTAGTCCAAAAAATAGCTCCATAACAATAGCTGTAACAACTCCCCAAATAATCGCTACAGGGATAGAGTGAAACATTCCTCTATGTCTTGATACTTTCCTAAAGACTTTGATAAAACCAAAACGAACAAGAGAAAAAACAGCTCCTGCCATAATTAGCATCTCCACAATAGAGTAGGAGGATAGCTTCATAAAAACAGCCAAAATAGTAAGAAGTAGAGAGATTACAGAAAATCCTATACCTATAGATTTAGAGTTATCTGCATCTATATCTGGCATCAATCCACCAAAAGTTCCCAAGGCAAACGCCATAACAGCCTCAGTAGGTTCAATAACCTCCATAGAGAGCATAGACCCACTAACAACAGCACTAGCAACAGCAGCGACTACAAGATGTGTATTAAAATTAGCCATCTAATCTCCAACTCTTGTAATAAGTTTATGCTCTCTACCCATAATATCCTCAACTATCATAGAGTTACTAAATAGTACCATATATGGTTTTGGTCTCTGCATCCGTCCCGTTCTACTCTCTGTCTCTATAGCAACATCTACCATCCAACCTCTCCATGCAATATCCCCACCATAGGCTAACCCTTTTCGTTTATATGCTCGTTGAGGTTTAGAGAATGTATAGTGTGCAGAGTCTGCTCTTTTTATCTTGTTTGAGAAGTAGTTTTTTATCTTCTCTCGATAGTCTCGTGGAGGATAACCATACTGAGAGGTTGCACGGATAGGTGTCCCAAATGAGGAAGCTCTTCCTTTTGTAGGCTTTGGACTCTGTGTCTGAACACACGCTGTAAATAGTATTGTAGAGGCTATTATTAGGGTTTTTTTCAATATTCTTTTCATAACCGAATTATGCAACAGAACTCTATAAAGTTTAATTAATTATTAAGAATAAATAGAATTTAATAGGATATACGAGAAGAGTAATTATTAAAAACAGAGCCAAACTTAAAATATTATATCTTCAAACAATTAGCAAAAATATTTAATAAATTTTTAATATTTACTACTCTTTTACTATTTTTTATGCTATAATTTTCCTATGAGAGTTAATAAATTATTCCTCCTCCTTGATAGATTAAAAACTCTCTAATATTAACAAGCTTCATATATCATACACTATTACTTCCCCCTATAAAAAATTAAAGTATGAAGCTGTTATAATCCAAAATGAAAATCATCAAAAATAGTATCATATCTATACTTATAACTCTATCTATCTTATCGCTGTTAAACTTTTTATACCCTTTGGATATAGATAGGTTACAAAAACCAAAATCAACTCTCATATATGACAAGAGTCATAAACTACTCTCTGTTAGATTAAGCCCTGATGGCTATCTTCGTATCCCTATAAAAAGCAGTGAGATAAATCAAAATATAAAAAAGATACTCCTAGGTTACGAAGACCAATATTTTGAGAAACATTTTGGTATCAATCCTCTAGCTATTATTAGAGCGTTATGGTTTAACATGACAAACCAAAATAGAATAGGTGCATCTACTATAACTATGCAAGTAGCTAGAATGATGCACCATAAACCTAGAACAGTTAGTCAAAAACTCGTGGAGCTACTCCAAGCCCTCCAACTAGAGCTAAACTACTCCAAAGATGAGATTTTAACCCTATATCTAAACAACGCACCCTATGGTGGTAATGTAGAGGGGTTTGCATCTGCCTCATTTAAATATTTTAATCTCCCCCCCTCCTCTCTCTCTATCTCCCAAATAGCTTATCTAACAAGCATACCAAAAAATCCAAATAGAAATAGACCAAAAGCAGATAGAGATGTAACTCAAATCAAAAACCGTCTACTCACAAGACTATATGAGCTAAAACTATTAACAGAAGAGGAGTATCAACAGACAAAAGAGGAGAGAATATCTATAGATATAAGAAACCTACCAAACAAAATACCTCATCTATCAAGATATATCCGTAAGGAGGGAGAAGTAAATACAACCATAGATATAACTCTACACAACAGAGTCCAAAGACTCATAAGCTCACAGACCAAAGCCCTAAAAAAGTTTGGAGTTCACAACGGTTCAGCTATAGTTATCGACAACAAAACTATGAATATCTTAGCCTATGTAGCCTCACAAGATTTTAATGATAATAGATATGGTGGTCAAAATGATGGTCTAAAAGCCCTAGTCTCCCCTGGTTCAACCCTAAAACCACTAATCTATGCAAAAGCCTTGGAGCAAGGAATCATAACCCCTCTCAAAAAGCTATATGATGTTCCACTTTTTATAGATGGTTACAAACCTACTAACTACTCAAAACTATATCTAGGAGAGATAACAGCTACAAAAGCCCTACAGTACTCTCTAAATATCCCTGCTGTTGAGCTTGATAGACTACTAAAAGATAAGAGCCTCTACTCTCTGCTAAAAAATCTCAAAATCTCATCTCTCAACAGACCAAAAAAATACTATGGCTCTGCTCTAGCTCTTGGAGGTTGGGGATTGCCACTTAGAGAGAATGCTGAACTCTTTGCTATGTTAGCAAATAGTGGAGTATTTCAACGCTCATCATATCTACAAAATAGCAAACAGCACAAAAAAAAGATACTAACCAAAGAGTCTACTTATCTAATTAGCAATATCTTAGCAGATGCTCCACGAACAGAGTTCTCCTCATCATGGGAGTTTATAAAAAATATGCCAAAGGTTGCATTTAAAACTGGAACCTCTGCTCATGCAAAAGATATGTTAACTATAGGTTATACACCAGAGTATACTGTAGGAGTATGGTTTGGAAACTTCTCAGGAAAATCTAGTAAAATTCACAACCATCACTATGCAACAGGTCTACAGTCTGCTTCACCTGCTCTTTTTAAAATTTTTAAACTTTTGGGAAAACAGAGCTGGTTCCAAAAACCAAAAAACATCATTAGACAAAATATATGCCAAGATGCCATAAAGATAGGCAGTTGTATAAAAACAACCCAAGATGATATAATAAAAGGTATAAAACCCAAAACCCCCTGCTCTGCCCTAAGAGCCGAAGTTCTATCATATCTCATAGAGAGTCAAAAGATAGACTCCATAGCCCAACTATCCAAACACCACTGCTATGACAAATGGACAAAATACAAACCTCTAATCACAAACCCTATTCACAACAGAAGCTACACCCACAATAGACTACTACCAAATGAGCTAAAAAAAACCATGCTACAGTGCTACTCATTTGACTCAAACAGTACAATATACTGGCTAATAGACAAAGACCCTCCCATAGTATCCAAATCAGGAGAGAGGATATATCGCTATCTATCACCCAAAAAACACACCATCTCCTGTCTCGACGAGGGAGCAAAGATTCAGACTATATCTGTTTGGATGGATGAGATTTAATTTAAACCAATATTCTAAAGACTCAAAACCCACCAAATCCAAAATCCATAACTTGAAAATTTGGGTCAGAGTAGCCAAACTGTGCAGAGGTTCCTCGTAACATAGTAATATCCATCTTTGGGTCAATCCCTTGTGGACAGACCCCTGTACACTCACCACACAAAGTACAATCCCAAACTCCATTTAGTTGTATGTTATCTATAGTGCTTTTGAGATTGCCCTCTTTTGAATAGGCTGTATATCTATAAGCACGAGTTAGAGCAAAAGGCCCTATAAAGCTTGGATTTACCTCCAAGACAGGACATGCCGAATAGCAGGAGCTACATAGTATACAATCACTCTGTTTCTCTGTTAGTTTTACCTGTTGAGGAGTGGGTGCTATCTCTTTGGTCTCTTGTAACCATGCTGTTGAGGTTTGTAGAGTCTCTCTAACTTTTTTCTTGTTGACTTTCAAATCTCTTTTGACCTCATGATACTTTAGAGGCTCTACCAAATCACCATCATTTATAGTGTGAGAACACGCCAAGACCTCTTTGCCATTGACTCTAACAGCACAAGCTCCACAGATACCTGAACGACAGTTTGAACTAAAGGTTAGAGTGTTATCTTCTCTGCTTTTTATCTCATAGAGAGCAGAGAGTAGAGTAGTGCTTCTGAATGGAACATTATATTCAACTATCTCATTTTGACGATTTATCTTAATTTTCATCACTTTTTACCTTTTCAAATCTATGTTGTAGCACCTCATCCTCTATCCAGTATACAGAGTGTGCTTGATATAGTCTCTCCTCATTTGGAAATGCCTCTTTGTAGTGTGCTCCTCTACTCTCATCTCGAACTATTGCAGAGTCTAATAGAACCTCTCCTATCTCCAATACATTTATAAATTGTAAGAAATCGACTAGATTGCTATTGTTCTTTTTCTGTTTATCTCCAATTCCCATATTATCAATAGAAGCCTTTATCACTCTTAGCTCATTTAAAAAGTTATTGAGCTGGTTGTTATCTCGAATGATTCCTGCATACTTATAAAACTTCTCTCCTAACTCATTTTGAGTATTATAGAAGTTTATCTCCCAAGGGTACTCCTCAAAGAGTCCATCTATATACTCTCTATCTCTCTCTAGTTGAGTAGTGTTAGTTATATAATCAAGCTCTAATGGAGTTTTAGACGCATTGATACCTGCTAGACGACCCATAGAGACTATCTCTAATAGAGAGTTTCCACCTAAACGGTTTGCTCCATGTATCTTGGCATTTGAACACTCCCCTACAGCATAGCAATTTTTTAGACCAGAGACCTCAAGAGCTTGGTTTACATCTATACCACCCATAGTATAGTGAGCTACAGGTTTGATAGGGATAAGCTCAAAAGCTGGGTCAATCCCCTCATGTAACTTGCATAGGTGAACCTCTTGGGGCATAAGTTTTAATATCTTCTCCTCTCCCAGATGCCTAATATCCAAAAAGACATCCTCTCCACTCTCTATCTGTAGAGTAATAGCACGAGCTAAAATATCTCTAGTGAGTAGCTCATCTACAAATCTCTCGCCTTTGGAGTTGACTAGGTAGCCCCCCTCTCCTCTAGCACTTTCACTTATAAGTATAGCAGAGCCTCTTAGTGCTGTTGGGTGAAACTGTACAAACTCTATATCAGAGACCTCTCCACCTGCACGAAGAACAGATGCAATACCATCTCCTGTTGAGTCATCTGCATTGGTTGTAAAGTTTTTGTAGATACTACTATATCCACCCGTAGCTATTATGGTTGCTTTTGCTCTAATCTCTAACACCTCTCCTGTTGTGATATTTAGAAAAGTAGCACCTTGAACCACCTTTTTCTCAACAATAAGATTTAGTAGCATATACTCCTCTACCATCTCTATCCCATTTTTCAGACAGCTATCATAGAGTGTATGTAGAATTTTGAGACCTGTGTAGTCCTGTGCATAACATGCTCGTTTGCTAGAGGCTCCACCTAGTCGTCTTTGGGCGACTTTGGACTCATCTGTTCTATCAAAAGGAACACCCAAACTCTCTAACCACTCTATAGTCATAGGTGCATCCTCACACATCAATCTAACCATACTCTCATCACAAAGCCCATGAGAGGAGTTGATAGTATCTCTAATATGAGCCTCTATAGAGTCAGGAATTACATTTCCCAACGCTGAATTTATTCCACCCTGTGCCATAGAGGTTTGTGAAGTTGTGGGGTGATTTTTTCCTACAACTATCACAGTTGAACCCTCCTCTTTGGCTGATAGTGCAGAGGACAATCCTGCACCACCTGAACCTATTATTAAAACATCTAGCATATAAACTCCCAAAAAATTTATAATAAATATACCATTTTTCTGATAAAATAGCGTGAAAAAGCTTTAATTTTCATTTTAAGGTTAGATAATCTCAACTACAAGAGGTATTAGTTATAAAAACACTACACATATATCCAACATCCAGAGCTATTCGCAAAAGACAACAGGGGCTTAGAGCCAATAACTCTCTGCTTCCTACACTAATGCGTATAGATGAGTTTGAACGCAGAGCTATTATACTTCCTGCGTTGACTATGGTTGATTCATTGCAACGAGTTCTCTTGTTACAAGAGGCGACCAAGTTTAGCTCGTTTGATGAGTTAAAAATAAACCGTGAACTAGTACGATTTTTTACTAGAAGTGACTCTATATTGAAATTTTTTGAGGAGCTAATCTATGAGAGTGTAAGTTTTGATGATTTGATAGATGCTGATGCCTTTGTAGAGTTCTCGGAGCATATAGATATACTATCTGAACTACTAGAGAACTACAGAAGGATACTAATCTCCAAAAAATTGACAGATAAGGTTTTTGTTCCCAAAAATTATCAGTTAAATTTAGGTTTTGTAGAGAGTTTTGATAGATTTGAACTCCACCTAGAGGGGTATATGAGCCGTTTTGAGCTTAAAATTATAGAGGAGATTTCAAAACGAAAACCATTTATTATACATATGCAAACTAGCAAGTTTAACAAAAAAGTCCAAGAGAGATTTTTGGAGCTAGGTATAGAGGGGTTGGAGGAGGATAGTTTTGTCTCTTTTGAGTTACAGAGCAAAAAAATCATCCATAGTGAAAAAAATAGCCAAAAAATCAGAGCAGATATACTCTCTGTAGAGGAGAGACTACTACAGATACCTATTTTATTTGAGTCTGTACAGAAGATGGTAGATAGTGGAGTAAGACCCGAAGATATAGTTGTTATACTTCCTGATGAGAGTTTCAAAAATATAATCCATCTCTATGATAGATTTAATAACTTCAACTTCGCTATGGGGTTTGATTATACGACAACAAAAGCATATAAACGACTTGATGCCATATATCAGTATTGGCAGAGTTTCTCTGATGAGTCTATTATTTTGCTCAAAAAGTATGATATAGAGCGAGAGAGACTAAATGAGATGACTCTATCGCAAAAGATAGGAGTAGAGGAGTTTTTTGAACTCATCTCTCCTTTTGATTTGGACTTAAAGAGAAAAGTGGTAGAGGAGTCTCTATTTTATTTCAAAAGAGTATTCAAAGAGGAATATATGAGCCTAAAAAATTGGCTCTTTCTTTGGCTTAGACGACTAAGTAAATTAACTCTTGATGATGTTAGAGGTGGCAAAGTTACTGTAATGGGAGCTTTGGAGACTCGTGGGGTTGGATATGAGGGTGTAGTTATTGTTGATTTCAATGATGGTATAGTCCCTGCTATTCCTGCAAAAGATAACTTTTTGAACTCATCCATCCGTAAATTTGCGAATCTACCAACTAAAAACGATAGAGAATCTCTACAAAAACAGATATATAAACGACTATTAGAAGAAGCCAAAGTAGCTACAATTATATATAGCACAAGCAACAATAGAACACCTGCATCATATCTCTATGAGTTGGGTTTGGGAGTAGGAGTGCATATTGAACCAAACTTGGAGCTTTTATATAATGAACCAAATCAGATTATAGATGAGGTTGACCCTATTGTAGAGAGATTTGATGCTAAAGCTATCACTTGGTCTGCCACAAGACTCAAAATCTTTTTGAGTTGTAGGAGAAAATACTACTATATCTATGAGCAGAAACTAAAACCAAAAGATGATGATGAGATAAATGAGGGGCAGTTTCTACACAAGGTATTGGAGAATCTCTTTAGAGATAGAGCATATTTTGACTCTATAGAGGAGATGAGGAGTAGTATTGATAGGTTGATTGATAAACTATTGGAGAGCAATTCACCCAAAATTGCCTACTCCAAACTACTATGGAGAGAGAAGCTAAAAAAGTTTATAGAGAATCAAATTCACCACTTCAAAGCAGGATGGAGAGTAGAAGAGAGAGAGAAGCAGATAATAGGAGAGATAGATGGTATTAGATTCAAAGGTGTAGTAGATAGAATCGACCAAACAGCTACTCATACTCTAGTATTGGATTACAAAAGTGGCTCAATCAAAGAAGCAAATCGAACTAGAAACTTAGAGAATTTGACAGATTTTCAGATGAGCATCTATCATGAGATACTAAAAGAGAGTTATAAAAATATAGATTTGGCTTTTGTAGAGCTTTTTGGCAAAGGCGAAATTGTCCCTATTACGCTCTTGGAGGAGAAGAGCAAACTACTCTATAGTACTATCCAAGAGCTAAAAGGGACAAATCAACTCATAGCTAAGCGTTGTGATGAGGTTAGTCGCTGTCAATATTGTGACTTTACTCTGCTATGTCAGAGAGGTAACTATCTATAGTTCAGCTACAACCTCTTGGGCTGTAGCAACAAATTTAATATCTTTTACAACACCCTTTTCTATAGTTGCAACAGCTATTTTGTCTGCTTTCTCCTCATTTTTGAGTTGTTTTGCAATATTTTCATCATAAATTAGGAGTACAGAGTAGTTGCTCTTTTGAAAATCGGGTAAAGCAAATGTATTTCTAATAACTGTTGGCATAGGGCTAATATCAGCAATAAATAGGGCATGTTTTTTGGTCAGATAGTCGCTTTTTTGTGTCTTTAGAAACTCTTTGACTGTGTGTCCTGTTGCTTTTGCAAAAACCAAGATAAGTTTTTTTGTATCATCTGTTAGAGAGTGAGGTTTATCAAATTGGTCAGGCAGAGTGAAGCTTATTTTTGAACCTATATTGAGTCCATCTGTAGCAGTAGTAGAGTATTTTGTAGCATCATAGTTGTCTTTGCCATTGATGAGAAATAGCCCTCCAACAGCAATAATAACGAGAGTCAATAGACCTAGTAGAATTTTTTTAATCATTAGTATAATCCTTTGTTTTTTAGGATTATACCAAGTTTTGGTTAAGTCGGAGTAAAAATATCCGATTTAACTATCATTCATCTGATTTATTATCTCTAATGCCCGTCTTTTGGCATCCTCCACATCATCACCAAGAGCCAAAGAGATTGCCATTCGACGACCCACATGGGATTCTCTTTTACCAAATACTCTAACAAAAGAGTCTGCACTAAATGCAGTATCTGGAATATCTAGTTTTGGATTGGTTGAGGCTTTTTTTGCTTTGTATGCACCTGAAGCTCCATATCCATAAAAGATAGAGTTCAATGGAAGTCCAAGAACAGCTCTAATATGCATAGCAAATTCACTTTGGGATTGTGTAATGAGTGTTACCATTCCTGTATCATGAGGTCTTGGACTTACTTCTGAAAAGTAGACTTCATCTTCTCTAACAAAGAACTCAACACCAAAGATACCTCTGCCACCTAAACTATCTGTAACAGTTTTTGCCATTTCTATAGCTTTTTCTAGTGCAATATCACTCATAGGCATAGGTTGCCATGACAATATATAGTCTCCATCTTGTTGTAGATGTCCTATTGGTTCACAGAAGATAGTTTCATCTTCTGTTCTAGTTGTAAGTAGCGTAATCTCATAATCAAACTTGATAAACTCCTCAACAATTAGCTCACTAGCATCACCTCTAGCCTCTTTAGCTATCTCCCATGAGCGTTCAATATCAATAGCACTTTTTGCTATACTTTGACCATGACCTGATGAACTCATCACAGGCTTTATAACACATGGAAAACCAATCTTTTCAGATGCTCTTTTTAGTTCATCAAGAGTTTTAACAAATCTATATGCACTAGTCTTTAGACCCAACTCTTCGGATGCAAAAAGACGAATATTTTTACGATTCATAGTTTTGCTAACAGCCTCTGCATTGGGAATAACATGAAAACCTCTAGCCTCTGCCTCAAATAGAGCATCTATAGAGATAGCTTCAATCTCTGGTAAGATATATGTAGGTTGCTCTTGCTCAATAAGAGCGACTACGGCATCTTTGTCCAACATATCAATAACATGAGAACGGTTAGCCACAAAGTGAGCAGGAGCGTTCTCATATTTATCAACTGCAATAACTTCAAGACCAAGTCTTTGGGCTTCTATAGCCACCTCTTTGCCAAGTTCTCCAGAACCCAAAAGCATGATTTTAATAGAATCTTCTTGTAATGGGGAAGTAAATATCATGGTAGTACCTTATCAGTAAAATATTAGCAATATTCTATCTTAAAATTTTAAAAGATTTCATGTGATTTTGTGATTTTGTATTATAAAGCAGAATATAGAGTATATCCTGCTAAAATTTGAACTAGATTTGTTACAATCTAGCTTCGTATCTTCTAAGCATATAGAGTTTTTTGAGAATTTTTTTACGAGTAGCAATCTTCTCTTTTTTTCTAGCTTCTGTTGGTGTCTCATAGTGCTGTCTAGCTCTAGCTTCAGTTACAATTAAGTTTCTGTCGCATTGTCTTTTGAATTTTCTATAAGAGTCATCAAATGTGTCTCTTTGAGATAGTTTAATTCCTGGCATACTGTAGCACCTCCTTCCTTATCAAAATTTTCTGTCTTGCAGAAGCGATAAAATCGGTGAAATTATAGCTTAGAGTTTATTATAGTTAGGTGATTTATGTTATTATTCCAACATTACTCATACCACCTCGTTCCACCTATCCACAGGTGGAATGCAGACAGAACCAAGGATTTAAATGAAACTAAGAAGATTGCATATAGAAGATTACAAAATGTTCAAAGATTTTGATATAAGTTTTGTGAACGATTTATAGTTATGTTAAAGAGTTTGAATCTATTTTTAAAAAATTTGGAGAATTATAATGCAACCCATATACAAATCATGCTACCCCTTAGACAACAGATGCTACGAAGAGTACAATCTAACCGAAGATATACTAATGGAACACGCTTCCTTAGGAATGGCGAACTATATTAGAGAGAACTTCCCTAAACAGAGCAGTATTTTAATAGTCTGTGGGGTTGGAAATAATGGAGCCGATGGTATAGTATTGGCTAGACTACTCCAAGGTGACTATAATATCAAACTCTATATACCTTTTGGTGTCAAATCTGTAATGGCAAAGATACAAATAGAGAGGGTGCAGACCCTAAATATTGAGCTAATAGATAGAGTAGAAGAGGCTGATATAATTGTAGATGCTATATTTGGAGCAGGACTTAGTCGTGAGTTGGATGAGAGAACTCGCAGACTTATAGTCAAACTCCAAGCCCTAGAAGGCTTCAAGATAGCTTGTGATATACCAACAGGGATAGATATAGATGGAAACCCTATGCCTATGGCTCTATTTGTAAATGTGACTATTACTATGGGAGCTTTAAAAGAGGCACTCTACTCTGATATGTCGAGAGATTTTGTAGGGGAGATAATCTGTGTGGATTTGGGGATTCATCATGATAAATATATAGAGGGGTTTGATACAGATATATATCTCCTAGAGGAGAGTGACATGGTACTACCAACCCGTAAATTACTAAAAAGTACTCACAAAGGGAGCTTTGGACATCTCGCTGTTATAGCAGGAGAGAAAGAGGGTGCTGGAATACTCACAGCTAGTGCATCTCTGCGTTTTGGTGTAGGATTGACTACTATGGTTGGTGATATTAGTACATCTTTGCCACTGACTATTATGCGGAGTGACTCTCTGCCTTATAATACTACAGCTATAGCTTTTGGTATGGGGTATGGTGATGGTTTTGAGGATGAAATTGTTGATGATATTTTAGATAATGATGCACCGATTGTTTTGGATGCCGATATATTTCATGCTGAGATTATATTAGATTTTTTGGAACAGAATAGTAGAGAGATAATCTTAACCCCTCACCCAAAAGAGTTTGTGGCACTATGGAATATGACAGTAGAATCACCCATAAATGTAGCTCTACTTCAAGCCAATAGATTTGATAAAGTTCGTGAGTTTTGTGAGTTTTTTCCCAATGTAACACTACTTTTGAAAGGGGCAAATATGATTATAGCTCAGGGCGATAAACTCTTTATAAACCCTCATGGAAGCTCAAAACTTAGCAAAGGTGGCAGTGGAGATGTCTTGAGTGGATTGATAGGTGGATTATTGGCACAAGGTAAATCTCCACTTGATTCTGTGATTCATGGCTCTTTGGCTTTAACAGCAGGAGCAAAAGCTTATAATGGTAGCTCTTATGATATGCTTCCAACTGATTTAATAAAGGAGATAGGTAAACTTGAAAAAAATAGCAATACTATTTAGTGGAACAGGAAGTAATCTTGCTTACATCTTAGAGCATCTACATAAAAAAGAGTTAGAGGTAGTAGTAGCATTAACCAATCGACCCAATGCAGGAGGGATAACTTTTGCAAAAGAGCATAGTGTCCCTGTGGAGATTATAGACTCTACTTGTTTTGAAAAACGAGAGCTTTTTGATGCAGAGATAGTAAAAACTCTAAAAAGTTACAATCCAGAGTTGACAGTACTTGCAGGATTTATGAGAATCTTAACAACAGTTTTTACAGATGAGATAAAAGCTATAAATCTACACCCCTCGCTACTTCCAAGACACAAAGGAATCCAAGCTATAGAGCGAAGCTATGCAGATGAGTTTGATATAGGTGGAGTCTCTGTTCATTGGGTAACTAGTGAGCTTGATGGTGGAGAGATAATTTTACAAAAAGAGGTCTCCAAAATTGGAAAATCATTTGAAGAGTATGAAAATGAGATAAAAAGAGTAGAGAAAATAGCTTTGGCAGAAGCTATTATTAAATCTCTAACTAGCTCATGAGCTTTTTATATTGGGATTAATGCAAAGTTATAGGATTTTTTATGAAAAAATCTTCTTAACCTTATCCAAAATATTCTTTTTCTCTTTTTGAGGCTCTTTAATCTCCTCTTTTGGGGTAAAAACATCATCAGGTAGTTTATTATTGGGTGTTCCATCTACATTGACTACAAAAAGTTCAGGATGAATCAATCTTCTTAATTCACGGCGAACTACCATATTTGTGGTCATCAGACTCATAGAGCATCCATGACAAGTTCCTATGAGTTGGATATAGATAACTCCATCTTTGACCCCCAAAAGAGTAATCCCACCTCCATGAGAATTGACATAACCACTCACTTGTGGAAGCACATTTCTAACAGCATAATATAGCTCTTCATCTGAAAAAGGTATCATAATATCTCTCCTTTGTATAGTTTTAAATTATAATTATTATATAAATAGATTATAATACTACTATACTTAAATAGGAGTTATTTACTCCTATTTATTAAAAAAAACCTATTAGTTGTTTCTTTTACCCTCTACAAGCTTCTCTTTACTAGTTAAACTCTCCTCAAAAACCCCAAGATTCCAATTCACAAAACGAATAGCCACATAAATCATTGTTGGCAGACTTATATACCAAACTATCTCTCCTAAATATTCCATAATCCTCTCTCCTTAATAGTGGTGTGGGTCAGATTTGACCTCTTTGATTGTTAATTTGTTGTGTAATTAAAGATTTTATTACTCTTTGCTAACTATAATTCGCCTTCAATATAATTTCAAATTATTATATTACTCTAGAAAAGATTTGTGGGATGGTTTAGATGATAAAAATTAACACCTCTGTATCTGTTGTGGTTAGAATTCTGTTATGGTTCTTTATGCTTTTTGGTGGAGCTTGGTATAGTTTTGTCCAAGATATATCCAATCCATATTTTAATAGCATCTCTTTTCATCTACTCTCTACACTATTAGGAGCAGTTCTAACTATTTTAGCCTTTCGAGCCTCTGCAAATGGAGGAAAAGAGCTAACCAAAGGTAGAGTAGGAGATATTCCAAGGCTAGAGACCAATAGATTGGTAACCACAGGAATATACAACTGTATGCGTCACCCAATGCTCTTTGGTTTAACGCTTCTGCCATTGGGTTGGGCTTTGTTGTTGGGGATGCCCACTTTTATTACCAAAATCGCACCGTTGGAGATGATATTTATCATTATAATGGTAGTGATATTTGAAGAGAGAGAAGTTAGAGGTAAGTTTAATCAGTTGGATACCATTATTCAAGCCTCTTCTATGGTAGAAAATATCAACTCTTTACTAAGACCATATTTAGACCTTTCTAAAAATCAGGTAACACAAGAATTTTTAAATCTATTTGCATCTTACCATAACCATAGAGTCTATAAACGAGGAAAAAGAAAAGAAAAAACACCTATTGAGATATTGACAGGTGAAAAACAAGATAGAGATTGGATTGAACTTTTGATAGAACGGTTGAAAACAAAGAGACTGATTTTTTCTCTTAGTCTTAGTTTTTAGACTTGTTTATTGTTTTTTTCGATTGCCTTTGCTGGCAAGAGGGGAGTATTGTCTTTTTTTGAGGAGGAAAAGTGTACACTACTTTTTTGGAGTTAGGGGACATGCCGATTTTTTTAATGGATTAGCTATATACCTATATTTAGGGCTTCAAGTGTTACAATGTGGTACATGTTGGGTGTACCACTTGAAATCCCCATAATTAAATTACTTTCTAACAACAATCATAAACTTTTTATAATGTATTCTGTTTAAAAATATTGGAACATTTCTGGAACACTGCTATTTGATTAAAATATTAACAGAAGCAGTATGCTTCCCATTATTTTTTTAAAAAAAATAAAAATCTTCTTTCTGTCTACTGCTTCTGTTAGCGTTTATGCTAAAAAAAAATTAAAAAGGCTAACAACTGTTACAACAAATCTATATAAAACTAAAAAATACTATTGATAATATAAGAATTTAAAGCTATAATACGCTCTATGTATTCAATAGGTAAATTTGCAAAAAAATTAGGAATTACTGTACACACATTAAGAACTTGGGACAAAGAAGATAAGTTAAAACCGAAATATGTCAGTAAAGGTGGTCATAGATATTATGATGATGAACAACTTAATTAAATTCTTAAAGAGATAATAGAAGAGTTACAAAATGATAAGCGAAATAACAGCTAAACTCTTAGATACTCCAACGCAAACGAATAAGATAAGTTCAAAACCACAAAAAAAAGAAGAAGATGGTATCTTTGGCTCATTTGAGATAAGAATCAACAATAACAGTGATAAAAAATTCCTATATAAATTTGTGTACCCATATAAACATTGGCAAAATATGTTAACAGTGTTGGTTACAAGACTTTTTAAAGAGGATAACAAAGATTACAGATATTTTTTAGATTATGAGATAGTAAGAGCTTGTATTTCGGATACAAAAGGGACTAAAGAGAAGATTGATAAGATAAAATATATCAAAGATAAATATAAAAATGATAAACTTTATCAAGATCTAATAAAGGTTGGACAAGAATTAAAAAATCATAATTTAGTAATGATAATAAGAAGATATAAAAAGGATTTTCAAAATTATTTTATTACATTAGAAGATTACAAAAAAAATCCTGAAAAATATACGGGAAAACCTCAACTACCAAAACCAAGAAAATTATCAAAACTCACCCATTATTCAATCCCTTTAGATAATGCAAATGGTGTAAGATTTAAGGAAAATCAAATAGGTTTAAATTTAAAAGATAAAGTAAGATACTTCTATCTGGGTAAGATAATCAAGGATGGTAAAGTCTTAGATAAAAAAATTCAATCTGTTTCGGTGGTAATGAAAAACCAAGAGATATATCTATCTTTTGGCTATATTTTAAATGAAATCCAATATCATGAATCATTCCACAAAGTAATAGAAGATAATCACTCATGCCCTATAAATAGTACTCTTGCAGGGATTGATGTCGGTCTGAATAATCTAATTTCACTATTTATAGATGATAAAGAGAGTAAATCAATAATTGTTGATGGTGCTAAATATAAGCACTATAATAGTAAATTTAATAGGTTTATAGCGAAGCTAAATAGCTCAATATCCGAAGAAGTAATTGAGTATAAAACCATAACACAGAAAGATAAAACAGAAATAAAGATACCCATAAAATGGACTAAAAGAGGTCATAGATTAAAAAGATACATAAGTTTCTTATACAGAAAAAGAAATGATTTTTTTAAAACAGAATTTCATAAAATAGCTAAAAGAGTGGTTGAGTATCTAAAAATAAACAATACAAAACAGTTAGTTCTATCAAAGTCTATAGCGAAATTGATGAACAATGGCAACTGTAACCTAAGAAAGAAAACCAAACAGAATTTTATACAGATACCATTTATTGAGTTGCTCAATTATATTGAGGACAAAGCGATAAAAAATGGAATTGAAGTTATATTCATAAACGGTAACCACCTACCTACCCCAAAACAGGAACAAAAGCCTTACCTAAGAATACATTGCGTAGCTCATCCATAACATTTCGACCATTCTTCTTGACAGTAGAGATATATCCTTTGATTCGAGCAAAAAA
>Ga0256845_1000359_pt1 | contig 43635 bp, 45 predicted proteins | sample RiftiametaG_FD_189101 | JGI IMG/M metagenome (GOLD analysis project Ga0256845, IMG submission 189101) | Tube worm associated microbial communities from hydrothermal vent at the East Pacific Rise, Pacific Ocean - Riftia | ecosystem: Host-associated > Annelida > Integument > Unclassified ...
TAACCCAAAGCCCCAAACTCAAAAGCAAAATAGTCAATCCATAAATCAGACTATAACTATCTACAAATTTCAGAAGAACCCCACCCAATATAGGAAAAAACAAACCAAAAGAGACGATATTAGTCTGAATAGCTGTATAGATGGGTCTCTTCTCTTCGGGGGCTATCTCTATGACTAGATTCATGCTACTATTGCTAAATCCATCAAGAGCGATACCCATAAATAGAAAAATAAGAGCATAACTATAGATACTCTCTGCAACTAGAGCTACTAAAAAAGCCATTATCATAAAAACAAAAGCCAAAGATAGCATCTTTTCATAATTAGATATTCGTCGCCATAGTAGGCTACTTCCCAAAATACTACCCAACATCTGAACGGTTATAAATCCTCCCAATGCCCAACCTGTTAGGGTAAATGAACTATTGGCTTTTAGGATAATAAACGGCATAGAGATGAGGTATGAGTAGCTTAGAAATATGGCTAAAATCTGCTGTTGTAGTCGTTTGTCTTGCTTGAGTAGTGCTACTGCATTTTTGATAAAACTTTTGAAATTTTTCTCTTTGGTGGCTATATTCTCTTTGGATGGTTCATCTATGGTTACAAATGTTCCAAAACCGATAATCATAAATAGACTACTCACCATAAAAAGATAAGCGTAGCTCTCTGGTGCTTGAAAGTTATTGAGAACATATCCTGCTACACCACCACTAATAATAGAGGCGATTGAACCTGCAATTTGACGATTTGCCATAGTTTTACCACGATATTTTTTGGAAAATATCTTAGCCTGTAGCTCTTTGAAATATATCGCCCCAAATCCTGCTGTAAAAGAGAAGAAAAAAAGCCCAACCCCTATAAAAAATAGAGTTAGACCTTTGTTGCTATCTCCGATAAAATAGATACTAGCCCCAATACTAAACCAACTCAAAAATCGAAAAAAGAAGACTTTGCCTAGATAGGGAAGAACCCTTTTATAAGCTTGTGCATGAAATGCCGCATAGAGTTGAATGGTCACGGCTCCTCCACGAAGTAGAGAGGTAAAAATCCCTACTATTATCACACTATCACTGAAATGATGAATAATCAGTGGTAGAATGGTTGATGGTTCAGCTATAGTTATAGCTAGGGCTAAAAAAAAGGCGTGAGTTACATTTTTGTAGTTGTTTTTGGGGTTGTCTATCTGATACATATTATCTACGATTTAAAAGCTCTATTGTTTGCTTTTCCTCTCCCTGCTCCTAATCCACGACCTTTGCCATCTCCTTGACATGCTTGGGTATTTCTATTAGCTCTGCCTTCTCCTCTTCCTTGACCTGTTCCATCTCTCAAACCTCTACCCTCTCCAGCACCGTTTCCATTGCCGTGACCATCTCTAAGTCCATTACCTCGTCCTCTTCTGTTTCCTTGATTTCTCATTTTTTATCCTTTTAATGATTTCTTTTTTCTATTTTAATAGCTTTTTGATGAAGTAGAGCATCAGCTACTTTTTTTCTAGCCGACTCTACTAACCTCGAAAATGTGGTTCTTGAAATTCCCATCCTATCAGCTGATTCTTGTTGGTAGAGAGACTCAAAATCTGCTAACCGTATAGCCTCTATCTCATCCTCATAGAGAATAATATGCTCAAGCCTATTACCCCTTATCCCACAAGGTTTAAAACAGACCTTTGAGTGGTCAGCTTCTATATTTCTCTCTTTTCTTTTTCTTCCAAAACCATTCATTTTACATCCTATATATGCACATATGTTCGTATTGTAGCAGAAAAATATCTGCTTGTCAATAGCTTGAAGTTATAATTTATATAATTTGAGATTATCAAGAAAAGAGAGTTATAACAATCATCCCATTCACAATCCCACTATTTTTAGTGGGTATAAACTCTCTAACTCTACCCAATCTATAAAGCTTCTTTTTATCAATCTTCTCATATAAAAACCTTCTCTCATCATTTGCCACAGTTCTAATGACCATTAATGAACCCTTTGGTAACTCCTTTGCTAATCTCTTTAATCCCTCTTCTTTATCTCTAATCAATCCTGCTACATAGATAATTATAGGTCTCTTCTCATTTAAATTTAAATCGAAAAAATTCCCCTCTTTATAGATAATCTTTCGTCCAAATCTATCTTTTGGAATAGCTTTTTTGGCTAAACTCAAAGCCTCTTTTGAAATATCAATGCCTACTTTTGGGATATTTAATCGTAAAAGTTTCAAACTCAAAGGCAAACAACCCGAACCAATAAAGATAATTTTATAATATTTTTTTCTATCAATTACTTTTCGTAGAGAGAGTGTATCAAAAGCCAAAAGTTTTTTATATTTTGGATAGAAATCAAACCTTTTATAATCTCCTTGCATAGAGAAGTACTTTTCCATACTATAACCTCTATAGCCCCATATTATCTGCAATCGTTGAACTATATCAATAGGAAGAGTAGAAAATAGGGTTAACTCTTTTTGTAACTCTGCAAATAGTTTATTAATTTCTATATTGTAATCAAGTGGAAAATTTAGTTCTATCTCTTTTATTGTTTTTAAAAGTTTTTGATGTGGGTTAGTGTTCATTATCTTGGTCATGGGTATCCTTTTTCTCTGAAATGCTATAGGAATATAACTTACAAAATCTTTTAGATGATAACGATTGTCAATTTAATATCTAGTTAAGCAAAAAGTAGAGATACTACGATTATAAAAAATAAAACTGATAGTAGTTATCAAATTTAGAGGTATCTTTTAGATGACAAAAGAAGCATTAGAAAAATGTATTAAGAGAAAAAATATAAAACACTCACAAGCAAGAGAAGCAATATATAAAGTTCTACAAGATAGCAATAGGTGTTTAATGGTTTCGGATATAGCTGATAGATTGATTGAGAGTTATCCCAAAAAAATCTCTACCAATACTATCTATAGACATCTAAATCTTTTTGTAGATTGTGAGTTGGTCTTGGTAGTCCAAGATGATTTTAAAAGAGCCTACTACACTATCAAAGAGGATAGAGTTATGATTTTTAGAGTTTGTCTGCGTTGTAATGGGGTAAAAGAGTTAAATATGGATGAAAATCTTATATGTGATGAGTTTAAGGATACAGAGTTTATTACTATTCATAAACGGTGTCCAAAATGTAAAAAATAAAAGTTCAAAAGAGGGAAAGCATTATAGAATTTGTAATTTTCACTACTGCTACCTCCTTTTCTTTCCCTCTTTTGAGTTTTTATATATTTAGGAGAAATTATGAAAAAAATAGGATTAGCAATACTACTAAGTGGTATCTTGTTACAAGCACAGGTCATACCTGCGATTAATTCAAAAGGTGGAGCTATGACTCTACCAAAAGGCAAGTTAAAAATAGGAGTAAAATATATTTATCTCAAAAAAGATAGTATGTTTGATGGTTCAAATGAAGAGGTCAACAAAGAGCAATTAGATGCCACTGCAAAAGTTACTATTTTAGGCTTGGTCTATGGAGTAAAAGATAATTTTGATATTAGAGTTGCTTTACCCTATAAAGAGATTGAAGCTACTGCAAAACTAGGTCAAAACAGTGTGGCTATTGATAATAGTGGTATTGGTGACATGGTTATTATGGGTCGATATGTAGCTCTACCTATGAAAGAGAATGGTTATCAACTCTCTATTGGTGGAGGAGTTAAACTTCCAACAGGTTCAACAAATGAGGGGTTTAAACAAGCTCCACCCTTTGCTAAAGGGATAAATACACCTATGCCTACACAGATGGGAACAGGGGAGTTTGAGTATAAAGCAGAGATAGGTTTATCAAAGGTTATAGATAGCGATATGAGAGTTGATTTCAACACTCTCTATACCTATCGACCAAAAGCAAAACATGATTATGATTTTGGAAATGAGCTAAGTTATGACCTCTCTTTTACAGATGCTATTACTAAAAATATCAATTTAGGTATTGAGTATAATGGGAAATATAATAGTAAAACAGATATGGGAGATGATACTAATCCTATGCTTCGCTCAAAACTTCCATTTAAAGCTTTTAGTGGAACAGTGGGATATATTACACCTCAAATTGAGTATCTTCCCTTTGATAAACCAAAAGTTCATATAGGTTTAGGTGTCTCATTTTTGGCTCATTATAATGTGAGTGAGTATCAACCACTAGAGAAACAGAGAATTATTTTTAGATTAGCTTATCTATTTTAATTTAATAATCAGAAAAAGGAACAAAATGAAAAAATTACTTATAGTCATAGCTATAATCTTGGGTTTAGGTCTAATCCTAAAATTTACTGTATTTAAAGGCATGTCAAAAGAGGTAGAGGTTTTTGAAAAGACCTCATCAACTAAAAGCAATTCAAATAAACTTAAACAGCTAATTATTGCAGGTCCTTCGGCTAGTGTTTCACACCCTATCTTTAAAATGATAGAGGATGGTGTTTTTAATGAGTTGGCAGAAAAAGTGGTATTTAAACTATGGAAAAATCCTGACCAACTTCGAGCTATGATTATAAACAGAGAGGTTGATTTTGTGGCTGTGCCTACAAATGTAGCTTCTATTCTCTATAACAAAAAGCAACCTATTAAGCTTTTAAATGTCTCTATTTGGGGGATTTTGGAGATTTTATCAAAGGATAAAAATGTTCATACCATAGAGGATTTAAAGGGTAAAGAGTTGGTTGTGCCTTGGCGTGGGGATATGCCTGATTTGGTTCTTCAATCAGTTATCAAGCAAAAAGGGTTAAAAGAGGATGATATAAAACTTATCTATGTCTCTAACCCAATGGACGCAGCACAACAACTAATTTTAGGCAAAGCTGACCATATTTTGCTTCCTGAACCTGCTACCTCTATGGTGCTTAGAAAAACAGGTTCATTTCCTGTCAAGATAATAGCCCCAACGGTATTTAGAGCGATTGATTTACAAAAGGAGTGGGGAGAGGGTTACAAAAGAGCCACCAAAATACCACAAGCAGGTATGGCAGTAGTTGGCGATATGATAGAGAAAAAAGAGATAATAGCCAAGTTCAAAACAGAGTATGCCAAAGCTATGGAGTGGTACAAATCTCACCCAAAAGAGTCTGGGGAGTTGGTGGTTAAGTATGTGGAGATGTTTAATGCCAAAGCGATAGCCGACTCAATAGAGCATGTTCAGTTAGATATAAAAAGTGCTACCGAGTCCAAAGAGGAGTTGGAGTTTTTCTTTGATGTGTTAAAAGAGAGAAGCCCAAAAATTATCGGTGGGGCATTGCCTGATGAGAACTTTTTTATAAAGGATTAATCAAAGTGAAATCATTACTAAAAATTCTTAGAGATTTTCCTGCTTATCTTTGGAGTGGGTGGGGAGCAGTTGCGAGTATTTTTCTCTTTATTGCCCTTTGGGATGTAGGAAATCAGATTTATGGAGATTTGATTTTACCATCTCCATTAGAGACTTTTTCAACTCTTGGCACACTTTTTCAAGATGCTAAATTTATGGACAATCTTTTTATTACGCTCAATCGTGCTATGGTGGGTTTTGGTATCTCATTGGTTATCGGTACAGCTCTTGGACTATTGGCAGGTTTTTTTGTTACGGCTTCGATTGTGAGCCGTCCTATTGTGACTATTTTAATGGGAATGCCTCCTATTGCGTGGATTGTTTTAGCCATGATTTGGTTTGGAATGGGGGATGCTACAGTTGAATTTACGGTAGTTGTTGCTTCTTTGCCTATTGTTTTTGTGGGTGCATTGCAAGGGACTAGAACGCTAGAGGATAAGTTTGAGGAGATGGCAGATATTTTCAAAGTACCTATGATGATGAAATTTACCGATATTTATCTACCTCATATTTTCTCTTATGTCTTTCCTGCGTGGGTTTCAGCTTTGGGTATGGCTTGGAAAATTGTGGTTATGGCTGAACTCTTGGCTACCAGTGATGGATTGGGGGCAAGTTTGGCAATGGCAAGAAGTCAGCTCGATACCTCCACGGCTTTGGCTATTGTAGTGGCAATGGTTGGGCTTTTGATGTTTGCAGAGTATATCTTTTTAGAACCAATTAAGAGAGAGGTAGAGAAATGGCGAGATTAAAAGTAGAAAATCTAAGCTTCTCATTTGGTTATGATACCATTTTAGAAGAGATAAATTTTGAGATAAATGAGGGAGAAGTGGTCTCAATAGTAGGTCCAAGTGGAGGAGGAAAAACCACACTACTTAGACTATGTGCTGGTCTGCTTGATAGACAAGAGGGAAAAATAGAGAATAGCTTTGAGACACAAGCAATCGCATTTCAAGACCCACGATTGCTACCATGGAAAAATGTAATAGACAATATCGCCTTTGGACTTAAATCTATGGGAGTCTCTACCCAAGAGAGAGAAAAGAGAGCCAAAGAGATAGCTCTAAAATTTGACCTTGAAGAGAGTGATTTTGATAAATTCCCCAAAGAGCTAAGTGGTGGAATGAGTCAAAGAGTATCATTTGCAAGAGCCTTAGTAACCAAACCAAAACTTCTCTTTTTAGATGAGCCGTTTTCTGCTTTGGATATTGGACTCAAAAGAGAGCTTCAAAACCATGTAATGGAGCTTATCGCCAAAAAAGAGATAACCATCTTTTTTATTACCCATGATATTATGGAAGCGATACGATTAAGTGACAAAATTCTGCTTTTAGCTCCTGACCCTGTTGGTAGAATTGTCAAAGAGTTTACCTTTGAGATGCCTCAAGAGCAGAGAGATGATGAGTATGTTTACGGTCAAACAGCAAAAATACTTAGCGATATAGATATTATAGAAACCTTTGAATTGGAGTTTAAGTGATGGAGTATAAAGCATTTTTTATTATATTTATTTCTGTTCTTGTTGCAGAGATGGGCGATAAGACTCAACTTGCTACTTTTGGATTTGCAACCAATCCTGACCATACAAAATGGCTAGTTTTTGGAGCTTCTGCTTTGGCATTGGTAGTATCATCAGCTATTGCCGTTCTGTTTGGAGAGGTTATAACCAACTATATTGGAGAGAAAACTTTAACAGCTATCTCTGGAGTAGTTTTTATTATTATTGGAGTATGGACTCTATGGGGGCTTAGATAATGGCGGCAACAAAACACTACGAATCATATCCTGATGGAGATTTTCCAAACTATTTAGCCTATGGCTTTAGACCTGCTTTTTTACTTATGTCGCCCTATATGATACTATCTATTCTACTTTGGGGACTCTATTATAGTGGATATATTACACTTCCTTTTATAGGTGATACTCTAAGTTGGCATATTTATGAGATGCTTTTTGGTGTAGGATTTTTGGGAATGAGTGCCTTTATATTTACAGGAGCACCTGAACTTTATCCTGGAACTGTGCCAATAGTTGGAAAAACCCTACAGAATATTATGATACTTTGGATTTTGGGAAGAGTTAGCTTTTGGTTTATGGATATAATTACTCCTTATCCCTCTGCTATTATCAATATTGCTCTTTTTGCATGGCTTACACTTTTGGTTTATAAACCAATATTTCAAGACCCTGCCAAACGCCATGTAAGCATTGCTTATGGATTTGTGGCTGTTCAAATAGTTCAAATATGGTTCTACTTATCGGTTTTTAAATGGGTAGATACCACACCACTAGAGATACTAAAAATCGCTTTGGCTGTTTTTTTAGTCTTGATACTACTATCTATTCGACGCGTAAATATTGAGGCTGTTAATGAGATTATAGAGCTAGAGGAGAAAAATGAAGAGATATTCTTTGCACGACCACCTGCCTATAACTTAACTATGTTTTTAATAGCTCTCTTTGCAACAGTTGAGTTTTTCTACCCAACTAATAGAGTCTTAGGATGGATAGGTTTAGGGGTAGCAAGTGCTTCACTTGCTATCTTAAATGATTTTATAGCCTATGATGAAGAGAATATCTTAGGAAAAAGATTAATTCGAGCATTAATTACTGTTCCCGTGCTTATCTCTATAGGTTATGGACTAATAGGATATAACTACTTAACAGGCATAAACTACAATAATGGAGATTTACTACATATTCTAACTAGTGGAGCGTGGACACTCTCTTTTTATCTTGTAATGATAGTTATAACCATAGTTCATACAGGAAGAGATATATCCAAAGAGCGAGATAGTTGGATATGTTTGAGTATTGGGTTTATTCTTTTGGCTACTCTGCTTCGTGCTATGGGGTTCTATTTGGGGTCTGCTGTGGTTTGGAGTTTGCCATTTATTATCTTTATTTGGCGATATTTTAGGTGGTTGGTTGCTCCTAGAGTGGATGGGATTAAGGGGTGATTTTTTGATATAGAGTAGAGAATAATCTCTACTCCAAAATCCCCAATCTCCCATTTTGAGCAAGTTCATAAAGTGTATTCCAAATCTCATTAGCTCTTTTTGCATCAAATTGATTGCCACTTTTTTTATCATAGAGTTTTCCATAAGTAGAGATTGAGATAGTTATCTGTTGTAGAGTATGTTTATCTATGGTTTCCATAATATTTTTGTTTACATAATTTTTTCTCATATACTCTATGAAAATCTTTCTACTTGATAGATAATATTCAGGTCGAATAATCAAATCAATAGTCACGCTTGTTGCCTTTGGTCTTCCTCTGCCGAAACTCTCCATATGTACTTGATAATCAAATGTGAGAGTAGGACTGTTATCTAGCTCTTTTTTAGCAGGTTTTAAAACTCTTCTCTCAATATCAACAATTCGTTTATAATTCGTTCCAAAAAATTGATTTAGTATATCTAGTGACATCTTTTTTCTCTTGGCAATATGTCTGTCATACCCTTTGATTTTTTCTAAAAGAGGTAATATTCTTATGGTATGTTTGCTTTTGAGAGACATTAGAACTTTTGTGTCTATATAGGTGTAATCTCTTTTGACCTCTATTATCAGTTTTGCTATTTTGGAAAACAGATTTATTTTTACAATATTTTTTCCATACAAAAACTCTATCTGTGGAATTAATACTACAGAGAGTTCCCACTCCTCATTCTCATTTATAAAAGTTATTGAAGTTTTTTGCATGGCTTTTAGATTATTTCTCGTTTCCTGTGGTGTTAGATTCGTATATTTGAACATTTTTTTTAAATCAATCTCTAACTTATCCATCTCTTTATCAAAATCAAATTTATCTAAAATTGTTGCAAGATAAAAGATTATTTTTATAGCATTTAGATTATTCGTATTGATAGTATTATCTATGAAATTGTTGCTAATTTTTCTCATTTGAGTAACTCTGTTTTTTTGGAACTCTCTCTCTTTTTTCTCTTTCCACTCTGCCAATGTCATACTACAATCCTTGTTTTCAATTTAGGGACAAAAATATATTTTATAACCACAGTGGAATTATAGTCACTTAAATATTAAAATGACTTTATATACTATGTGCCACTAAAATATAAATTTGTCACTAAAATAGAATTATTTAGTCACTAAAAAGCGTGAATAGGTCACTAAAACAATTTTTTTTTACAAGTTTAGAACTTTTTTTATGCCTTGTAAAGCCCTATATTTCGGTCTTTTTGAATTTTATTATTTTTTTATTAAAAAGTTATTCACACCCCTATAACTATCTCTATAACACTCTTTATAAAAATAGAAAGGAACAATAAAAAGTAAAAAAAGGTACTTTTGGCTTAAAAAAGAGAGATTATTTTAGTGACTATAATTCTATTTAAGCTTATTGATAACGATTGTCACTTTAATACTGCATTAAGTAGAAATCAGGAATACTTTGAGTACAAAACAAATTTGATACTAGTTATCAAAGTCAAAGGAGACAGAATGAAATCAGGAGTAATAACACTAAGCCTAATAGCCTTAACGGCAGTAGGATTTGGTGAAACAATAGAGTTAGATACAACAGCCAATCTAAGGATAGGAGCTATTCAGATAGAAGATGATGTGGGTAAGAAATCAACCACTTATGCCTTAGGTGGTTCAGTAGGCGTAGAGACAAAGCCTATTCAAGGGTTTAGCATTGGAGCTACTTTTTATACTACTAATGCACTTTTTGGAAAAGATGATGAGGGGATGTTTTTAGGCTCAAACAATAATAGTTATTCGATTGTAGGAGAGGCATTTATCAAAGCTCAATTAGGCAAAACCACCATAAAAGCAGGACGACAAACAATAGATACTCCTTACGCTGATAGTGATGATATTGGAATGGTTCCAGATAGATTTGAGGGTTATAGTTTAGTTAGCAAAGATATAGAGAGTACAACGATTGTTTTAGCTTGGCTTGATAAATGGGCAGGGGTTGATAGTGAGCAACCTGAAAAATTTAGAGAGATGCAAAGCTCTGGTGATGCTGTTTTGACAGGTGGAGTTATCTATAAGGGGGTAGAAAATACAACTCTCCAAGCATGGCAATACAAACTAGAAAACAGAAATCTGACCTATTTAGAAGCAGGATATGAGACAGAGCAGTTTAATCTAGCAAGTCAATATAGCGACCAAGATAATTCAAACAGTATCTTTGGGGTATCAGCAGGGGTTAATATCGGAGATTTGGCATTAAGCACAGCTTATAATAAGGTTGATGGAGAGGTTATTAATGGTTTTGGTGGAGGACCTTTTTTTACCTCTGCCGAAGACCACACTGTAGCTGAAGTTACCGACCAAGAGGCTTGGCTTTTGGGAGCAGAGTATAGTTATGGAGAGTTTACAGGTGGAGTGACTCATGTCAATTTTGACAAAGGAGAGAATGAGACTGATTATATTTTGAGTTATGCCATGAATGATAATTTTGGAGTAGATGTAATTTATTCAGATATGTATAATGATGGCAAAATGACAAGAGTTTTTGCAAATTATAATTTTTAAAGGAAAAATATGAAATTAAGTGACCTAAAAAAAGGCGACCAAGCCATTATCAAAAAAATCGTTGCAGAAGAGTCTCTAAAACAGAGATTAGCATCATTTGGCGTAGGAAAAGAAGCAGAATTAATAGTTGAAACCTACTCAATTAAACGAAAGACTTATGAAATAATTGTAGATGGAACTATGATAGCCTTAAGAGATGAGGAAGCAAAAAAAATAGAGGTAGAAAAAATAGATGGATAGTATAAAAGTAGTATTAGCAGGTCAACCTAATGTTGGAAAATCAATGCTTATTAATAGCATGAGTGGTTCTAATGGTCTAAAAGTCGGTAACTTTTCAGGGGTTACAGTCGAAAAGACAGAGGTTCAATTTAAACACCATAATCATAGTATAGAGATGGTAGATTTACCAGGGACTTACTCAATAGATGGTTTTTCACAAGAGGAGAAGGTAGCTCATAACTATCTGTTTAATGAGTCGTATGATGTGATTATTAATGTAATTGACTCAACACATCTACAAAGAAACTTACTCTTGACTTTGGAGCTTTTGAAACTCAATAAAAAGATGGTAATTGCTCTAAATATGGCAGATGAAGCGAAAAAAGAGGGGATAGAGATAGATGTAGAGCAGTTATCAAAAATTATTGGTGTTCCTGTGGTCTTGGTATCGGCAAGAGATAAAGAGGGAATAGATGAACTCCTTAATGCTATACATGAGGTAGCAGATAGCAATAATAGAACCCACTCAAATATCCTCTATAGTGATGCTGTAGAAGAGGAAATTTTACAACTCTCTGAATTTTTAGAGCAAAAAGGGTTTAGTCTTGATGATTTGACCCCTCGTGAGATGGCTATTCGTCTGATTTTTGAAGAGAAAGAGTTTTATAAAAAGTTGCATGATGAACCAATAATGATGGAGCTTCAACCTCGACTTATTGCAGGTTTGGAGCATATCTATACCCACCATGAGACCAAAAATATGGTTGATGTCAAAGCCAATGAGTATCGAGCTATTGCTCGTGGTATCAAAATGGAGACAGTAAAATGTAACTCAAATAGAGCCAAGAAAAAAGATACAACACGCCAAATAGATGATATTCTGATTCATAAATATTTTGGTATTCCAATATTCCTGTTTTTGATGTGGGGGCTATTTCAGATAACTTTTGAGCTTGGAGCTATTCCTATGGATTGGATAGATGCAGGATTTGGAGCATTTGGTGAGATAGTTGGTTCTCTTATTCCTCATGAGGCAACTCGTAGTCTAATTGTAGATGGGGTTATTGCAGGGGTTGGTGCTGTGGTTATGTTTTTGCCAAATATTATTATTTTGTATATTGGTATTGCTCTGCTAGAGACTACAGGTTATATGAGTCGTGTTGCCTTTTTGCTTGATGGATTTTTTCATAAATTTGGGCTTCATGGCAAGAGTTTTATTCCTTTGGTTACAGGTTTTGGGTGTACCGTTCCTGCGTATATGTCGGCTCGAACACTCAAAAGTGAAAAAGATAGACTTATAACGCTCTTTATCTTGGGCTTTATGAGCTGTGGAGCAAAACTACCTGTCTATGTGCTGTTTGCAGGAGCATTTTTTGGAGCAGATGAAGCAGGGAATATTCTATTTATTATCTATATAGCAGGAGCAATGTTAGGGCTTGTTATGGCAAAAGTTCTTAGAGTTTTTGTCTTTAAAGGCGAAGATGAGCCGTTTGTTATGGAGATGCCAAAGTATCGTCTGCCTTCACTAACCCTAATTTGGCATACTGTCTATAGCAAAGCAAAAAGCTACCTCAAAAAAGCAGGTACATTTATATTAATGGCTTCTATGCTTATTTGGTTTGCTTCAACCTATCCCAAACAGCCACTTTTAGAGGAGCAATACAGTACCAAAATAGAACAAGCAACCAATGAAGAGACAAAAGCCACTCTAGCCAATGAACTCAAACTAAAAACATTAGAGCTAAGTTATTTAGGTCAAGTAGGAAAAGCAAGTGAACCATTTTTTGCCCCTCTTGGATTTGATTGGAAAATGGCAGTTGCTTTAGAGACAGGATTAGCAGCCAAAGAGGTAGTAGTCTCAACACTTGGTGTTCTATATGCTGTGGGTGATGAGGTAGATGAGGGGAGCAATTCACTTATTAGAGAGCTAAAAGCCAATGTTTCGTTTGCTTCGGCTATGGCATTTATTGTTTTTGTAATGATTTATCTGCCGTGTTTGGCTGCGTCAATGGTTTTTGCTAAAGAGGCAGGGGGGTATAAGTATTTGGCTTATCTGCTTATTTTTACTACTGTTACGGCTTGGGTTTTTAGTTTTATTATCTATAGAGTTTTAATGTGAACCTCCCCACCCTTCTAGTAAAACTAGATAGGGTGGGGCTTCTTTATGAGAAGCTCTATAAGAGTTATATATATAGTATCTTTTTCAATAGAAAATCATAGAAATCACAAGAATATCGAAAATGATTCTCAATCTATGATGTAATAATATTCTATCTACTTCAATTTCATCTCACTAGCTATAATAAGTTAATATAATAGCTTTCCTTTGTAGGAATTGGCAGTTAAGATGTCGTAGCCTAACTATTGCGGCTTAAGGCAATTGCTATTTAATACACGAATTTTACCGTTTTAATTACTTTCATAAGTTATTATTACTAAACTCATAAAAATAGATAAGTAAAACTAACAATTGTTGCATTATCGCTCAATATGGCTTTTGACCACACATATCAAGGATTTCTGATACTCTTTTTTTAAATTTCACTGAAAACTTTTCAGTGACCACCGACTTATCATCGTCATATATATGGTGGAGTGCTATTATATCACAATTAAAAACATAAGTCAATAGTTTGAAACTTTTTTTAATGTGAGTATTTAGCATTTTATTAAATAAATTTCTATTGTATCAGACACATATTAATAATACTCTTAAGGGTTGGGACACAAACCCTCTACCTGCTATCTCTAAAATTAGAGAATTGCAGGATACGCTTTTTCTTAAAATATTTAATGCTCCATTTACATCAGCATTTATTAATTTTCCAATAGAAGATTGAAATAACCCCCTTTTTACTCTTTTTCCCTTATAACTTGTATGCTTTTTTATATCTTCCAATCCCAAAGCATCACATTTTGATGTATAACTCTCTTCTTGTTCTAATACCTCTATACCATTTTTTAAAGCTCTATATTTTATATATTTAAGTAGTTTTAGGTGTGGAATTGAGTAGAATTTTTCATTATTCTTTCTTCCCATATTACAATTTTGTTTCCAACCTCTATTATATCCTATAACTATTTTTTTAATTCCTCTTTTTATTGCAATATCTATAATGCCTTTCTATTGGAGATATTTAGCAAATTGTTATGAATGTAAAAGAACATCATTATACTTTGCTTAGGTGTTCAGGTAGGAGTTATCAAATTAATTATTTGTTTTTTTAGGGGTGGGGAATGTAAGGAATAAGAGAATATAATATCTCTATCTATATAATTAAGCTTTTTCAGTTTAACTTAAGATATAATTAAGTTATAAATAAAGTAAGGATTGACGATGAACTGGAATGGATTAGGAGATATAAGAGTATTGATTGCCGATGATGATGCTTTTAATCGACAACTTATTGTAGCTCTTTTGGCAAAAGTACCAAATATAAAAGTTATTGAGGCTAGTGATGGATTAGAGGCACTTAAAATCCTAAAACAAGAGAGAATCAGTATGCTTCTATTGGATTATCATATGCCTAGAATGAATGGAGATGAGTTGCTTCGAGAGATAAAAGAGGATATGAGACTCTCCAAAATGCCTGTAGCTATTATAACAACAGATGAGTCGGAGATGAGACACCTATATGAGCTAGGGGCTGATGATTTTATTCTAAAACCATTTGATTTCCAAGAGCTTCGACGATGTATATATAGACATGTCCAAAAAATAGGAGATAATACTATATGCAGAGTCTCATTATAAATGCTTACTCTATAAAAAATTTAACCAAAAAGATAGACAATAGTATTGAAAAAGGATTTCAACCTACATTAGCTTTTATCTACTCATCACCAAAATATAATATTAGAAAATTAGTTGTAGAGTTAAACTCCTACAATTTTTTGGTATTTGGAGCTACTACAGCAGGTGAAATCTTTGCTAATAAGGAGTATGGGGCAAATGAGGTAGAGGATACTATAGTATGTATGTTATTAGATATTAATCCATCTGCTATTGCTCTTAGGCTTCTACAGGTTGAGCATGATAGATATTATAGTATAGGTGAATGGGTTGGTAGTTGGGCAAATAAGATATTTGCTAAACCTGCTATTATAACTGTCACTTCGGGTTTAGCATTTGATAATGATGCCTACACCCAAGGGGTTGAGTCCAAAGGGATAGAGTATGTTTTTGGTGGAGCAGCGGGTGATGATTTGATACTAAAAGATACATTTATATTCTCAAAAGATAACTTCTCAAATCATGGCGTTGTTGCTCTAGCTATAGATATGGATAAAATTAATATCACTGGTGCTAGAGCATTTGGATGGAGAGGTATAGGCAAAGAGAGGATTGTTACCAAATCAGATAAAAATATTGTATATAAGATAGATGATAGGTCAGCAATAGATTTTTACAAGAGTTATTTGGATATTGATAATGATGATATGCCTCAGACAGGAATTGAGTATCCTTTAGAGGTTACCATGAGAAATGGTCAGGTAGTCTATAGAGCTGTGCTTGAATTAGATGAAGAGAGCGGTTCTCTAATTTTTGCAGGGCATGTAGAGGAGAAGTCTCGTGTTAGACTCTCATCCCCAACGGGCAAAGCCATTATTAAGCAGGTGGGCAAAAGTATAGATGACGCTTTGGATTTTGAAGCTGATATTGCACTTGTTTTTCCTTGTTGTTCGAGAAAACAGGTACTTGGAGATTTGACTATCAAGGAGATAGAGAGTGCTTTTAACTCTAGCAAAGCTCCATTGGTTGGATTTTTTGCTTATGGAGAGATTGGAGCATTTCCTGGAGGGTATGGTTTTCATAATGAGACATTTGTAACAGCACTTTTGAGTGAAAAGGAGGGATAGGTGCTTATTGATAATATAAGAGAGTCTATCAGAGCTATTCCAGATTTTGATAAAAAAGATTCACTTTTGCAGAAGATTGACTACTTACAAAAGGATACAGATAAACTAAAAAAGAGATACCAAAAGGCTAATAGAGATAGACTCTCAGCAGCTCATCTTCTAACAAAAGTAAATGAGGAGCTAGAGGAGTCGTTAAGTAATGAAAAACGATTTATAGCCTCTGTAAGTCATGAGCTTAGAACACCACTTACGGGAATATTGGGCTATAGTGAGCTTTTGGAGGATACGGAATTAGATATTAGACAGAAAAAGTATCTATATAGTATTGTTCAGAGTTCAAACCATCTATTGGCTCTAGTCTCAGACCTACTCGATGTTGCAAAACTAGGAGATAATAGGATAGAACTCTCTCCCAAAGAGGTAGATTTTGATGAGATTTTAAATGATTGTGCCAATCTAATTCAGTCAAAAATATCATCCAATATAGAGTTCAAGGTTGATATTCCTATACTAGAGTATAAACTAAAAGCAGATGATAAGAGGGTAAAACAGATTTTTATAAATCTACTCTCAAACGCTGCTAAGTTTACTACAGAGGGTTCTATTAGCTTCTATATCAAAGAGCTAAAGGAGCTAAAAGAGAATAGAGTAAAATTGGTTATAAATGTAGATGATACAGGAGATGGTGTTCCTGAAGAGGTCTCTGATACTCTCTTTAATCCTTTTCAATCAACGGATAAAACCCAAGGAACAGGGCTTGGTCTCTTTATCTCTCGACAGTTTGCAGTGATGATGGGTGGAGATATTACGGTAGAGTCAAAAATAGGAGTAGGAAGTAGTTTCTCTGTTACACTTGTTTTGGATAGATGCCAAAAACAGGAGATTGGAAAAACACTTAACAATACAGGTATTATGATGTTTCACCATAGAGGAGAGCTTGTAGAGGAGTTATCCAAAAAATTTATCAATCTAGGTGTTAATTTTCAAAACCATGATATTTCAAGTGAGGATATAACCTCTGCACTTGTTCATATGGTAGCTAGTGGAAGGTTTTATAATATTGCTATATTTGATATAGATATGTTCAAAGAGAGTACAGGAAGTATTGCAGGAACACTAAAAAAAGTAAATCCAGATATAAAATTGATAGCTCTTGGTGATGAGGAGAAAAAAGATAGATGCCTAAAGGTCTTTGATAAGGTTTTAAATAAACAGATTCACTATAGACGACTTGTAAAAGAGGTAGAGGCACTTTATGCAGATGAGTTTTTGGGAGAGAATCAAGAGATGGACTACTCTAATTTAGATATATTAATTGTAGAGGATGTAGAGCTAAATAGAGAGTATGAAAAAGAGATGCTCAAGAATTTCTTCTCTATCAAATCAGATACAGCCCAAAATGGTTTAATTGCTGTAGAAAAGGCAAAAAAGAAGAGATATGATGCGATATTAATGGATATGAGAATGCCTGTTATGAATGGTCTTGAGGCAACTAGAGAGATAAGAAAATTTGACAAAGAGATACCTATTATCTGTATGAGTGCAAATGTCTACAAGGAGGATAAAATATCAGCAGAGGAGTCAGGTATGAATGATTTTATAGAGAAGCCTCTGGAGAGAATAGATATAGAGAGTAAATTGCTAAATCTTATAAATAACAAAGAGCCAACCATCAAGAGAAACAATAGTAAAATAGAGTCATATACTCATTCAAAAATAGAGATAAAAGAGAGTACCTTGAGAGATATAGCACTCTCACACTTGGAGAATAGTTTCAATGAGAAGACAGCTAGAAGACTTTTTGACAAAGCTATAGAGAGTATAGAGTCTTATTATAGGAGAATAGAGAGTAATTTTATTCAAAAAGATACAAAAGAGCTTACAGAGGATTTTCATGCGATAAAGGGGGTTTTATCCAATCTTGGTCTAAGTGATATTGCAAAAGATGCAGGAGTTCTCCAAAAATTATCTGAAAAGGGTGATTTCCAATCTATTATCAAGCTCAAAGAGAAGTTTATCACAAGAGTTAAGGAGCTTATTATAGAAGTATAGAGTAGCGTCTATACTTCTAATTTATTTAGAGTTTAAATATAAAATCTCCATTCTCTAAACTCTCATTTTTATATTGAGGTTTTTGTTGATTTTTGGTTTTATTCTCTACATATTTTTTGATATAGTCTGCTAGAGTTGTAAATCTGATATATTCATCTTTTTTGACGCTAGAGTCCAATACTTTTAATAGAGCTTGTGTAAATGGTGAGTGGTGTGAACCATCTAATACAGGTTGGTCATCCCCTGCTGTCAAGATATTGATAGATTTTTTTGATAGAAGCTCTCTAAATAGTTGGGTTACTTCACTATTACTATCTGTAGTTGCTACTTTTGTAGGCTTGATTCTAACAGAACGAGTCTTGGTATCATACTCTACACTATCTAAATCTTTGCTAGATACACCTGCTAGTGATTTTTTTGCATATTTTGACTCCATAGCTAAACCTGAGAAGCATGAGTCTAAAATTATACCGATATGTTTGGCTTTTGTATCTCTTGAGTACATTACTAGTGAGCTAATACTTAGAGCCGATTTGTCATAGTACATTACATCTGTATTTGGACTGTTTAAATCGGAGTTGAAATCATAAGGCAAGATATAACCCTCTCGTACATTGTTATGTCCTGATACTCCATCTCCATGTCCTGCAAAATAGAATAGTGTAGCATCTTGTGAAGTTGAGAGCTGTTTTAGCTTTTTAAGGGCATCCAAAATTCTCTCTTTGGTAGCATTTTCATTATAGAGTTCAATAACTGAAAATCCTTTTTTTCTCAAAAGAGCTGCTACACTTCTAGCATCATTAATTGCATTGTTTAGTCTAGGAAGAGAGAGCCGTTTATAGTGGTCGATTCCAACAACAATAGCGTACTGTTTTTTGTACCAAGTAGGAATCTTGTTATCAGATGTAGCAGGAGCAGATGCTGAGCTACTTGATGCACTATCCGTAGGAGAGTAGCTACTCTTTATCTGATATAGTTTAATATCCCTTTTTCCCTCTACAGTGGCAAGTAGATGACCCGATTTATTAATGGTAACACTATTCCCTCTATCCTCTAGGACAATATTAGTAATATGTTTTTTCTTCTCTAAATCCCATAGTCTAATGGTCTTATCCTCTGAACTTGATGCCATATAGCTTCGATTGTAGGCAACAGCTATATCTGTGATTGGCCCTCTATGTTCATTAAACTCTTTTAGGGTATTACCTTGATTATCTTTGAATTTTATAGTATATTTCCATACAGGTGGGCCATTTCTACGACGACTATTACCTTGTGCTGTCTCTACCTCTGTAAGTGCTGATATAGTGTAGTCATCAAAAGATTTAGCTTTTTTTATCTCGCCATACTCATTGGATGGAGTTAGGTATGAGTAGATTGCTCTCTTTTTGACAACATCCCAAATTTTTGTATTTTTGTCTTTTGCTGTTGAGACTATTTTTCTATCAAAATCTATAAAAGAGATATTAGTTACACTCTTTTGGTGTCCCTCTAGTCTAGCTATTTGTCTACCCGATTTTGCATCCCATATATCTATTACTCTCTCCTCTCCACCACTTGCAACTTTTGAAGCATCAGAGTTGAAAGCAACTGCAAAAGTCTCATCTGATTTGCTTCTCATACGGTGAATTAATTTGTAGCTATTTAAATTCCATATCTCTATATATCCATCATCTCCACCAGATACAAGATATTTACCATCTAGGCTAATATCTATATCTTTTATCTCGTCATTTTTGCTTTTGATTGTAGCTAGAGGTTGTAAATTCATACTATATATAGTAATTATGCTACTATCTCCATAAGCTACAATAGTATTATCCTTTGGGTTAAATTTTACCCCATATAGCTTACTATTGGTTCTAATTGTATTGATTAAATCATAACTAAGCTCTCCACCAATAACAGTTAGTGGTTCACTACTATCTATAGCTTTTGTATAGCTAGTTGAGATACCTTTTGGTGTAGGTGAGCTGTTTTGACATGCTGATAATCCTAAAACAAATAGAAATAGGATTAGTAGTTTAATAGAGGTTTTCATTTCTGTTCCTTATTGTAATATTTTGCTTTTAATTATAGCAGAAGAGGAGGTCTATAAAGTGTCGAAACCAACCCCAAATACTATTTGGGGTCATAGAGGATATTGATTAATCAAAGAAATATGTTAAATATACATTTAGATTAGTACTAGAGTACTCTGTAAAATCAAAAAGTTGTACACTTAACTCAGGTGTGATAGAGGCATTTTCATTAAGGAATTTATGAAATCCTACATAATATTTACTACCTTGAGCATCAAAATCTCCTGGGTCATCTGTTATCATATCTGAATAGAAGATTTGCGTACCAACATATGGTGTTAGAGTTGGCTGTTTTGCAAAATAGTAGTTAATTCCAGGTCCAACCATGTAGGTAATAGCTACATTATCTGTCTGAGAGTTTGTTGAGACATTAGTAAAAAGGTCGAGTAGAATCTCTACATCATCTGTTATGAATCTACCATATTGTCCATATAGTGTAGCAGTAGGGTCAGCACCATTATCATTGTGTATTGTGGTATATAAGCCAATGGAAATTCTATCATTCCCCTCCTTAACTCCATTTTGCTCAAATGTACCAGCAGTAGACAAAGCTGAAAATACCAATAGAGATGTCAATATATTTTTTAAATTTTTCATAAAAACTCCTTTTCATCTTAAAATTTTATGATTATAATCATACATCATATGCAGTTAAATATAAGTTAAAAATCACTCAAATATAATAAAAACTGTAAAAAAATGTTTTAATAGATAAAAACTAAAAAAAATAAAGGTTTAAATATATAGAGATAAAGTTTATACTCCTATTATAACTCACATCATTTATGACAAATTTTAAGATACTGCTCTATTACACTCTTCATCCCCTGCTCAATACACTCAACAGTAAGCACATGACCAATAGAGACCTCTAAAATCCCCTCTATTTTGAGAAAACTAGGTAGATTATATAAATCCAAATCATGCCCTGCATTTACCTCTAGCCCGAGCTTTTGAGCCTCTATAGCTGCTTGGTTAAACTCTTCCCATACTTCACTCTCTCTATTACTATTTAGAGCAGAAGCGTAACTCTCTGTATATAGTTCAATCCTATCAGTTCCAACTGTTGAAGCTCGTCTAACCTCCTCTAGATCAGGGTCTAAAAATATAGCTGTACGAATACCTAACCCTGATATATAAGATAGTGTCTCTTTTAGAAACTCTCCATCTTTTGCTATATCCCAACCGTGGTCAGAGGTAAGCTGGTCAGGGGCATCAGGTACTAGAGTTACTTGTGTGGGTCTAACTTTTGTTATAAGCTCTAGGAACTCTTTTGATGGGTAGCCCTCTACATTGAACTCTACTGGACTATCTACAAGTAGTCTGCCCAAATCAACAGTATCTTGTCTCGTGATGTGTCTCTCATCCTCTCTAGGGTGTACTGTGATTCCATCTACACCCAACTCTATAAATTTTTTTGCAAACTCTACAACATTTGGAAAGTCTCTTCCTCTGGAGTTTCTCAGTAGAGCTATTTTATTTAGGTTTACGCTTAGTTTTGTCATTTTTTTTCCTTTTTTTTTGCCATTATACTTGATTAACCATGAATAGCAACCATCCAAATACGCTATAATTCCACCAAAAAAGGAAAAATCTCTAATGTTAAAATATATTCTACTTCTACTATATCTTTTGACTACCTCCATCTCACTACTTCAATCAGACGCACATATCTTTGTCTATCATAGGTTTGGGGACTCTCGACATCCATCTACCAACACTAGCCTATCAGAGTTGCGAAAGGAGTTTAATTACTTTAAAAAGCATGGTTATGAGGTTGTAAAACTAGAGACTCTAGTAGAGGCGCTTAGAGATGAGCGAGAGATTCCTGATAATTGGATTGTTCTGACTATTGATGATAACTTCAAGAGTTTCTATACCAAAGGTTTGCCTATATTTAAGGAGTTTGGTTATCCATTTACTATCTTTTTGTACCTCAAAGCGACAGAGGAGAGATATAGAGACTATACAACATTTGAGCAACTCAGAAAGATTGCAAAGTATGGTACATTTGAGTATCACTCATACTCTCATGCTCATATGACAAATATGAGTGAGGAGCAGATAAGAGCTGATTTTGACAAAGGATTGGCTATTTTCAAAAAAGAGCTTGGAATAAAACCAAAATATTTTGTCTATCCTTATGGAGAGTATAACCCTCTTTTGGAAAGGATTACAAAAGAGTATGGTTTTGAAGCTGTTTTCAATCAGAATATGGGAGCAGTATCTAAGGGGACAGATATTTATGATATAGATAGATGTGCATTGGTTGGAAAGCCAAAACTAAAAACCTACCTAAATTTTGATGAGTTACACAATGTAGAGATTTTAGAGCCTACAGGCTATCCAAAAGATGGTATATTGAGAAGAGTAAGAGCCAAAGTTGATAAAAAAGCCAAAAAAGCCTATGTATATATCCGTGGTCATGGATGGAGAAGTGTAAAGGTAAAAGATGGAATCATAGATTATAAAACCTATAAAAAGATTAGAGGAAAACGGATGAAGATTGGTATTCAGGTAGGAACAAAGTTAAAAGTAAAAGTTTTTATGGGTAGATGATAGAGGTACAAGGTTATCCTTATTGTTAATTAATAATAATATAAACATTATATTTTAATAAGACTAATTTACTCCTATTTAAGATAATATCTGATATTATTATTAAAATTAACAAAAGGATTCAAAATGAAAATGCAAGGTGAACCCTCACTAGAACAGATAGATGATTTTAATGGCAATGAGTCTCCAGAGAAGAGAAGAACTATTCGTCTTGTTATTATTGGTTTGATTGTTGTAAGTATAGTTTATGCTTTTTTCAAATATACATACTCTAATCCAAGTGAATATATAGGAACTCCTGAAAATCCAGGCATTAATACAGCAAAAAATTAGATTGTATTATTGTGAGAAATAGAGTGGTGACATGACAAAGAGTCACCACATAGAGAATTATTATTTACCGAACTCTTCAGATATTGCTTTAATAGCAGCATCATCAAGTTTAGTTGCAAAACCTTTCATGATACCTTTCATAGCTCCACCATAAGAACCATCTTTATATCCATTAAGTGCTTTTACCATTTCGTCTTTTTTTAGATTTGCTGGAACTTTATCTTTGACCATGGTATTTTTTTCAAGTTTTGCTCCATGACATCCGATACAAGCTTTAACATCAGCACCTGCTGAAGCAGACATAGTAAGTAGCCCAATTGTTGCGATTGCGATTGTTGTTTGTTTAATCATGTGAAATTCTCCATTCATTTTAATATTTTTACACTTGAAATAATACTGTTGAAATGTGTAATAATCGTTGATTGTAATTAATCTCATTTAACTGTTATACTAAAACTCTCATTTAAACTTACTATATAGATTAATTTTTATAAAATAATACATTATAAAGAGTATTTCGCTATAATATGCACCATTTTCCAAGCTTGAAAATCCCAAAATTTGGGATTTTTAAGTCTAGATTTTAATTCAAATAAAGGAATTGTATTGCCTACAATTAATCAATTAGTTCGTAAAGAACGAAAAAAAGTGATTAAAAAATCAAAATCACCAGCGTTAGTTAACTGTCCTCAAAGAAGAGGTGTATGTACAAGAGTCTACACAACAACTCCAAAGAAACCTAACTCAGCTCTTAGAAAAGTAGCAAAAGTTAGACTTACAAGTGGATTTGAAGTTATCTCTTATATCGGTGGAGAGGGTCATAACCTTCAAGAACACTCAATCGTACTTGTGCGTGGAGGTAGAATCAAGGATTTACCAGGGGTGAAGTATCATATCGTCCGTGGAGCATTGGATGCATCAGGAGTAAATGGTAGAAAAGTAGCTCGTTCAAAATATGGAACAAAACGACCAAAATCATAAACATTAACCGTAGATAGATAAAATTATAAAATGTTAAAACATTTATTATGAATAAAAAAAGACCCAGTTTGCCTCAAAAATCCTTAGGGGAGTCAGATTGAGTAAATCAAATATATTAGATTGAAGGAAAATAGATAATATGAGAAGAAGAAAAGCACCAGTTAGACCAGTATTGCCAGACCCAGTACATGGTTCAAAAGTTTTAACAAAGTTTATTAATGCCGTAATGTTAGACGGTAAAAAAGTGACAGCAGAAAAAATTATGTATGCTGCACTAGAGAGAATCGAAGAGAAATCTGGAAAAAAAGGTATTGAAGTATTCAACGAGGCAATGGATAACATCAGACCTGCAATGGAAGTAAAGAGTAGAAGAGTAGGGGGTGCTACATACCAAGTACCTATCGAAGTAAGACCTGTTAGACAGCAAACCCTTGCTATTAGATGGTTAATCTCTGCTGCTAGAAAGAGAAACGAGAGAACAATGGTAGAGAGAGTATCCAATGAGCTTATGGATGCGGCAACAGACAAAGGTGCAGCATTCAAAAAGAAAGAGGACACATATAGAATGGCTGAGGCGAACAAAGCGTTTGCTCACTATAGATGGTAAGGGGATAATATGGCAAGGACACACAAACTCGAAGATGTAAGAAATATCGGAATCGCTGCACACATTGATGCAGGTAAAACAACAACAACAGAGAGAATTCTTTTTTATACAGGTGTTGAGCATAAAATCGGTGAAGTTCATGATGGTGGTGCTACAATGGACTGGATGGAGCAGGAGAAAGAGAGAGGTATTACAATTACCTCTGCTGCTACAACTTGTGAGTGGTTAGGTAAGCAGATTAATATTATCGACACCCCAGGTCATGTGGACTTTACTATTGAAGTTGAACGGTCTATGAGAGTTCTTGATGGTGCTGTATCTGTCTTTTGTGCTGTTGGTGGAGTTCAACCACAATCTGAAACTGTTTGGAGACAGAGAAATAGATATGGTGTACCATCTCTAGTATTTGTTAATAAAATGGATAGAACAGGTGCTGATTTTCTTGAAGTTGCTAGACAAATTGTTGATAGATTAAAAGGTAACCCACTAATCATTCAACTTCCTGTTGGAGCAGAAGAGAACTTCGAGGGTGTTGTTGACCTTGTCAAAATGAAAGAGATTATTTGGGATAAAGAGGCAGAGATGGGTTCTGCATATAGTGAGTTTGACATCAGAGAAGAGCTTCAAGACCAAGCTGAAGAGTATAGAGAGAAGATGCTAGAGACTCTATCAGAAATAGATGGTAATGAAGAGATGATGGAGAAGTTCCTAGAGGGTGAAGAGATTACCCAAGAGGAGATTGTAGATGCTATTAAAACTGCTACAATTGGTATGGCAGTTGTTCCTATGCTTCCTGGTACTGCGTTTAAAAACAAAGGTGTTCAGACTCTATTAGATGCTGTTGTTGCTTATCTCCCATCTCCTGTTGAATCTCCTGCTATTAAGGGAACTGAAATGGATGATGAGGATGCAGAAGTCGAAGTCGAATCAACGGATGATGGTGCATTTGCTTCATTGGCATTTAAGATTATGACAGACCCATTTGTAGGACAACTTACATTTATTCGTGTCTATCGTGGTTCTTTGGAGTCAGGTTCATATGTTCACAACTCAACAAAAGATAAAAAAGAGAGAGTTGGTAGAATCATGAAAATGCACGCTATCAAAAGAGAAGAGATAAAAGAGATTTATGCTGGTGAGATTGGGGCTGTTGTTGGTCTCAAGAACACAACTACAGGTGATACTCTTTGTGACCCATCTGATAAAGTTGTACTAGAGAGAATGGATTTCCCAGACCCAGTTATCTCTGTTGCAGTTGAGCCAAAAACAAAAGCTGACCAAGAAAAAATGGGTATTGCTCTAAGTAAACTAGCTGCTGAAGACCCATCATTTAGAGTTGCTTCAGATGAAGAGTCAGGTCAAACTATTATCTCTGGAATGGGTGAACTTCACTTAGAGATTCTAGTAGACAGAATGAAGAGAGAGTTCAAAGTAGAAGCAGAAGTTGGAGCACCGCAAGTTGCATATAGAGAGACTATTAGAACAGCTGTAGAGCAAGAGTACAAATATGCTAAACAGTCTGGTGGTAGAGGTCAATTTGGACATGTATTCCTAAAAATTGAGCCACAAGAGGCTGGTAGTGGATATGAGTTTGTTGACGCTATCAAAGGTGGGGTTGTACCAAAAGAGTTTATCAAACCTGTTGATAAAGGTATCCAAGAGGCCATGGCTAGAGGTATCCAAGCAGGTTATCCTGTAGAGGATGTCAAAGTTACTCTATATGATGGTAGTTATCATGATGTGGATTCATCAGAGATGGCATTTAAACTAGCAGCATCTATGGGATTTAGAGAGGGTTGTAAAAAAGCAAATCCTGTAATTTTAGAGCCTATGATGAAAGTTGAAGTTGAAGTTCCTGAAGACTTTATGGGTGATGTTATTGGAGATGTCTCAAAAAGAAGAGGAATTGTTAGAGGAATGGGTGATAGAGCAGGAAACAAAATTGTTGATGCTTTTGTACCACTATCAGAGATGTTCGGTTACTCTACAGACCTTCGTTCCATGACACAGGGGCGTGCTACTTATGCTATGGAGTTTGACCACTATGATGAGGTTCCTGCAAATGTTGCAAAAGAGATTATTGAGAAGAGAAACTAGAGTTTCTCTCTCCTATTATGCTTGATATATTCCATCTTTTTAGATGGAATGTGTAGAAATATCTATCTATTTTCACTTTTTAATAGTTTTCCCATTTTCTTATTTAATATCTTATATTTAATTGTATTATCTAGGGACTTTATAAACTCATTATACTTTTTTATCTTTTTATTAAAGTTTTCAATCTCTTTATCCTTATCTTGTTTATAAGCTCAGTAAAGATTTTATGTTTATTTATCTTTTTCTTATCTTTTAATATAAAGTTTAAAAACGCAAAAACATCATATTTTTTGAACTCTATTAGATTTTTTAAATTTGCAATATATTGAGAGATAAAGTATTTTTGAAATTAAACCCTACTAACATCTACAGCTCCTTGAAAAGTGAAATTAATATACACTATTTTAGTATAAAGAGCTTTTTATTGTATTTAAAATAAAATTTTTTTATTAAAAGAGATAGATAAAATGATAATCGTAACAGAGGAGAGAAGAGTTATAAAAGCTTAGGTTGAATATAAAGAGGTCACTCTTTTAGCAAATTAAAATAGTATCATAATAACTAATAGGGTAAAATTACGCTCTTAAAGAAGGAGAAAATATGCTATTTGACAAAGATAACCGTTTTAATCTAGCAAATTTGATTACATTTGGAAACATTGCGTGTGGTTTGATTGCTATTCATCTTATTGTGCATGGAGACTATTTTATAGCTATTATATTAGCATGGATTGCAGGTGCATTGGATATTGCTGATGGAAAGGTAGCACGAAGATTTAATCTATCAACAGAGTTTGGAATTCAAGTAGATAGTTATGCTGATTTTATCTCTTTTGTTGTTATGCCGTCATTTCTATTATATTATGCAATTACAGCTCATAGTTCAGGTCTAACACAAGCTATAGTGGGTGCTGTTTTTATTGTATATATTGTCTCTGGGCTTAGACGGCTCATTGAGTTCAATATGAAATCCGAAGAGGGAACAGTAGTCAAATATTTTGAGGGAGTCCCTACACCACTAGGAGCGATACTTCTTTGGGTGCTTTATCTGCTATTTGCTTACTCTATTATAGTTAACCCCTATATCTTTAGTTTTTTTGTTCTTGTTATTGCTTGGTCTCTTAATAGCAAAATGAAAATTAGACATCCGTGATTTAGGGAATAGTCAATAATGAATAGTTTTAAGACAAAGTTAGCCAATCTCTCTGAGATGGTTATGTTTCAGCACTCTATTTTTTCTCTGCCGTTTATTTTTATAGCTATGTTGGTGGCTAGTGATGGGTGGTTTGGGTGGAAATTGTTTTTTTTGGGGATTTTGGCGGCCATTTCGGCTCGTAATTTTGCAATGGGGGTCAATCGTTATCTCGACCGTGATATAGATGCACTTAATCCTAGAACCAAGAACCGTCCCTCTGTTGATGGACGAGTGAGTAACTCTACCATGATAGGCTTTATAGTTATCAATGCTCTTGTGTTTGTGGGGGTTGCATATTTTATTAATGAGTTGGCATTGAAACTCTCTATACCTATATTAGTAATATTGGGGGCTTATACTCTATTTAAACGCTTCTCCTCTTTGGCTCATATTATATTGGGTATCTCTTTGGGTCTTGCACCTATTGCAGGAGTGGTTGCTGTTAGTGGAGAGATAACTATTTGGTCTATCTATCTTGCAGTTGGAGTGATGTTTTGGGTAGCAGGATTTGATTTGCTCTATTCACTTCAAGATATAGAGTTTGATATAGAGAATAATCTACACTCAATTCCTTCAAAATTTGGTGTAAAAAATACAATGCACATAGCCAAGGTGTTTCATATCTTGACTATTGTTTTTTGGACACTATTTATTATAGGGGCAGGGCTGAATTTTTTTGCACAATTGGCTATTATACTAAGTGCTATAATGTTAGCATATGAACACTATTTAGTAAATAAAGATTTTACCAAAATAGACAGAGCTTTTTTTACAGTAAATGGCTATCTTGGTATACTTTTTTTAATATTAATAATTTTTGAGGTGATGTAAATGGAACTACTATATATATTGACGATATTCTCTCTTTTGGGATTTATTGGGGTTATCTCCTACTTGACATGGGAGAAGATGACAGAGTACAAAAGGTATGAAGATTTTGAGATACTAGAAGAGAAGATGGTACGATTAGAGAGCTATCTATATGATTTAGAAGAGAAACTTGGTCTCGATACTGATGAGACAAAAGAGAAGATAATTGAGATGTATATAGATGGAAAAGACCTAATCCTAATAGAAAATACACTAAATGTACCTCGTCCAAAAGTAGAGGCTGTGCTAAAAGCATATAAAGCAAAAGCAAAAGAGGAGATTTTTTCATAAATCCTCTTTTATTTAAATCTAATAAGCTATAATTGCGTCGTCTTTATTAGACTTTAATATGCACTCATAGCTCAGCTGGATAGAGCATCGGTTTGCGGTACCGAAGGTCACAGGTTCGAATCCTGTTGGGTGTACCACTTCATAATCTTATTGAATTCAAGAACATCTATAAAGCACCAATAAATAGTAGTCCAAAACCTTTTTTTAGTTTAAGTTAGTCTAATGTGTAGTAGTCACATCTAAGGTAAAGAGTAGTATCATTAGTAGTCATAATAAAAAATACTACCAAAGGACTACAGAAATGACTACTAAAAAACTTACAGCCAAATTAGTTCAAAGTGCAAAGCCTAAAGAGATAAACAATGTGTTTAAAGATAACTATATCCCTGATGGTGGAGGGCTTTATCTTATAGTTACAGCTAGAGGGGGTAAACTTTGGCGTTATCACTTCTCATTCCAAAACAAAAAGTATAGATTGCCATTAGGTAAATATCCTACTCTATCACTTAAAGAAGCTAGAGAGCTACACAAAGAAGCCCAAATTAAAAAGGCAAAAGGGATTAACCCAGTGAAGGAGAGAAGAGCCAAAAAGCAACAAAGCAAAAAAGAGGAGAGAAACAGTTTTAGAGAAGTTGCAGAGGAGTTTTTAAAAAAGCGTTCCACAGAGATAGCCCAAAGCACACTGAAAAAGCGTGAAAACTTATTAAAAAAAGATTTTTATCCAATTATTGGTAATAGAGCCATTGATAAGATAGAGAAATCTGATTTAGTAAAGATAGCTTTGACTATCCAAGAGAGGGGAGCAGTAGAGACGGCTCATAAATCTATTTTGTTATGTGGTCAAATATGGCGTTATGCTCTACAGACTGATAAAGTTAAACACAACATAGTAGCAGATATTAGCAAAACGGATGTCCTTAAATCCTATACCAATAAAAAATTTAGAACAATCACTGACCCACAAAGAATAGGGGAGCTTATGAGGGCTTTATATAGTTATCATGGTGAATACTCTACTAAGTGGGCTTTGCTTTTTATGGCTCATACCTTTGTACGCTCTTATAATATTCGTTTTGCAGAGTGGAGCGAGATTGATTTAAAAAATAGAGTTTGGATTATCCCACCTCATAAGATGAAAGCTAGAGAAGAGCATATACTACCACTTAGTAACCAAGCTATAACCATTTTAAAAGAAGTAGAGCCATATAGCAAAGATAGTAAGTTTATTTTTCCCTCTTCATTGGGTAAAAGTAGGGCATTGAGTGAAAACACTCTAAACACAGCATTTAAAAGATTAGGGTTTGGTGATGAAATGGTATCACATGGTTTTAGGTCTATGTTTTCCACTTTGGCTTATGAGAGTGGAAAGTTTAGAAGTGAGGTTATAGAGTCTCTTTTAGCTCATAAAGACCCCAACGAGATAAGAAGAGCTTACAACAGGGCAAATTATGAAGAGGAGAAGAGAGAAGTTATAACATGGTGGGGTGAGTTTTTAGAAAGTATAATAAAGTAGGTCAAAGAAGAATTATATAATACAAAAAACATATATTAGAAGTTTTCTATAATATAAAAAACTTCTCTCTTAACTCATTTTTCAAAATTTCCTATAATTCAACAAGTCTAATAAAAGACAAACGAATTCAAAGGAAATTAGAAAGATGAATCAAGATAAAAGCCCACAATTTAATAATCTTAGAGCAAAAGAAGCATGTAAATATTTAGGTGTTGGAAAGTCCACATTGTGGCTATATGTAAAGCAAGGTAAGTTAAAAAGTATTAAATTATCTGATAGAGTTACAATTTTTCAAAAAAAAGAACTAGATAGATTTATTACAGAAAGTGCCAATATAGCAACATAAATCTATTGTGAACTATCCTTTTAATGTTTTAAACTATCCATCTACAACCCAAGAGATAGAGACTCATAATAATTTTATGACTCATAATCAAATGGGAATAGATACTATTGAGTTAGTAGCAAAATATGAGACTGTTATTAAGATGATAGAAAAAAATAATCTTATTGTTACAACTCTTGAAAAGAGTCATAGGAGCTTTAGAGAGGTTCTTAATGGTAGAACTAAGGAGAGTAAGAAAAGACTTAAACAAGAGGATTTTAGCCCTATTGTGGAGCGTGTAGAGCTACCAAAGGTTAATCCATTTGATAAAGGATTCTATATTACTATTATTAGAAACATTCCTCTACTCTTTGATGTTGCTACACATAGAAAAAAGGCAAAAGATAGCTACTGTTTAATTATCTTTGCAGGACTCCATCAACCTACCAAGAGAATAAGCAGTGAATCAATGAAGATTATTAGCAAGATATTGAAACGAAAAGCGTTTAAACTTCATAGATTGGATATTGCTATAGATACAGAGGATAAAGAGCCTATAAACTATGGTCGAAAAGAGCCATTTAAAGAAGCTTTAGAGCCATATTCTAAGCATGGGGTTATCATACCATCATACAACGCTACGAGCCTTTATATTAACAAAGTAGAGCATTCTAATATTAAGAGAATCCTCTATTATGATAAATATCAAAAGCAAAAAAAAGACCAAAAGGAGGTTATAAAAGATGATTTGAGAGGATGGAAGAGATTAGAAGTTACATTAAGTTTTGATGTAACAAAGAGCTACAACAAGGGATTTAGGCATTTTATAGAGAGTTCTAACCTCATCAATTTGTTAAGTGATATTGATGATATAGCAAATAAAACAGGTATTAAAAGCTATGAGAGAGATTATTTAACTTATCAGTTGAATAGTTTAGTAGATAATAGGATAATGAACAATAGAGAGAGTAGAGAACAGTTTAATAGTTTTGAAGCATTGGAGAGGTTTAAACAGAGTGAGTTTAAGCGTTTTAGGCTTGATACTCTTTTTGAATAATAGATTTAGTAAGTGGGAAATAAGACGACATAAAAAAAGCCAAAATTTCCCACTTTGTCGTCTTTGAAAAAAAATATTAATCTCATTAAAAGCCTATTTTATGGGATTTAAGCCAAGAATGCCCCACTTTGTAAGTGAGACATGAGGACATGGTTTTTTAGGGTGTATTTAGGTAAAAAACGGGATTCTATGAACCGTAAGAGAGAAAAAGCCCACGGAGTACCTTTTTTATTTTGGTACAGATTAAATTATGATTAGGAGATATAAAAAATGAAAATAGAACTTTTACAATTAAAAAAAGGAGTAGGAAAAATGAAAATAGAACTTTATGTAAAAAATAGAGATATGCAATTAGTAGCTAAATATCTTGAAAAATTTTTAGCTCAACACCCAAAAGGAAAAAATAAAATAGAATTAAAAAGAAGTACTAAAATAGATATACTCAATCATGCTTTATCAAATGAAAACTATAGACGAATAATTAATTTTTATATTGATACCAATCTGTTAGGCAGTGCATTAAATGAGATTGCTACAATAATTAAAAAAGGTATTGAAATCAGAATAGTTTTTAAATATGGTTGTTTTGGAAATACCATACTAACTAATGATAATGAGATTATAGATTTTATTCAGAAAGAGAATGAAAAGTTAAGAGAAATAGTAGAGAATATATCAAAATTACTTTTTCCAAATGGCTCTATAAATGCTAAGTTCTAAAACTTTTTGTGAATTGCTACAGACCAATAGAAAACAGTTGCACAGATACAGGAAAAAGGGTATGCCATCAATCAAGAGAGGGAACTACTATTTTTATAATATGGATTCTATTCAATGGCTCTACGATATAGGAATTAAAAAAGTAAAGTCAAATATCTAAAAGTAAAGTCAAATATCTAAAAGTAAAGTTTTTACAAAAAAGTAAAGTTTGAGTAAAAACCTTAGTTTAGGGCTTTGATAGCACTTTCAAGCAAAAAAGTAAAGTACTAAAAAACTATGAAAAATTCTCTTTTTATGGGGTTCTACACTAGACCCACATTAAAATAAGCTCAAAAGAACCTATAAAAAGTAATGTTATAATATTGGAAAAGGAATATAATACATGGGTGAACTTGATAAGAAAAAAGAATCAAACACAACCTTAAGAGTTTGGATAGCTGTTTTAGTTGGTCTTATAGTTGCAATAATGAAAGGGGTCTTAGAATCCAAAACTTTTGGTATATTAAGTATAATAGGATTGATTGGCTCTGTATTTCTACTTATTGGAATAGGATTTATCCAAAAAGCAATAAATGAGAACACGGATGATATAGGAAGATTAGATTAAAAAAGGATTTTGATTATGGAAGATATAAGAACTTTAGCAATAGGTACAACTATTATTATTTTAATTGGTGGGTTGATTTATATAGCTCTAAGTGCTAGACCTAAAAAAGAGACTAGATAGCACTTAATCATACTCAAATAAGCCCACAATCATTTTAAATCCAAAAAAGGTATCAAAGTATGAAGAGGGCTTTTAGTTGCTCAAAAAGGCAAATTCAAAAAAATAAAAATGCAGTCTCTTTTTTAAATTTAACTTTTTATTAAATCTTCAAGACAATATTTAAAAATAATCAAAAAGTTCTAAAATCAATCAAATTTTGATAATGGAAATAACATAATAAAAAATATGAAAAAAGACAAAAAATCAAAAAAATCTCAAAAGCCCTAAATTACAGATTTTAAAAGAAGTTTTCAAAACAAGAAAAATCAATTTGTTAAAATAATTTTAAAAATGAAAAATCAACAAAAAACTAATCTTTTAAAAATAGTCCACACTCTAAAAAATATCATCAACAAGAACAAATCACTACAGTGCCTTAAGTAACTTCTCTCTAACTAAACACCTATCTTTTTAATATTTAAATCTCTCTCTTTCTCTCTCACTCTCACCCTAAGTAACATGTTTAATTATTGTTGATATTTTTCTTTTTTTAATCTTTCTCTTTTTTTCTTTTTCACTCTCTCTTTAGCTAAGAGTAATAACTATGTTATTTCTACTACTAAGGAACAAGCACCAAAAGAGCATATTTTAGTATAAGAGCCAATATTAACCAAACCACTATAATATAAGGCTTTTAAGATGATTTGGGAGCATAAAATAGTCTGTTTATATCATTATTTAAAAATGTCGGAAGTGGTACTTTTTAAAAATGTCGGAACTAATTTGAAGCTCTGTTTTGTAATATTTTGGTTGTTTTGGCATGAGTAAATAGGTGAATAGTGAGGGGATAGAAGAGAGGTTAAGCCCCTAATCTATGAAGCAAGTTTTTTTAAAATCTTTTTTAGTTGTTTTAGTTCTTCATATTCTTCTTTAGTAATCTCTTCATTGTTTTCTATCTTAATACACTTTTTATTTTCAGAATAAAGTTTTAACCAAGATTCTACCCAATCACTCACAGGGCGTTTATCTTTTCCCCATCTTGCACATGTTCCATATTTTACGCCTGATAACTCTGAAAATTTTTTAAGTGTTAAATTATTATCTTCAAGAGCTTTTTTAAATTCCTCATATCTCATTATTTAGCCTTTGGTAGTCATTTTTATAATTATACCAAAAGCCCTAAAAAATTGCATTAAAGTATAAAAATAATTATATAAATTGTATTAAGTAATACTTTTTAAGCCTAAATAAATTTACTAAGTGATATTATTGTGCTGAAATACTTATTATTTAATACATTTTATTTGTATTTAATTCAATTACAAGGAGAGAACCCACTATGACAAATGTTAAGTTATCCCACTCTCTCCAAAGAGGTAAATCATGACTAAATCACTAATACATGATTACCCATACAATGTAATTAATTATCCATCTACAATCCATGAAATAGAAATCAACAATAATTTTATGACTCATAATCAAATGGGAATAGATACTATTGAGTTAGTAGCTAAATATGAGACTCTTATTAAACTAATTGAGAAGATGGGTTTAACAGTAAAGGAGATAGACACAAATCACAAAGTTTACAGAAAGTATCTTGATGAGGTTAAAGCTGATAGCAAAAAGAGACTATTTAGCAGTGAGTACCCTTTGAGTGTGGAGACAATAGAGTTACAAAAGGTAAACCCAAAAGATAAAGGTTTCTATATAACTATCATTAGAAATATTCCTCTACTCTTTGATATTGCTACACATCACAAAAAAGCTAAGAATAGTTTTTGTCTCATTGTATTTGCAGGACTCCATCAACCTACCAAGAGGATAAGCAGTGAATCAATAAAGACCATTAGCAAGATATTAAAACGAAAAGCGTTTAAACTCCATAGATTGGATATTGCCATAGATACAGAGGATAATAGACCTATCAACTATGGACGAAAAGAGCCATTTAAAGAAGCTTTAGAGCCATATTCTAAGCATGGGGTTATCATACCATCATACAACGCTACGAGCCTTTATATTAACAAAGTAGAGCATTCTAATATTAAGAGAATCCTCTATTATGATAAATATCAAAAGCAAAAAAAAGACCAAAAGGAGGTTATAAAAGATGATTTGAGAGGATGGAAGAGATTAGAAGTTACATTAAGTTTTGATGTAACTAAGAGCTATAACAAGGGATTTACACATTATATAGAGAGTCAAAACCTCATCAATTCGTTAAGTGATATTGATGATATAGCAAAAAAAGCAGAGATTCAAAACTATGATAATGATTATCTTATTTATCAATTGAATAGTTTTACAGACAATAGAGTTATGAACAATAGAGAGAGTAGAGAACAGTTTAATAGTATACAGGCTTTGGAGAGATTTAAACAGAGCGATTTTAAGCGTTTTAGACTTGATTTGTTGGAGGATGAAATATTATCAAGAGAGCTAACTAAAAAGTATGGTTTTGAGATAGTTTTTGAATATGAATAGTTAGAGGTGCTAAGGGTCAATACTACCAATATCATAAACCCTTAGCTAACAAAGCATTAACCAATAAAGGATTAAAAGCAATGCAACGAAATAATAACAGAAATTTGACTAAAAAGCAAAAGAGAAGAAACAGAAAAAGAGCAATGAGAAGAATTGAGGATAAAAGACTACAGGAGGTAATAAGATGTCGGTAGCAATTAATCATAACAACAAGCAGAGCAAACAGAAATTAAATAAGATGTATTTCGACCAAACAGGAGCGAATACAATCTATGAGGTAATAAATGGATTGGGTAAGGGTTGGTTGATATTTGCTCTACTCTCAATAGTTGGTAGTACATTTAGTGTATATATGGACTTTGTAACTACTATGGGTGGGGTTATGGCTTTTGGAATCGCCCTACTTTTGGCTATTGGATTAGAATATTTTAGGCACTTGTTTATCAAGGGTGTATTTAGTGGTATGACTTTTTTCAGTCGTGTATTGGTTGGAGGGTTTGGCTTTATTCTGCTAGTTACAGCTATTGCCACACACTACAGGAGCTTGAATGTTTACGAACAGATTATTATCAATGATGCTCTAACAGCTGAAAATGAAAAGATACAAATCCAAAGAGGTTTAACAAATGATAATGTTAAAGCATTGGTAGCTTCAAATGTTGAAGTAAGCAAGGGAATCAATAACAGCTATAAGGGTGATGATGAAGCAATTAAAAGAATTATAGAGAGTAATAATAAATTGGCTCTAAAGTTGACTCTATTAAATGGAGAGAGTAATAAATTTAGAACTGATAAAGTGTTACGAGAGAGTTCTAAACTAGCTCAAAAGACAAAAGAGACTCTATTTATAATCTTTAGTCTATTAGAATTTTTTGCAGTATTTTCAATCATATCTAAACTCCTATTGGCACTAAATACAGATAAAAATGTAAAAGAGATAGTAACCACTATGGATAAGCTAGAGACACTAAAAAGTACCGTTTATGAAGCAGTAGGAACACAATTAATTGAACAGACAGAAGCAGAGATTAAACAGGCTCAACAGATGGCAAATATTAATCACCAAGCAAAGATGAAAGCTATCAAAGCCCCCTACCCAACTGTTAAAAATGGTGAAAATGATTATAACCAAGAATCAAATAAGGCTCAAATAGCTTTTAATGCTAATAGTGGTTCAAATCCCTATTTTTCGGACTATTGCACCCAAAACGGAGTTTATCCAACTTATGGGCGAAATCTACCTATTTCTACAGGTTCAAATGTTGATTTTTCGGGGTGTTACACCGAGTGTAAGAGTGAATCAAAAGAGAAAGCAAAGAACAAAAAAGAACAACCTAAAAAAGCAACAGAAAATAATACCAAAGAGGAGGAAGAGACAACAGATTATGTTAAAAATATCCCTAATGATTATGAGATGAAAGCTAATGAAAATCAGATATTAGACCTCATGATGTTGAGCTACAAGCAAAAAGAAATTACTCTTGTAATGTTTGAACAGGGCAGAGTAAGAGTAGGTGATAGACTTGTATCAAAACGACATGTTAAAAAAGAGTTTTCAGAAGATGGCGTAATCAGTCATAGAGATGTAGAGAACACTTATGATATGTTGGCTGATTTGGGTTACATAGAGTTTAGAGGTGGTTTCAGAAGTCTATGCACAATTGAAAATATGATTAAGTCGAAGTAGGGGAGAGTAAAAGCCCTTTTTCTCTCTTTGGGCTTTTATTTTAATAAAATTAAATCATCCACTTATCATACTACTTTATCAAAAAATATGTAGAGTATAGAAACAATACCAAAAACTTATGAAATATGTAAAAAAATTGTCTGTTTGTGCCTAGCGTGTGCCTAGAGAGAAAAAAAGAAAACTTAAAGAGTTGCATAAATCCCACAAAATAGGCGTTTGAAAGCATTTTTATATAAAAAATGGCAGAGAGGAAGGGATTCGAACCCTCGATGAGTTGCCCCATACACGAGTTCCAGTCGTGCTCCTTCGACCACTCGGACACCTCTCTATTGGTTGAAGAGTGAAATTATAGCAATTTTTTTTTAAAACCCCCTAAATTTAATCTTTTGTAAGTTATCTTTTGTTATTATTCCTCTGCCTCTTTTAGACCTGTGCATCGACACTGGTGGACAACGGGTCAGGATGGGAACATAGCAGCCCACCTATCTTTGTTGAGTGCCGCAGGTATCTGAAGGGGGTGTTAATCTATCCTCTTATTCAAAAAAAATATCATCTAACAAAAATTTTTCTGTTTTTATTGAAATATCTCATTTCTATTTCTTTTGACTCTCCTACTCAAAATATTTAAATATAGTAAAAAGTGATTTGTTGTATACTTGAATATATTACATTAATTTGGAGGATTAATTATTATGAAACATATAACAACACTTTTAGCTATTTTACTGCTATTTACCACTTCGCTCTCTGCTCTGTCGGATAAAGAGTTAGCAATAAGCATCAACTTATCGGGGAAACAGAGGATGCTTACACAGAAAATGACAAAAGAGTCATTTTTAATTCGTTCAGATATTGACAAAAAACTAAATATAGAGAAGTTGACAAAAAGTAGCCAACTCTTTGATAAAACACTAAAAGGTCTAATGGTAGGGGATGAATCATTGGGACTTGTAGCTATTAAAAATAGTGAGATAGAGGAGCAACTAAAAAAAGTGGAAGCCTTATGGAAGCCCTTTTATAAAGAGGTCAAAGAGATAATATCAGGTAAAGCAGACAATAGTAGCTATGATATGTTAGAGAGAAGTAATATAACTCTCTTAAAAGAGATGAACAAAGCTGTTGGACTTTATGCTTCATCAAATAAAGGTGAGAATAGGTTTGCTTTGGCAAATGATATTAATCTTGCTGGTAAACAGAGAATGTTAACACAAAAAATGGGAAAAGCTCTTCTATTTGCTTCTAATAATGTTAAGAAAAAAGAGTATATTTCTGATTTTAAAAAATCTCAAAAACTATTTAGTGATATATTAAAAGGTCTTCTGTATGGTTCTAAAATACTTAATCTTGAGGGAACCAAATTACCTAAAATAACATCACAACTAAAAGTGGTAGATAAGCTATGGAGAGAGCATCAACCTATATTAAAAAAGGCTGTTAATGGCAAAGATATGAAAGAGGCTATAGATGGTTTGGATAAAATCTTAGTAGAGATGAACAAAGGTGTATTTATCTATACTCAATCTATTAATCGTCAAAAACAGAGAGCAAAATTTGCATCACTAATTAGTAGTTTTATGAGTAAAAGTAATATTTTGAAGAAGAGAGTAAACCTATCAGGTAGACAGAGAATGTTGACACAGAGAATTACTAAATTGGCTATCCTTGTCTCTTCAAATATTGGCAAAAAAGAGAATAGAAAAAAATTGATAAAGTTTTCGAATCTTTATAATCAGACCCTCAAGGCTTTTAGAGATGGTGATGCAGAGATGGGTTGTATCCCTTCGAATAACAGAGAGATAAAAGAGCAGATTGCTGTGATTGAGAAGGAGTGGAGACCTTTTTATGAGAGGGTAAAACTTATCTCTGAAGGGAAAGATAAAGATGGAGAGGCTTTGAAATATATAGTAAGCAAAAATGAGCATCTTCTAAAAATATCAAATGAGTTGGTAAAGAGATATGAAAAATCTAATAGAGCTACTAACTATTTGGATAAAGCGAGACTTCATGTTGTGAATGTGGCAGGTAGAGAGAGAATGTTGACACAGAAGATGACCAAAGAGAAGCTTCTTATTGCAAAAGGAGAGGGAGAGTATAGTGCAAAATTAAAAAAGAGTATTAAGCTTTTTGATGACTCGCTGAATGCTCTAATCAATGGTGATAAAACCCAATCAATTGTCAAACCCACAAATAAAAAGATAAAGAAGCAGTTAGCTATAGTTGATGGTATATGGAAAAAGCTTAAACCACTATATGATAAGCCAAAACCTAATAAAAAAGAGTTAAAGAGTATAATAGAGGAGAATACTATACTTTTAGCAGAGATGAACAAGGCAGTTAAAATGTCTGAAATAGAGATAGAGTATTAACTCATAGATATGAGAAATTTAATAATGATTCTAATAGTGGAGTCTATCTCAACATTGTTACAACAGTATTGAGAACATTCCACCCCAAATCAGTCACAGAGTATCCACCCTCTAACATAAAAACAACGGGTTTATCGCCGAGGTCTAAAATCTCTCTAACCATCTGATTAATACCCTCTGTAGTGACATGTAACTGTGCTAGAGGGTCGCTCTCATGTAGGTCATATCCTGCTGAGACTAAAACTATATCGGGTTGAAAAAACTCATATGATTTCTGTAAATCCTCTTGGTATATCTCTAATATCTCTCTATCACCACTATCTGGCATAAGAGGGTGATTTGATGTATAACCCACTCCTCTATCCCGTCCTCTATCAGACTCTGCACCTGTTCCAGGGTAGGCGAAGGCTTGATGAGTACTAAAGTAGTAGACTGTATCATCATCATAGAAAGCATCCTCTGTTCCATTGCCATGATGTACATCAAAATCTACTATCATTACCTTTTTATAACCCTGCTTTTGGGCGTATTTTGCAGTGATTGCGACATTGTTAAATAGACAAAAACCCATAGATTTAGTAGGAGTAGCATGATGTCCAGGGGGTCTAACAGCACAAAATGCTCTATCAAATTTATTATCTTTGATTCCATCTATAGCGACTAATCCTGCCCCTACTGCTTTGAGTGCTGATTGGTAGGAGAATTGAGATAGTATCGTATCTAAATCCATCGGTGTCTCTGTTTGGCTTTTGTGTTCTACATCTTCTATTAGAGTATTGTAGTGTATCATCTCCACCTCATCAACAGTTGCAAATCTAGGTGTTACCTCTATGAGTCTATCTTTTATCGTCTCTATCTTTTGGTTTATACTTCTTAGTCTCTCTATAGACTCAGGATGTCCTGCTCCTGTATCGTGTTTTAGATATATATCATCACTTATCCATGCTACTCTTTGCATCTATATCTCCTATATCATAATATTATGACAGCTATTACAACTCTCTACGACTCTATCAAAAGCTGGTTTTATATAGTCAAATTTTTCATTTTTTACAACTTCATCGAGCATATATTCATAGGTTATTAGCTTTTTTAATAATCCCATAGCCTCTTCATTATCTCTTATCACCTCGAACTCTTTGAGCCTTCTGCTATCATCCATTAAACTTTTTAATGTCTTTTTTACATGCTTGTACTCTAACCAATCTCTCCCTTTAAATAGTTTACTATCTAGTTCTATAAATAGTTTATCATCTAACCCTTTCATAATCTCTCTAAACTCTATAGGAGTAAACGGCTCTCTTTTTACAGCAATCTCCTCATATATCATTTTTTCAGCTACTACTGGTTTCTCTACAAATGTTTTTTTCTCTTTTTCTATAATTATAGTGCGACCACTACAACCATATAGAAAAAATAGTGTCAATATAGCTATATAAAAAGGCATTTTTCCCCTCTTTTCTACAAAATTTTGTTTTTTTCTATTTTATATTAACTTTTTATACCTTAAGTTTCTCTTTTTTAATCAACTCTATATATATCAGTAGTGAGGCTAAAACTACAAATGACTCTCGTATCTCATACTGTGCATTGAAAAAATCAAAAACTCTATATGAGCTAATAGCAACTACTGTGGTTAGAAGAACTAGACCAAAGTGAATATTGAGCCATCTATCCCCTCTATAGAGAAAAAGAAAATATCCAAATAGAGCCAATGCGACAATATGGGTTACCATATCTGTTATAACACCTATATCATTGTAGAAGTACTTCTGAAAAGCTGAAGAGAAGAGAACTACTAAAATAGCATGTGGATTAATATCAAAATACTCTAACAGTTTAAATCTCTCTATTAGAGTAGGAAAGAGTTTAACAAGTAGAGGTATATAGAGACAAAAGATATAGATATTAGAGTAGATAATTGAGCTAAATAGATTGGCATCTATTAGGTTATGAAGATTGGTCTCTTGTTGTAGATTGTGTTTCATAAAATAATCAGTAGAGCTAAAATGAAAAAGTTGTTGACCCCAACTTATCTCCTCCATCGCCCCTAAAAAGGCAAATATAGCAAACACCCCTATAGCAATGGTAGCATATCGACTCAATCTATTTTTATATTTGATGAGAGTATAGATACCATATATAAAGATAAAAAAGAGCCAAACCACACTAGATGTCTCAAAGAATCCATTCTCCTGTGTCATTTTGAGCAAAAGGTGGCTATATCCTGTTAGATTTGCTGTTGCAAAGATTGTCCATATAGATACTAAATAGAGAAGAGTAGTTAGGGTAAAGAGAGTATTTTGAATTTTCAACATAGTGGAATCATATCTTTTTTTAGCTCAAAATTCAAGAAAATCAATTCAAAATGAAAATAATGATAAAATATCCCTAATATTTTTTTAAGGAAAAAACATGCTTAATCTATATAAAGAGATTTTTTATCATATGAGTAGTCTAGTTTGAGATATATACTATTAGTAATCATATCTATTATATCTATTGGATGTGGAGATAATCACTCCTCCTCTAGCTCTTTTCAATCCTATCTGCATAACCTATTTCTAAAAGAGTACTTTTGGGCAGACAATATATCTAAAGAGGTTAACTATCAAAAATATAATACTCCCCAAGAGATGATAGATGACTTAAAATACAAACCTATAGATAGGTGGAGTATGGTAATGACAAAAGAGGAGAATGATAACTTTTTAAATCAAACATCTGGTGGTTTTGGATTCTCATACTCAGCAAATAATACAAAAGAGAGAGTGGTATTTTTTACTAGAATAGATTCTCCTGCGTATAGGGCTGGTCTAAAGAGAGGTGATGTGATATTAACTGTAAATGGCAAAAAAGCAACAGTAGAGGAGATACAAAAAGCTAGTTTAGATATTGGTGTAACTAGCTCATTTGAAATATATAGAGCAAGTAGTGATGAGAATCTACAGATAGATATAGAGTCCAAAGAGTATACATTTAGAGTAACAGAGGCATCAACTCTCGCTAGTGAGAATAATGAGACTATAGGGTATATGCTTTTTGACTCCTTCACCTCAACAGCAACGACAGAGATTGATAACGCTTTTGACTACTTCAAAGAGCAAAATATCAAAAAACTCATTATAGATTTGAGATACAATGGTGGAGGCTCTGTGATAACAGCTTCGATACTACTAGATAAGCTTGTTAGAGATAGAGATGATGAGGTGCAGTTTCTCCTAGAGTGGAATAGCAATATGCAACACAAAAATCAAGCTGGTCGTTTTGAGACAGACAATAACTCTATAGATTTAGATACTATTATTTTTTTGACAACAAAAAGGAGTGCTAGTGCTAGTGAGCTAGTTATCAATTCAATGAAACCCTATCTAGGTGAAAAAGTCATAACTATAGGTGAGAGAACCCATGGAAAACCTGTAGGGATGGAGGGTCGGACAGATGGTAAATATATCTATTATCTTGTAAATTTTATAATCTCAAATAGAGATGGTTTCTATGACTATTTTGATGGATTAGAGGTTACAGAGGGGTGTGAAGCAGAGGATGATTTGAGCCACCAGAGAGGAGATAGAGATGAGGGGATGTTGAAAAAGGCTCTCTTTTATATTGATAATGGATATTGTGGATAGGTATTACTCCTAATCTTCCTAGATAAAGAGCAGAAGTTGAACCTACTACACCTCCTTCAATAATGGCCATTTTTACCAAAATATAGCGTAAAGCCCCTAGCTTCAGCTATGGGGATATAAGCGGGGCATACAAAGAATTTATCTAAGGTTTATACGATATAATACCACAATGAAGAACAAAATAAAATATAAATTT
>Ga0256845_1000360_pt1 | contig 43614 bp, 38 predicted proteins | sample RiftiametaG_FD_189101 | JGI IMG/M metagenome (GOLD analysis project Ga0256845, IMG submission 189101) | Tube worm associated microbial communities from hydrothermal vent at the East Pacific Rise, Pacific Ocean - Riftia | ecosystem: Host-associated > Annelida > Integument > Unclassified ...
AAAACCTATTGATAATAAGGGATTTACAAAATAATCTTTTTGAAATAAGCACGACCACATCCAAATCCAACCTTGCCTTGTAACTACATAATAATTAGCATTTTGCATCTTTTTTACCAAGCCTCTTTCTTTCAATTTACCTAACTCATAACGAATTTTTGCGGTTTTGGGACTTTCCATAAAAAATATCACTCGTTTTACAAAGTTACAATCTTTGAATTATGCTGCAATACCAGATTGGAACTTTAGTTCGCTAAATATAATTGTATAATTAAAAATCTTTGTAACTTAGCATTTACATAAAAAGCAAGTATATAAAGATTTACCATTATGATACAAAACAACTTACAATGGACATCACCTGACGGGCTTAATTTTTTTGCTCATACATGGCAACCTGATAACAAGCCGCAGGCAGTAATAACATTGGTTCACGGTTTGGGTGAACACTGTTTACGATACACTCCGTATTTTGATTTTCTTGTAAAAAACAATATTGCAATACTTGGTTTCGACCTTCGCGGACACGGGCAAACCGAAGGAAAACGCGGTGTTATAAAATCGTATCAAAGGTTGCTTGATGACATTGATATTGCAGTGTTAAAAACCAAAGAGCTTTTCCCCGATATTCCGCATTTTATCTATGGTCACAGCATGGGCGGAAATTTAGCTTTGAATTATCTTATGCGTAAAAATCATAATCTTACCGGCGGAATTATTACTTCGCCTTGGCTTATTTTGGCAAACGACCCAAATTTTATTCTTAAAGCAATAGTTTCATTTTTAAAAGGATTGTTGCCTAATATTACAATCGACAGCGGTTTAGAGATTGATTACATCTCTTCTGATAAAAATGAAGTTGAAAAATATCGTAACGATAAATTAAATCACGGACGAATCTCTTTCAAATTGTTTAGTACAATTACAAGTTCGGGGATTTGGGCTATTGCCAATATTAAAAAGTTGCAAACACCCATATTACTTATGCATGGGTCAGGCGATAAAATAACTTCGCATCAAGCATCGAAACTTATTGCCAAAAACAATCCCGATTTTATTGAATATGTTGAGTGGGAAAATCGTTATCATGAGCTACACAACGAAACTAACCGCCCCAATGTGGCACAAAAAGTTATTGATTGGATAAAAGCAAAAACAAAATAATGCAACATTTCAGAACAGTTTTTGATATTGAACCTTCGCAAAATAAGATAAATCACACAACAAAAATTTTATCTCTTGGTTCTTGTTTTTCCGAAAATATCGGCGAAAAATTATTATATTATAAATTGCCTGTTATTATTAACCCTTTCGGAATATTATATAATCCCGAATCGGTAGCAAATTCAATTGATATATTGCTTGAAAATAAGCAGTTTTCAGATGCTGATTTGTTTGAATACAATAGTGTTTGGAATAGTTTTTATCATCACAGCCGTTTTTCGGATATTGATAAACAGTATTGCTTACAAAAAATAAATACATCAATAAATAATGCTGCAAATCATTTAAAAAAAACACGTTTTTTACTTATAACATTAGGCACATCTTGGGTTTACAAATATAAAAAAAACGGACAGATTGTATCAAATTGTCATAAAATTCCCGCAAAGGAATTTTTACGCTTTAAGTTATCTACTGAACATATTGTAAAGCGTTTTTCAAATACATTTGATACTTTATTACAACAAAATACAGATATAAATATAGTATTTACTGTAAGTCCGATAAGGCATCTTAAAGATGGAGCACACGAAAATCAACTCAGCAAATCAACACTCTTGCTGGCAATTGATGAACTTACAAAAAAGTACAGTAAAATAAATTATTTTCCTTCATACGAATTGATAATGGACGATTTACGTGATTATCGTTTTTATACCGATGATATGATTCATCCGTCGCAGCAAGCTGTTGAATATATTTGGAACAAATTTAAGAATGTATTTATCAATAAACAGACAAATAACTTTTTTAAACAGATTGAAGATATAAACAGAGCTTTGCAACATCGCTCATTTCAACCGAAAAGTGAAGCTCACCGGAAATTTCTAAAAAAAACACTTGAAAAAATTAATACCCTTGAAGAACAACTTAAAGGAGTTTCTTTCGATAAAGAGAAAAATATATTATTAAGACAATTTAATAATACATAAGATATGTTTTTTTATAAAAAATACACACAAACACTTTTCCCAAATGATTAAACGAATATTTATTGTAGTTTTTTTAATATCTATTTATCATTTATTACCGGCACAAGAGAGCGATAATTTTTTGAAAAGTTTTAAAATATCAATATTCTTCGGCGGCAGAATAGAAACTGTTGACAGTTTTCCCAATAAAGATAATATTGACTTTATGAATTATGTCGGTTTTATAGATGACTATTTGCCCGATTACATTTACATAGGTTTTAAAGCACACTTTGATTTTAAAAATAATTTTGGAACAAATATAAGATTAGTATTGGGCGATTTAACAGGTATTGATTTATCGGGAGAGTATTATCCTTATAAAAGTATCGGTTTTGTGGCAGGATTTAATACCTACCGGGTTTTTATAAATGATTATGGGCAATATCATAAAATAGAAGCGGCAGACGATAATTTATACGGCGACTTGGAAACGAATTACAGACAAGAAACTCTACAAGATTTAGGTTTTTACGCAGGTGTAATATTATATAAAAATCTTGGTTTTTTTAAACCTAAACTTACGTTAAATGCAGGATTTTCATCATTTACCAAATTTGAAACCGATGTTTTTCAGAAACAAATCGGGGGTAATTTTAAAAACAGATATTCTTACAGCACAAAACTCACATTTACCCCGTTTTTTTATCCTAAGTTAAACTTAGACTTCGATTTGATAAAATTTAAAAAATCAACTCTCGGACTATCGCTGTATTCTGCGTGGTATGTTTCACCAAAAGCTATCAACTACGATGTAACATATAGTGAATGGACAGATGATAATGCTGTAAAAAAAGAGGTAAAACCCGACAAGCATTTTTACAGTGAATTTGATTTTGATGCAGCAATTTATTTAAGGTGGTAGAAATATTTTTTGTGAATAAAAATAGCTAATTTTGAGTTTTTAATTTTAAAAAAAGTAATTATGAGTTTATCACAACAAATAAATGCAGATATTAAAGCAGCAATGCTTGCCAAAGAAAAAGAAAAACTTGAAGCATTGCGTGCAATTAAGGCGGCTTTTATGGTTGCTAAAACCGAAAAAGGCGGAAACGGCGAACTAACCGAAGATGCAGAATTAAAAATAGTTCAAAAGCTCGTAAAGCAACGCAAAGATTCTGCAGAAATGTATAAAACAAACAATAGAACTGATTTATACGAAAAAGAAATAGCCGAAGCAAAGGTTATAGAGCAATATTTACCCGAACAACTCGGAGAAGAAGAAATTCAAATAATATTAGAAGATATAATAACCGCTGTTGAAGCAAAAGGTATGCAAGATATGGGTAAGGTAATGGGAGTAGCCACAAAGAAATTAAGCGGTAAAGCCGATGGCAAAACTATATCTCAGATAGTTAAAAAATTATTGTCAGAATTATAATACAATAGTTCGTTAAGTTTTTAGCTGTAAATGCACTAATTTATTGATTTACAAATAGTTAAACCCGACTTATGCAGTAGGAGTTGTAAAATAGTGAACTTACGGCATTTAGTAAGAGTTAACCCCGATTTAGAAATACACCATTTTGGTTATTGTCCAAAATAGATGTAGTTCTTTATCGCTATACAATAGAAAACAAAAATTGTTTTCTATTGCATAGTTTGGGTTGAACTATTGATAGAAATATTCAGAAAAAAAGCAACCATCCCAAACAAAATAAAAAATCTGTTAACTAAAAATATATATTGATAGTTAACAGATTTTACTTTCGCAATAACTGTTTTTTATTTTTTAGAAGAGTTTTTATTTTCTTCTTTTCTTTTGCATTTTTTTATCTCTACCCAAATTTTTCCTGTTTGAAGGAGTATTACTTTTCTTAGGTAGAAATTCGCGAGCTTCTTTCAATTTTAACCCTTCGGGAATTTTTAATTTATTATTCGACAAATACAATAAATCATTAAATATTTGCTCATCGTTTACATTTTCACGATTCCACGTAACAAACGACTTTTTCATTTGTGTGCAAATAACTTCAATCAAAAAATCTTTCTCTTCTCCTTCGGGAAAATCAACAGCAGTATTAATCATTTCCTGAATTATTTTCCCGTAGTGTTTAAACTTAATATCGTCAACACTTTGATATTCTAATCTTTCGGGCTTCTGATAAATATCTTCTCTGTTGGGAGTAGGATAAGGAGAATCAATATCAAGTTCAAAATTTGATATTATTGCCAGATGATCCCACAACTTATGAGTAAAATCAGAAACATCTCGCAGGTGCGGATTTACATTTCCCATAACCTGAATAATGGCTTTCGCCAAACGGTTACGTTCATCCCTGTCGTCAGTATTTTTCAAATGCTCTACCATTCTTTGGATATTGCGTCCGTATTCACGCATTACCAGTTTCCCTCTTTGTGTGTTATAATCCATGTAACTAAAATTTTAACAAAAATAGTTTAAATATTTCGTTACACAAAAAAGATATGTAACAGATAGCTGTTTCATAATAAAAAATATCTTATTTATAGATTTTAGATAATTGTAAAATACATATTTTAGAACATTAATTTGTAATAACGGTTTTCTGCTTTATATCTTATCGGTTATATTTAAAATATTGCAAATCAGCAATATAACAAAACAAACTGATGTTTGTGTTATTTTGTTTAATATAAAAAATATCAGATTTGAAAACTTTATTTAACATAAAAATACAATATCTTTTTTTTGATAAAAAAACTTCTGCAAAAAAGTATAACTTTGCCAAAAATTAATAAAAAGATTTATTTTAAATCAAGTGAGATTCAGAAAATTAGATATTTCGAACAACACAATAAGTAATACAAAATAAAATGGCAATTAAATCAATTCAGGAAAAAGCAGCAGATAATATCAGAATATTATCGGCAGCAATGGTAGAAAAAGCAAAGTCGGGACATCCGGGAGGAGCAATGGGCGGAGCTGATTTTATAAATATTTTATATACCGAATTTTTAAATTACGACCCTTCGGATATGAAATGGGCATACAGAGACCGATTCTTTCTCGACCCCGGTCATATGTCACCAATGCTTTACAGTGTTTTGTCTTTGGCAGGAAATTATACCATTGACGACCTGAAAAGTTTCAGACAGTGGGGAAGCGTAACACCCGGACATCCCGAAGTTGATATTAAGAGAGGTATTGAAAATACATCAGGACCACTCGGACAAGGTCATACAATGGCTGTTGGTGCTGCAATTGCCGAACGATACATGGTTGCCCGTTTTGGTGAATGGATGGCTCATAAAACTTATGCTTTTATCTCCGACGGCGGAATTCAAGAAGAGATTTCACAAGGTGCAGGACGAATTGCCGGACATTTAGGGCTTAATAACCTTATAATGTATTACGATGCCAACAATATACAGCTTTCAACAAGTGTTGAAGATGTAACATCGGAAGATACTGCAAAAAAATATGAAGCATGGGGATGGAATGTTATCACCATTAATGGTAATAATGCCGATGAAATTCGCAATGCTTTAAAACAAGCAAACAACAGCAATGATAAACCAACTCTTATTATAGGAAAAACAATTATGGGTAAAGGTGCTGTTGATGCAAATGGTAACAGTTTCGAAAACAGAACATCAACACACGGGCAACCTATTTCGGCTGCCGGTGCCGATTTTAATAAAACTGTTGAAAACCTTGGCGGAAATCCCGATAATCCGTTTGCTGTTTTTGACGATGTAAAAGAATTGTACCAAAAACGAAGAGAACAACTTATAAAACAAGCTGCCGAACAAAAAGAAAAAGAAAAAAAGTGGGCTGCCGCAAATCCTGAATTGGCAGAAAAACTTGAGAAGTTTTTATCAAAACAACTTCCCGATATTGATTTTGCTTCAATAGAACAAAAACCAAATGCCGCAACACGAAATGCATCGGCAACGGTTTTAGGAGAATTAACTAAAATTGAAAACATTGTAGTTTCGTCGGCAGACCTTTCTAACTCAGATAAAACCGACGGTTTTTTGAAAAAATCAAAACCATTTACAAAAGGTGATTTTTCGGGTGCATTTTTTCAACCCGGAGTTGCAGAGCTTACAATGGCAAGCATAATGAACGGAATGGCTCTTCACGGAGGTATTATTCCCGTATGCGGAACATTTTTTGTGTTTTCAGACTATATGAAACCTGCAGTGCGTATGGCTGCTCTTATGGAGCTGCAAGTGGTTTATGTATGGACACACGATGCTTTCAGAGTAGGTGAAGACGGACCTACCCACCAACCTGTTGAGCAAGAAGCTCAAATCAGATTAATGGAAAAGCTGAAAAATCACAGTGGAAAAAATTCTGTTATGGTACTGCGTCCTGCCGATGTTAACGAAACAACAGTATCTTGGAAATTAGCTTTGGAAAATAAAAATACCCCTACAGCACTTATTCTTTCGCGTCAAAATATTAACAATATTCCCGATGGCAGCTACAATCAGGCTTTAAATACCAAAAAAGGAGCTTACATTGTTAAAGATACAAACGATAAACCCGATGTTGTTCTTTTGGCAAGTGGTTCAGAAGTATCAACTCTTTTTGAAGGTGCCGAATTACTTGAAAAAGATAATATTAAAGTGCGTATTGTTTCTGTGCCATCAGAGGGATTGTTCAGAAATCAACCCAAAGAATATCAAAACAACGTTTTACCTGCCGGTATTCCACGTTTTGGATTAACAGCAGGATTGCCTGTAAACCTTGAAGGATTAGTTGGCGAAAACGGTAGTGTTTGGGGACTTAGCTCTTTCGGATTTTCAGCTAACTATAAAGTTCTTAACGAAAAACTCAAATTTACGGGACAAAAAGTTTATCAAGAAGTAAAAGAACTTTTGAGCAATAAATAAAAAATTAATTTTAAAATCACAGAGTAAGTAATTTTTTTAAAATGTTTAATAAATAAACAATAAATTTAAAATATATAACTCATTCTGCGATTATTTTATATTTAAATGATTTTTTTAAATAGATATGATAAAAGAAATATTGGAACTACGAAAAAAAGAGGCGGAAGCCGTATTGAATATACCTGTTACCGACCAATTTGAAAAAGCGGTAAATATTATTCACGAAAAAGTGCATGGTAAAGGCGGTAAACTTGTTACAAGCGGAATGGGAAAAGCCGGACAAATAGCAATAAATATGGCTACCACCTTCAGCTCTACCGGAACACCTGCAATATACCTGCATCCCAGCGATGCTCAGCATGGTGATTTAGGTGTAATTCAAAAAAACGATGCTCTTTTACTTATCTCAAATTCAGGAAAAACACGTGAAATTGTTGAATTGATATTTTTAGCAAAAAGGTTAATTCCTGAAATACCTATTATTGTAATTACATCGAATCCGCAAAGTAAAGTTGCCGAAGCTGCCGATGCTCTTTTGGAAACAGGAAATCCCAAAGAAGTTTGTATTCTAGAACTGACTCCTACCACATCAACAACAACTATGACAGTAATTGGAGATATGCTTGTTGTAATGTTGATGAAAAAAATCGGATTTACCAGCAAAGATTACTCATTAAGACATCATGGGGGTTATCTTGGCGAAAAATCACGCAACGACGCAGGAAAAGAAAAATAATTTTTACAATATTTATTTCCATAAATAAAAAAGTGCAACAAATTGATAACCGGCTTGTTGTAGTTATAAAAAATAAAATATGCAAATTAACGGTAAATTAATGGACCCCATTGGCAGACTAATGGGATTACGTTATAAGTCGCATCCATGGCACGGAGTAGATATAGGAAAAGAAGCACCCGAAAAAGTAACGGCTTATATTGAAATGGTGCCTACCGATACGGTAAAATACGAAGTGGATAAATCAAGCGGATACTTAAAGATAGACCGCCCACAAAAATATTCGAATATTATTCCTGCTTTATACGGTTTTTTACCGCAAACATATTGCGGCGATAAAATCGGTAAGTATTGTATGGATAAAACAGGATTAAAAAACATAAAAGGTGACGGCGACCCGCTTGATATTGTTATTTTAACCGAAAAGACCATTACACACGGCGATATTTTAGTGCAAGCAAAACCCATTGGCGGATTCAGAATGCTTGACGGTAAAGAGGCTGACGACAAAATTATTGCGGTGCTTAAAGATGATGCTACCTACGGAGAAATAGAGTGCATTAAAGACTTGCCCGAAATAGTTGTTGACAGGCTTAAACACTATTTTTTGACTTATAAAAATTTGCCCGGCATAGAGGCTAATACCGAAATACCCGATATTTACGGAAGAGACGAAGCTCTTGAAGTTATTTCGGCTGCTATGCACGATTATATGAACTGGCTTGATAATATCCAATTTGCTTTATCAAAAGTTTAAAATGCAAGTTATTAAAGAGAATAAATTACTATTTATATGGTGGGCTGTTGCTTTTGCAACAGCTTTTTATGCTTTTGGCAAAAAAAACGGCTTTCACAATAATATTGAGCAACCTGACAAAGTAAAATTCTTTTCGTTTCCCGAAAATGCAAAAACAAAAGTTGATTCTTTATTTTTTAATAAAAACAAATCCGAATTTAACGGTGTTGTATTAATAGGACAAAAAGACTCTATTTTTTATTCAAAAGCATTTGGATATGCCGATTTTAAAAAGAGAGATTCTTTAACCTTACACTCTGATTTTCAATTAGCTTCGGTATCAAAACAATTTACCGCTGTCGCGATAATGCAATTGCACAGTAAAGGTTTGCTTAATTATACCGACAGTATTCAAAAGTTTTTTCCCAAATTTCCTTATAAAGGTGTAACAATACAGCAATTGCTTACTCACAGGTCGGGATTACCCAATTACACTTATTTTTATCAATATATACCTACTACCTACGATACTATTATTTCAAACACCAACCTTGTAAATGAAATGATAACCAAACATCCGCAAGCATATTATCCGCCAAACAGACGCTATCAATACAGCAATACAGGATATGCTTTGCTTGCCGCAATAGTGGAAAAAATCTCGGGAATGTCTTTTTCAAATTATCTGAAAAAAAATATTTTCGATAAATTAAATATGACTGAAACATTTACTTATAAAGATATTATTTCGGGCAAACAAAAGTGTAATACAACGGGTTATTTGTATCGTCATCGTAAGGCAGAACCAAATTATCTTGACGGAGTTTTAGGCGATAAAGGAGTTTACAGTTCAACTATCGACCTTTTTAAATGGGATCAAGGATTGTATAAAAATATTATAATAAAATTTGATACTTTACAGCGAGCATTTTTACCCATGGGTAAACCCTTACATTTTAAATCAAATTACGGATACGGCTGGCGAATGTATTATTTACAAGATTCAACCAAGATACTGTTTCATGCAGGTTGGTGGCACGGATACAAAACCTTATTGATACGAATTCAAAAAGATTCATCAACTGTTATTATATTAAAAAATCGCAGTAAGGGAGTATCTATTCACACTAAGGATATATTAAAAATTCTTTATCCCTCCGGTTTTGTTAAAGATACAACAATAAATAACGCAATAACACAGAAATCAAACTTTATAGACAAACTCTAATTTAACGAACTATTCTGATAACATTCGATGTGTCAACTATTGCTCTTCCATCGGATAAAGATAATTCAACAACAAATTGGACACTATCATTTTGAACAGCATTTTTATAAAAAATATAGAAAACATTTCCAATATAGTTTTCTGTTTTATTTAAATAACTTTTAATATCCTCAAAATTAGAGTATAGTTTACCGATGTCATTATTATCGGCATTAAATAAAATATCTTTAGAAATATCACTATTTGCAGGAATGCGGCTTGATATGTCAAATACAGTAGTAATTTTTATTCCTGTAATATCTTGATTTGCTTTATAATAAGTCTCACATTCCCATGCTTTAGCTTGCGAAAAACCAAATATAGCCGTGTTTTTAACTTCTGCCAGATAATATAAACTATCAGCTTCAATATTGACTTTAAAAGCTACAGCTGCAGATTTCATTGTATCTTTTTCTTCATAAATGGTATATTCTCCGGAATTATCAATTCCCTCTATTTGCATGTGATCAATATCGTAATAAATAACATTGGAGTCACAATCTCCTCCAAACAATCCTATACACGATGATAAAATTCTAATTGTCACTACTGATATTAACACAATAGAGCTTTTTTTAATAATGTTTAACATGATTTAAAATTAATTAACAATGTTCCGTTGTATGCAATATACTGTCAAATAGCTAATTATACAATATTTTTTCAAAAAAACAGTTCTAAATGTTATACTTGATACTTTTTTTTGTATTTTTAAATACTTAACCTTTTTAAATAACAAAGCCATGAATCAAAAATATACAGAAGAAACAAAAATAATAACTCATAAAGGAAAAGATATTATTTATCTTGATTATCGCGGATTAAAACATCCCGATAAATTTCAAGAAAAAGTGGGTGAAACCATTAAACGAACTAAGTATTATCTTGAAAATAATATTAAAGATATTCTTGTTTTAACAGATTTAAATGATTCTTATATTTATGGAGATGCTACAAGATTTTTAAAAGAATCAACAAAAATGGCTCGCCCGTTTGTGAAAAAATCTGCTGTGATAGGAGTTTCAGGTGCTAAAAGAATTCTTCTTAATATGGTGAATTTATTTTCGGGATACGAGACAAAATCCTTTCAAACCAAAGATGAGGCTTTAGATTGGTTAGTTAAATAAAGAGTTTTATTTTGAATGTGCATACTCAAGATATCTCTCTATTTTATTTTGCATACGAGCTACTGTTTTTGCTTTTGACCTTTCAAGAAAAAGTAAATCTTCGTAAGTTCTTACAAAATACGGATATTTATCAGGCATAAGTCTGAAATCAGGCATAAGCACAATTAAAGCATCAGGCCCTTTTTCCGTTCCTCCCGAATAATAATCTATCATTTGTGCCTTACCATCTTCAATTCCCCATTCTGAATAACTCCAAGTACTTTCTGTGCTTTGCATTATATACGAAAACTCCATTATTACGTAGTTATCCTTTAATTCAGGCAGGTTTTCCACTACATTCAAATCGGCATCAAGCAAATTTCCTTTAAATTTTCTCTCGGCAATATCTTTTGATTTATCGCTGTAAAAATAATACACCTTGCAAAATGTAAAATTATTCTCAAAAGCATTAATTATCTCCTTGTTTTGCTCATCACGTTTGACAATAATGCGATTCATCAATTCATCATTTTTACCTTTCAAAGCATTAATTATATTGACATTGGTTTTTAACCTTACCAATACCGCTCCGTTTTTAAGATTCTCAAAAATAATCGAAGGAATTGATTGTGCCGATAATACAAATGAATTTAGCAGAAATGTTATAATTAAAATGTTTTTCATAGTTTTTAAAAATAGTATCGTTAAAACGAATAAATAAGTTTAAGATTGCAAATCTACAAAAACATTACAATTATTATACCTATGTATAATTTATTTCAAAACATTCAATAATATTGTTTAATTTATAAAAGTTTATCAGCTAAATCGGGATAAGATTTAAATAACGATTCTTTAACCTGTTGAGCTGTATATCCTTGCCGAATAACAAAAATTATGGTATCGTTACCCGCTACCGTTCCAAGAATGGAAGACAATTTTAAAGAATCAATTGCAGATGCTACTGTATGCGAAAATGCAGGAATAGTTTTTATAACGCCAATATTTTCTGAGAATTCGATAGATAAAAAACCTTTGATGGATTGCTTATCGGTGACACAGACTATATTACCTGCCATTATAGGCTCAGGTAATACATAATGATAAGAACCGTCATTCCCCGGCATTTTCGCAACTTTCAGTAGCTTTAAATCTCGTGATAATGTTGCTTGAGTAATATTATATCCTAATGAAATAAGTTTTTTAAGCAACTCCTCTTGCGAAGTAATATGCTCATTATGAATAATATTTTTAATATCAGAAAGTCTTTGTGTTTTATTATCCATAAATAAAAAACTTGTATAATTATGCATTTGCGATGCAAAAATATACAAGTTATTATGATATGCAAAAAAAATATTTATTTTATCAACATCCTTTAGACATAACTCTTTTAACAGCATCCTGCCAACCTTTATAATATTTCCTGCTTTGTTCGGTTGTCATTTGAGGATTAAATACTTTTTCAATCTCTCTAACTTTAATTATTTCATTAGTGTTTTCCCAATACCCGACAGCCAATCCTGCAAGAAAAGCAGCACCAAGAGCTGTTGTTTCAATAATTTCGGGGCGAATAACTTTTGTGTTTAATAAATCGGCTTGAAATTGCATTAAATAATTATTTGCGGAAGCACCACCATCAACATTCAATTCTTTAATAGTGATACCGGCATCTTTTTCCATTGCTCCTATAACATCGATAGTTTGATAAGCCAACGATTCAAGCGTAGCTTTTACAATATGTTTATCGGTAATACCAAGAGTTAAACCAAAAATTCCGCCTCGAGCATACATATCCCAATAAGGAGCACCAAGCCCTGAGAATGCGGGAACAACATAAACACCATCGGTATTTTTTAAATTTTGAGCAATTTCTTGAGTCTCTTTTGCATTTTTTATCAAATGCAGAGCATCTCGAAGCCATTTTATTGCTGCACCGGCAATAAACACGCTACCTTCAAGAGCATAAGAAGGATTACCATATTTTGTTTCGCAAGTTAACGTGGTAAGTAATCCGTGAGACGATTTTACTTTTTCGCTACCTGTATTCATTAAAATAAAGCATCCTGTGCCATAAGTGCTTTTGGCAAGACCACTGTTAAATCCTGCTTGCCCGAATAGTGCAGCTTGCTGGTCGCCGGTAATTCCGGCAATAGGGATTTCGTGTCCGCCGAATAAACTTGCATCGGTATTACCTATAACAAAACTCGACTCAACAACTTTCGGCAACATCGCCATCGGAATATTAAAAAGTTGTAAAAGCTCTTTATCCCATTCTAATGTTTTTATATTAAAAATAAGTGTGCGAGATGCATTAGTATAATCAGTAACATGATGCCTTCCACCTGTTAATTTCCATATCAACCAAGTATCGACAGTGCCGAAAAGCAGTTCTCCGTTTTCAGCTTTTTTTCGTGCTCCCTCCACATTGTCAAGTATCCATTGTATTTTAGTTGCCGAAAAATAACTGTCAATTATAAGACCTGTTTTTTCTGAAATTATTTCAGTTTTACCTTCTTTTTTTAATTTATTACAAATTGAAGATGTACGTTTATCTTGCCATACAATTGCATTGTAAACAGGCTCTCCTGTATTTTTATCCCAAATAATTGTTGTTTCGCGTTGATTTGTAATACCTATTGCTGCTATCTGTTCAGGTTTTATTCCTGTATCTGATAAAACAGTGTCGGCAACTTTATATTGACTTGTGAAAATTTCTTCAGGGTTTTGCTCTACCATATCTGCATCGGGATAAAATTGAGTAAATTCGGTTTGAGAAACTCCTTTTATTTTTCCCGATTTATTAAATATTATAGCTCGCGAACTGCTTGTTCCTTGATCTAATGATAATATATATTTTTTCATAATTTTTATTTAATGTGTCAAAAGTTAAATAAAAATTATTTTATACAAAATTATATATCGATAATGTTTATTTTTATTGTTACTTGTATTTCTAAAAAAACTGTCAACTATACTAATAACTATAATTTATTAAGTAATTTAGCCTTAATAATTGATAATGTAAATTATATAACAAACAGCAACAATAAAAAAAATTTTGACCTATATACAATAAAGTATTAAATTTGAAAAATTTAACTTTAAAATTAACAACAACTACATAACTATTTATATAAAGAAAACTAAGCACTCATGAATATAAAAAATATTTCATTATTAACATTTTTGTTTTTACTAATCAATACTGTTTCTTATTCTCAAAACATTAGAGGAAACGGGAAAGTAAAAAAAGAGACACGTGAAGTTACCGATTTTAATAAAATTGTTTTACAAGGAAAATTTAATGTCATTTTAACCCAAGGACAAGGTGAAGGCATTGATATTGAAACAGATGAGAATTTATTAGAATTATTTCAAACACATGTAAAAGAAAATATTCTTTACTTAACAATGATCGCTGCAATTAAAAAATCGGTAAAATTGAATGTTTATATTTCAGTAAAAAGTATTAATAGTCTTACTTTACTTGACCAAATATCTTTAAAATCGGAAAATATAATTCATTTTGACAGTTTAACTGTATTAATGGGCGGTATGAGTCAAATGAATTTTCAACTTTATGCCGAATATTTCAATTTACAATTGTATGACGGTTCTTATGCAAATTTAACGGGATATTCCGAAACTTTTATTGCTCATGTTCACGATGAAACAGAATTAGATGCATTTAAACTTCATGTTGATTATTGTAATATATTAAGCTCAGGGCTTACCGACAGTAAGGTTTATGTAAATAAAACACTTAATTTGTTTGTTACAGGGGCAAGTAATTTATATTATATGGGTAATGCAAAAATAAATCAACGTGTATTTTCAAGTACCGGTTTTATTGTAAAACGGCAAGAAATAAATAAACAATAATCACTATTTTATAGTATAAGCAACTATTATTAGTTTATTGTTAATCTTTAATTCTCCATTAAATGTGCCTGAATTTTGGCACCCTCTTACCGAAAAATAAAGATACTTACTTTGTTTGGCAGGAATAGAAATAGATTTTTTGTTTAAATATAAATATAAACCTCCGTAAGTTGGAATAACAACAGGTTTTACAATTAAAACATCTCCTCCTGTATTTGCTATAAGCATAGAATCTCTGTGAAGTCCGTTTTTTTCAACAAATATTCTAACTGTATCATAAGGAATATACATTTGCGGAAGTGTATCAATATTTATATTTAAAGGCACTGTTAAAGTGTCGCCATCACTTATTATATTTATATTTGTAGAATAAATATTCGTATTTACAAAATGCGGATTTAAAGAGTAATTTATTGCTGTCGTTTCATTCTTTGCTAAAACACCTGTGGGATTTTCAAAAACAATTGCTCCGTTTAGATTGTCGGATATTTTTATATTGTAAGTTAAAATATTAGCACCTGCATTTTTAATTATTAACAAGTCGTGTAATATTTCGGGCTTTATTACTTTAATTTTATTATGATACCTTATTACTTGTAATTTGTTTGAACTTTCAACAATAAGATTAACGGGTTTAATATTTTTTGCTCCGTTGTAATTAAAAATAATATTTGTTGTAACCAATTCGGAAGTTAATTTGTGAGTGTTAATATTAAATTTAAAATATCTGTTTTCCAACGGATTCAGTTGTATATCTTCGGATTGCAAACTCAACCATGTTACATTTCTTGATAAAGATACCGTTACATTAATAACTTTATCCGAAAGGTTTTTCAATAAAACGGAATCTTGTTTTTCAATATTATCAAGCAATAAATAACTTAACGTATCAGTATTAACGTAAAATTCCGAATACCTATAATTAATTGACATTTTTATTTGATAAACCGAATCTGTTGTTTGTATCAACAACTCACTGTTAAACGACATATCTGCTGTAAATTCTTGGAAAAGCGAAATACTTACAAAAGTTTTTTCAAAAGGGTTAAGCATCAAAGTATCGTTATCAATTAACAATAACAAGGTATCATTTTTATCGGCAAATTCAATTTTTGCAATAGCTATATCGTTTCCACAATTAGCAACAGGTATTAATATTTTATCATCGGTATTATAAAAATTTTTCCTTACGATATTTGTGTCAATACAAAGTTTTGAAAATACAGAATCAATAATAATATTTAACTCTGTTTTTTCATTATCGTTAACACTTACATTGTCAATAAATTTGTCGGCATATCCGTTTGCCGATATTTTCAAATTATAAATGCCTCCTTTCAGGTATCTGACAAAAAAACCTGTTAAACTATCCGTAAAAACTTCGGAATTATCAAAATCATGATTTAAAACCTCAATTTTTGCTTTTACGGGTAAACCGTGCGAATTAAAAACCGTTCCGTGTATTCCGTATAACGATTGCAAAGCGTAGTTAAACAAAGCATCTTTGTTATAACTCCACAACAACGGCAATTTATCGGTAGGATACAGTTTTGTATCGGATATTTCAAGAGTAAATTCTCGACATCGGTTAAACCAATTCATATAATCTTGCCTTCCGCCGTGAATACTATACCAATCGTAACCATTTGTAAGACCATTACTTACGCCTGTAAAATACCCGCCGGGACTGTTTGCTTGTGCCAAATCGCGATACATTCCGCCTACATAAATCCACCAATCGTTATCAGCAGCCTCTTTACTCCAAGTATCCCACGGATAGTTTACCACCTCGTTGCCGCTATGAATATTTACACTTAACGAAAAATTATGTTTCTGTGCAAAGTCCATCATTAACAAAGTTTCCTCTTGATAAGAATTTCCATCGGGATGTTCACCATATACAAAATTTGGGAAATTACGATTTAAATCGATATAATTACCGTTATATCTGATTGCTCCGGAAATATCGTTGTTGCCTGATTTGTATGTTCCATTGGGATTTGCCAACGGGTTTATCCAAATTTCGCAATTATCAACCAAGTTTTTTATTTCGGGAATATCTGTATTATTATAATTGGTCAATAAATAATCAATAAAATGCAATAAAACAATATATCCTCCTGTTTCGTCTCCATGCATAGTGCTTGTAAAAAACACTTCGGGCTTTTTTTTGTATTCAGACAAGGGGTTGTTTGAAATTTTAAGAGATAATAATTTTCTTCCGCTTTGTAAAGTGCCAATTTCTTCAAGAGTGCATAATTCGGGATAATCTGTCGCATATTTTTGCATCATACTAACATAAACATCATATGTAGGATATTTATCCCAATCTGACATTTCATCAATTGAAAAAGCCATATTAACACTTTTTGCAGCTTTCCCCGCAATAATCAATTGATATTGGAAGCCTGATTTTTTAAATTTTTCAAACTCTTCATTATTTGCATAAGCCCAAACAGTATCATTTTTATAATTATCAATTGAAATAATTGTTGTCAGATAATCAAGTTTACTTTTGTCGGTTAAATAAAATTTAAAATGATAAATTTTATTTTCCGATTGAGAAAAACCTTGCAATATTATTGCAAATAATATAATGGAAACTAAAACTAACTTTTTCATTTAATTACAATGTATAATTATTGCAATTTACTGAAAAAAAAGCAAACACGTTAAAAATAAAAAAGGTAATCCGTTAAGATTACCTTTTTGTTTATGAATGATAAATATTTCTATTTCAGATTATTTTTAATAAAACTCCATCCTTTGCCGGATATTTTTGCTCCGAGATGTTCAATAACTTTACCTGAAAGTAAAGCTCCCATATATCCGCAATCTTCAGATGATAAATTATGAATTAATCCGTATAAAAATCCCGCAGCATATAAATCACCTGCTCCTGTAGTATCTACAGCATCAACTCCTATAATTCCCGATTTACAGATTTTACCGTCAATTTTTATTAACGACCCTTTTTTGCCTATTTTAACAACAGCAACCTCACAAAGATTACTCAACACATCAAGAGCTTGTTCGGGTTCTAATCCTGTAAAATATTTAGCTTCTTCTTCGTTGGCAAAAATTATATCTACATAATCTTTAACAATACGTTTTAAAAAATCAAGATTATCTTCAACCACATTAAAACTTGCCAAATCAAGCGAAACTTTTAGTCCTTTTTGTTTAGCGATTTTTACGGCTTCTTCAATTAATTGATGATTTTGAACCAGATACCCTTCAATATGCAAATATTGATAATTATCAAACACATTTTTATCAATATCATTATCCGACAATTCTACCGCAGCTCCAAGATAAGTAGCAAAAGTTCTTTCGGAATCAGGTGATACTAAAGCAACTGCTTTCCCTGTAGGAGTATCACTTTTTAAAAGCAAGGGATTTATTCCGACACTTTTCATATCTTCAATAAAAAAATCACCCATATCATCATTGCCCACTTTACCAATAAATCCGGTTTCTATTCCTAGTTGAGCTAATCCGTGAATAGTATTTGCCGCTGAGCCTCCTGATGTTAATATCGGGTTATATTCTTTTATTTGTTCCATAATGCCGGCAGAAACAGTATCTTCAACCAGCTGCATACTGCCTTTGGGCAAATTTAACTTTTGTAACAAATCATCATTACTTAACTTGGTCATTATATCAACCAATGCATTTCCCAATCCTAAAACTTTATCCATTATTTTTGTTTTTCTTTTTTTATAATTTTATCAAGTGCTAAATAAGTTGAAATTTAGCTAAAACACAAAATAAGATAAATAATATTTTTTTTGAAACTCACAAAACACATTGTCTGTCAAGCTTGTAAAAGTATCTATACTTTTTTTTGAAAAATTTTTCCAAAAAAAGTTTGCAGATTAAAAATTAGCGAGTATTTTTGCATCGCAATTTTGAAAAACAACATTGTTTATCAGTAATTGTCATGCGTTCTTCCTCCTTAGCTCAGCTGGTTAGAGCACCTGACTGTTAATCAGGGGGTCCTAGGTTCAAGTCCTAGAGGGGGAGCAAAAAGCATCTATCACAACAGATGCTTTTTTTTTAATAGTTTTATTTAAAAAAATATTACTTTTGTAAAAATTTATAAGTTTGTTTAAACAAAAAATTAATAATTTGAATTTTTTTAATTTACCTACATACAAAAAGATTAATTATATTAATTTTTCATTAGCTGCATTATTTTTATTTTTTATATCTTTTAATCAAAAGATTTTACCTCCATTAATTGTATTGTGGATTTTATCTTTTATTGTAGAAATAATTTTTATAAAAAAAGAAAAAACCGAATTAAGCAAAAAAGAGATATTTTTATTATTAACCCCCGTTCTGTTTTTTCTTTCAAATGCAATTGGCTTTTTTTACAGCGACAATAAAACTGCTTCATTTTTAAATATACAAACTACACTTTCATTATTTATTTTTCCGTTAATTTTTATTTTTTCGAATAATTTATATAAAAAACACGGTAAAATATTACTTACTGCTTTTGTGGCAGGAAATATAATTTCAGCTATCATATGTTTATTATCTGCATTTAACGACTCATTTAAAACCATTGACGGTAGAGTAATATTTGATACTGTCGTGTATCCTGAATTTACACATGAATCATTTTTTACACAAATAAATTTAAGAGTGTCGGAGTTTTCGTATATGTATCTATCTCGGTTTATGCATCCGAGTTATTATGCTATGTATTTAAATACAGTAATTGTTATATTATATTATTTTTACCGACAAACATCAAACAAAATAGTAAAAACATTTTATATAACGGGAATTGTATTTTTTTACTTTATAATATATTTATTGGCATCAAGAGCCGGATTAATATCATTGTTCTTTCTTTTAATATCTTTAACAATTATTGAAATTAGGTTAAACAAACATTACATTTTAGTTCTTTTATTTTCGTTTACTTTAAGTTTCGGATTGTATAAAGCTATGTCGCAAGGGCAAATAAAAACAAATATAGCTCAAGTTCAGCAAAAAATAGAAGAATTTAAAACCAACGAAAAAGAAAACCTTGCTGAAATAAATGAAAACCTTACTGCAATAAATAAAAAACATGCTGAAATAAATAAAAATACCGCTGCGAGATTTATAATTTGGGAATGTGCCTTGCAAGCAATAAAAGACAATGTTGTTTTTGGTGTAGGTAACGGAGATATGCGTAATACGATGTGTGAAAAATATGTTGAAAATGATTATAATGACGGATTAAAACTAAAATTAGACCCGCATAATCAATTTTTAGCAACAATGCTTTCCGGAGGAATATTTTCGTTACTATCATTACTGTTAATGCTGGGTTGGGGATTTTTATATTCCATAAAAACAAGAAAATGTATTTTTAGCTTTTTTATCGCTATTTTCTCCTTTAATATATTAGTAGAGTCAATGTTAACAACAATTTCAGGAGTAGCTTTCTTTGCTTTTTTCTTCAGCTTTTTAATTGTTTATTCCCCAACAGTTTTTAAAAAGACAAATTAAATATCTTTCCTTATCATATAAATTACTTTCTTAGATTAAATCAGTAAGAAATATTTTTCTTGCTTAATTTTTAGACAAACAATTAAAATAGTCTTGTTTTTTAATTATTTTTACAAGAAAACAAATCTTATGAATAATACATTAAAATATATAATTGGTTTTTTTGGCATAGCCTTATTGTTTTATAGTTTATGGTATTTCAGAACAATAGTAACTTATATATTAATTTCGGCAGCCATTTCAATTGCAGGACAACCTATAATGCGAATACTTGATAAAGTTAAAATCAAAAAGTTTTCGTTATCAAACGGGATTAAAGCATTAATAACATTAATAACATTATGGTTTCTTTTTATTTCATTTTTTTCAGTAATAATACCGATAATAATCAGAGAAGCAAATATATTGTCGTCAATAGATGTATATTCTCTTTATCATCGTTTAGAACAACCATTGAATGATGTTTTTCTGTTTTTGAAAAAATACGGACTTTTTGAAAACAACGAATCTTTTGAGAGTTATCTTACTGCAAAAATGGCTTCACTGTTTAGTGCCGGACATATTTCAAATATAATTTCAGAACTAACAGGTGTTTTCGGCAATTTACTAATAGCATTTTTCTCAATATCTTTTATTTCATTCTTTTTTTTAAAAGAATCTTCACTTTTTACTTCAGGAATTTTATTGTTTGTTCCCGATAAACACACCGATGAAGTTAAACGAATATTAAAAACCATAGAACATTTACTGTCACGCTATATAATAGGTATAGCTTTAGAAGTTGTAATGGTAATGATACTGGTAACATTTGGGCTTTGGCTTAGCGGAATAGCATTTCAACATGCCATAGTATGCGGACTTTTAAGTGGTATTTTTAATATTATACCATATGTAGGACCTTGGTTGGGAGCAGGTTTCGGTATAATTATCGGTGTAGCAACCAACACTCATTTACAATTTCAAACAGAACTTTTGCCTTTGATTGGTTTTATGCTTTTAGTTTATGCATCAGTTCAACTTATTGATAATATTTTATTTCAACCTTTAATATATTCAAGCAGTGTAAATGCTAATCCGCTTGAAATCTTTTTGGTAATACTTGCAGCAGGATATATTGCAGGTATTTTAGGAATGATTTTAGCCATTCCTACATACACTGTATTGAGAGTAATTGCAAAAGAATTTTTCAGTAATTTTAAAGTTGTTAAAAAAATTACTGAGAATATTTAAATTTTTATTGTCTTGTTACTTCTATTTTTTTTATGTTTGTATAATTAATAGAAAATTGTAATATTATTTTTAACTAATGAACAAACTGCTCTTTTTGCTTACAATAATATTATTAATAATAACTCAAAGAAGTTATTCTCAGGCAATCTTTTCTATTAAAGGTAATTATTGTTATAACAGCACTCTTGAATTTATTGACGAAACAGTAATTGATGTTTCAAGCAGATTGTGGGATTTTGGCGATGGTAATACATCTACAGATAAAAATCCGACTTATGTTTATGCCGACACCGGAAATTATACTGTAACTCTCACAATTACAACTAATACAGGCAGTAGTTTTTCAACGACAAAAGATATTCGCATTTACCAAAATCCTATTGCAGGATTTATTACCGACTCTACAACATTTTTTTACTCCACATATTCTCGGATATTTATCGACACATCAACATATTTTAATACTCCTAACAGACGTATATGGGATTTTGGAGATTTAACTGATACTATTAACACCGGATTTGACTCTGTTCTTTATAAATATAAAGAAAAAGGCTCATACAATGTTTGGTTGAAAATTATTGACCAACACAATTGTGTTGACTCTACAAATGCAGTTGTAGAGATACACGACAGATATTATGTTCCCAATGTTTTTACGCCTAATGACGACAAAATAAATGACTTTTTTATAGTTACATCAAACGGTATAACTCTTTTTTCAATAGAAATATACAGCCGTTGGGGAAACCGAGTTTTTAAACGTTCAGGACACGAACAAATAGTATGGGACGGTAGAATGTCGGACGGTTCACTTGTAAAACCGGGCACATATTTTTATGTAATTACCGGCGAAAGCGGAAATATTACTTATGAACCCGAAACCGGTTATATTACTGTTTTTTATTAATTTAATCTATGATAAGTAACTTATCTTTTTTTAAAGATTTCAAAACTTTAAGTTTACACAGAAAAATTTATATCATCGGGTTTATGATAATGGTTCTCGGGCTGCCGTTATCAAGGTTTTTTATGAGCATATCTCAATTTATATTGTTAATAAATTGGTTGATAGAAGGTAATTTTAAAGAAAAATACAATCGCTTTGTAAAAAATAAAACAGGTATAATTTTACTGTTACTCCCTTTTATACATATAATTTGGTTGATAAATACAACAAATTTTCATTTCGCTGCTATTGACCTTAGAATTAAAATTCCTCTTTTATTATTAACTGTCATATTAGGCAGTATTGAGCCTCTAAACAACAAAGAAATAAAATGGATATTAAACACTTTTGTTTTTGCGGTTTTTGCGGCAACAATAGTAGGATTTGCTATTTTCACAGGCTTATACAAGGTTGAAAATTATAGTTTCAGAGCATTATCTCATTTTATATCTCACATTATTTTTTCTTTAATGTTAGTTTTAAGTCTGGTAATATTAATCTATAATTTAGATTATCAAAAATTGACAAAAAAACACATTACTTTAATCATATTACTAATAATTTGGTTAATGTTTTTTTTAGCTATAATACAATCAATTACCGGCTGGGTAGTTTTTCTGTTACTTTCATTATTTTTATTTGTAACCCATTTTCGAAAATTAGAATTAAAACCGGTAAAATTCATTGTATTAACTATTTTTACTTTAGTATTTACAATATCTTCAGGAATAATAATTAAAGTGATTCATGATTTTTACTTTGTTGAGACTGTCGGTTTTAAAAACCTCCCTACACACACTCCTTACGGTAATAAATATAAAAACGATACTCTTTCAATATTAAAAGAAAATGGTCATTTTATAAATGTTTTGGTATGCGAAAAAGAACTTTCGGAAACTTGGGATAAATTAAGTAAAATACCATACAAAACCGGTAAAGATTCAAACGGATACTCAATTAAAAGAACATTAATACGCTACTTAACATCAATGGGATTACCCAAGGATAAAAACGGACTTTTATCATTAGACAAAAAAGACATAGAGTTAATAGAAAAAGGATATTCAAGTATCATTTATAAAAAATACAATAAAACACCGTATATCAGGATTTATAAAGCCATGTGGGATTTAGATTACTATTACAAAACCGGTAATCCCAATAATAAGTCAATAGCACAAAGGATAGAATTTTATAAAGCTGCATTTTATATTATTAAAAACAATTTTTGGGTTGGAGTGGGAACAGGCGATATTAGAGATGCTTTTGCCCAATCATATATTGACTTGAAAAGCAAACTAATTCCCGAAAAACGATTTACCGTACATAATCAATACATTACTTTTTTTATCAAATTCGGTATCTTCGGATTTTTAATTAGTCTGTTCAGTATGCTATATCCGGGGTTTATAAAAAGCAAAAAAGGAGGAGTGCTGCTGCAAAGTTTTATGATTATAGCATTTGTAAGCATGCTTAGCGACAATATTCTTGAAATACAATCGGGTGTTACTTTCTATTCGCTTTTTTACAATCTTTTTCTTTTCAATAAAAAAGTATTTTAAAAATCATTTTGCAATATGACAAAGGTAAGTGCTGCAATTATTACTTTCAACGAAGAAATTATCATTGAAAAAACATTATCGAAACTCGATTGGTGCGATGAAATTGTAATTATTGATTCGGGAAGTACCGATAAAACTATTGAAATATGTAAAAAATACAATTGCAATATTTACCACAACGAATTTAAAGGTTTCGGACAACAAAAACAGATTGCTCTTGATAAATGCAAAAACAACTGGGTTTTGTCAATTGATGCCGACGAAGTATTGTCTGATGCATTAAGAGAAGAATTAATAAATACATTTAAGTCCGACAAAATAAAATACAATGGTTTTTATTTGCCGTTTGCCACTAACTATCTCGGCAAAACACTTAAATTTTGCGGTTTGCGTCACGAAAAGCATTTAAGGCTAATCAATAAAAATCATGCCCATTTTACTACTCCCAAGGTTCATGAAAGTATTATTGTTAAAGGTGATGTATCTAAAATGAAAAACAAGGTTATTCACTATACATACAGAAGTATTAGCCATCATTTGAGTAAAATGAATGCTTATACCGATAATGCAGCTTTAGAATATTTCAAGAAAAATAAAAAAATATCAAAATTTAAAACAATAATTAAATTTCCCGTGAGTTTTGTTAATGTTTATTTTATTAAAGGTGGTATCTTTGACGGCTATCAAGGATTTATGTGGTCGCTGTTTTCAGCATTTTACACTTCGCTGAAATATGCAAAATTGATAGAAAAAAAGGAACAGTAATAACCTTTGTAATTTGTGAAAACATGAACAATATCTGCTTTTTTAACAGTATAAAATTTTGGGGTGGCGGCGAAAAACTTCATCTCGAAAATGCTGTTGAGTTTAAGAAAAAAGGTTACAATGTAGTTGTTTTTTCAAACCCTGATTCACCCTTACGGGAAAAAGCAGACTCAGAAAATATCAAAACCGTTCCTGTTTCAATAAGTAACTTGTCTTTTTTAAATCCGTTTAAAATATTAAAACTCAAAAAAACTTATCGAAAAGAAAATATTGACACTGTTATATTTTCAGCTTCACAAGATTTAAAAGCCGGAGGCATTGCCGCAAAACTCGCCGGAGTAAAAAATATTGTATATATGAGAGGACTTGCTTCTCCGATAAAAGCAAGTTTTATAAACAAAATAATTTTTAAAAATATTCTTACCCATATTATTGCCAATTCCGACGAAACAAAAAGAATGATATTACAAAATCTGAATGAATATATTGATAGTAAGAAAATTAAAACTATTTATCACGGAATTAATATTAATGAAATAACAGATAATACAAGTATTCTTAAAGAAATTAAAGAGAAAAAACACGGCGTAATTTTAGGAAATGCCGGACGTCTCGACAATGGCAAAGGATTAAAAAAACTTGTCGCAACAGCAAAAAAACTTAAAGACAGAAATATTGATTTCACTCTGTTTATTGCCGGAACAGGCAAATTACACTCCGAATTACAAACCTTAATAAATAACTCGAATTTACAAAATTATGTTATTTTACTCGGATTTGTAAAAGAGATGGATAAATTTATGAATTCCATTGATATTTTTACTTTCTCATCGGAAAGTGAAGGATTCGGCTTTGTTATGGTTGAAGCAATGGTGCGTAAAGTGCCTGTTGTAGCTTTTAATATTACAAGTATTCCCGAAATTGTAGAAAATAATAAAACCGGTTTTACTGTTGATTATCCCAACTTAGATATGTTTGCCAATAAAATAATTTATTTAATAAATAACCCCGACATTAGAAAAAAAATGGGAGAAGAAGGACTTAAAACAGTAAAACATAAATTTATTTTATCTGATAAAATTACCGAAATAGAGAATTTTATTAAAACAGAATAGACTAACTACAAAAAAATTATGATTATAGCCATACTAATCCTTATCGTAGCTCTGTTAATTTATTTAACTCTGGAATACAGTCTGCTTATACCGCCTGTAAAAAACGGACTGCCGATATTAATGTATCATAAAATTTTACAAGACAAAAACGACGGGCTTACCGTATCAACAGATAAATTGGAAAAACATTTTCAATATTTACAAAAAAAAGGATATACCCCAATATCGTTTAAAGAGCTGCAAAAATTTCAAACAGGACAATTAAAACTCCCGAAAAAACCTATAATATTAACTTTTGACGACGGTTATCAAAATAATTATGACTTTGCATTGCCTTTATTACAAAAATTTAACTTTAAAGCAACAATATTTTTGCCTGTTTATTATATCGGGAAAGTTAACGAATGGGACAAAGAACACGACCCGATAATGAATTATGATACTATAAAAAAATGTTCCGAAACAGGCTTAATCGAATTCGGATTGCACTCTTACAAGCATCAATCATACAAAGAGATGACACTTAAAGAAATGAAAAACGATTTACAACAATGCATAACCAATTTAAACAAAAACAATATTGATTATGTAAAAGTGCTTGCTTATCCTTACGGAGCTTTCCCAAAAAAAAATATTGTTAAAAAAGAGAAGATGAAAGATATTTTTAAACAAACAAATATTACTTTTGCATTACGAATAAAAAACAGAATAAACAAGCTGCCGATTATCGATGTTTACGAAACTAAAAGAATAGATATTAAGGGAACTTACAGCTTTTTTGAATTTAAAACAAAAGTAAAAAAAGGCAGAACAAAAATGTTTTAAACAAAAAAATATTCTTTAATGCACAATTATATAAATCAAATATCAATACTTTTTAAACGATTAGGTTTAGTTGTATTAATTTATACAATCTGTCGCATACTGTTTATTGTCTTCAATAATCAATTATTTCCGGTTCACACCTTTAAAGATTTTACACTCATACTTATTTACGGATTAAAATTCGATTTGTCGGTAATATTTGCTACAAACAGCCTGTTTATAGCAGCATCATTGATGCCGTCAACTATTTTTTACAAAAAAAAATATCAAACATTTTTGGCAATATCATACATTCCCGTAAATATTATTGCAATAATTACAAACCTAAGTGACATTATTTATGTACGATTTACACTAAAACGCACAACATGGGATTTTATCAATATGTTTAGTGAAGATAAAAAAATGTTATCGTTGATACCACAATTTTTAACAGACTTTTGGTATGTTACAATTATAGGTGTATTTTTTATTTGGCTTATAATTCATCTCTTTTTTAAATTTTACAAAAGACATAAAGGATGCCTCTCACATTCATATCTTTGCATTATTGAGATATTTATTGCTATTTTATCAATTGCATTAGGAGTATTAATTGTTAGGGGCGGATTCCAATTGCGTCCCATAGGAATTATTACCGCATCAAAATATGTAAATAGTAATATGACACCGACAGTGCTCAATACTCCTTTTACTTTAATGAAATCAGTAGGAAAGCAGCCTCTTAAAACATTACACTATTTTAATTCACAAGAGGAAATGCAGAAATATTACAATCCTGTTCATAATCCCGAAAAACAACAAAAATTTAAACATCTGAATATTGTTGTCATCATTATGGAGAGTTTGAGCAAAGAGCATATAGGAACTTTAAATACCAATGTTAAAAATTATAAAGGTTTTACACCTTTCCTCGATAGCCTTATTTCTCATTCGTTTGTTTGCACACATGCTTACGCAAACGGTAAAACATCAATAAAAGGAATTCCCTCGGTAGTAGCTTCATTTCCCACATTAATGGAAAATTCTTTTGTGTCGTCAATATATTCATCAAACAAAGTTACAAGTCTTGCTTCGTTGCTTGACACAAAAGGATATGAAACGGCTTTTTTTCACGGAGGACACAACGGCACAATGGGGTTCGACCAATTTGCAAAAATTGCAGGTTTTAATAAATATTACGGAAAAAACGAATATAATAACGATGCCGATTACGATGGCAAATGGGGTATTTTTGATGAACCTTTTTTTCAATATTTTGCAAATACTTTAAATACTTTTAATCAACCTTTCTTTGCTGCTATTTTTTCTCTTTCGGCTCATCATCCTTACACAATACCCGATAAACACAAAAACAAATTTCGTAAAGGCAAAATAAAAATTCAAGAATGTATTATGTATTCCGATTATGCACTAAAAGAATTTTTTGATACTGCAAAAAAACAAAATTGGTATAATAATACACTATTTGTAATTACCGCCGACCATTGTTCCGAAGTTGCCATGAAAAAATACAATACCGACAGTGGCAGATATGCTGTTCCCATAATCTATTATATGCCGGCTGACACCTGTTTACAAGGAATTTATAAAAATACTACTCAACAAATTGACATTCTTCCTTCCATATTGGATTATATTAATTTCGATAAAAAATATTTTTCATTCGGACAAAGTATTTTTAAAACAAATGCCTTTAACTTTTCTGTTAGCTATTTAAACTATACCCATCAATTTATTTTCAATAATACAGTTGTTAAAGTAAATAATCAGGGAACTTATTCAATAAAAAAAATCAATGCCGAAATGCCATCAATTAATGCCGATAGTTTAAAGACTTTTACACAAGCATTTAATCAAACATATAATAATTGCATAATAAATAATTGTATGTATATAAAAAAATAGTTTATGCATATTTATACAACACTTTGATTTTTAGACAAATAACATGTGGGTTCTGTTGCTGTTTAACTATTTATAAATTAATAAACACATGCATTCACAGCTAAAAATTTAACCCAAACTATTGTAAAAAAAATTTGAAATATCATTCAATACCAAACTCTTCGGCTAATGTTTCCAAAGCAAATTGTTTATCTTTTTTCAACTGTATTCTAAGTGCCTCTACCGAATCAAAAAGAAATTCATTGCGTAACTTTCTGATGATATTTATTTTAATATACTCATCGTAAAGATTACCTTTAAAATCAAACAGATGAGCTTCAATAACAGGCTTTCGGGTATCCGCATCAACAGTAGGTCGAACACCTATATTCATCATTCCTTTATATTTAATTCCATTATACTCAACAGTAATGGCATAAACACCGTTTCCGGGAATAAACTTGTTTTCGGGAGGTTGAATATTTGCCGTCGGAAAACCCAATTTATTTCCCAACCGTTGTCCATGCACAACTTTCCCCGACAAAATATACGGATAGCCCAGTATTTTTGATGCTTCAAATAATTTACCCCGAGTAAGAAGATTGCGAATATTGGTTGAACTTATTTTTTCATCCGAAAATTTCAACTCTTCATGGCGAATAATATTAAAATTGTATTTTGCACCCAACTCTGCCAACCGCTCATAACTACCCTCTTTGTCTTTTCCCACTGCATTGTCGTAACCCGACAACATTGTATTAATATGCAGTTTGTCAACCAATATGGTTTTTACAAATTCATCATACGAGAGTTTTGAAAATTCAACTGTAAAAGGAAAAATAATAAGATGCTTAATTCCTGCTTCCTCAATCAGTTCGATTTTTTCCTCAATAGTTGTAAGCAATACAAATTCCTTTTCGGGATGCAATACCCTTACGGGATGCGGATGAAACGTAAAAACAACACTTTCACCGGCAACCTTACCGGCAATATCATTAAGTTGGTTTAATACAAATTTATGCCCAAGATGCACACCATCAAAAGACCCGATGGTTATCACCGGATTTTTAACATTAAAACTTGATATGTCTGTCCAAACTTTCAAACGAAAATTTATTTTGTTGTGCAAAAGTATAAAAATTGCAATAGTAGAAACATAAAAACGTGTCTTTTTCAATAATAATGCAATGAGTTGAAAGTTTGTAAAGTTGAAAGTTTATAAAGTTAAAAGTAGGTGTCAATTCTCTAATGTCTAGTTTCTAACTTCTAATGTCCAGCATCTAATATCTAACCTCTAACGTCTATAAATCAGTGCCCCCCTTCGCTTCTTCGTGTCTTTGCGGTAAAAAATCTTAATTTCCTACCCTCTTAATTTTCTTAACAACTTAATGTTAAAAAACCTTGAATATTTAGTTATCTGTTAAAATAACAGTAGAATCTTTCAATTTAATTTTACTATATTTGAATTATCTATAAAAATTATAACTAAATCATTTGACATCGTGAAATTAGACAATGCAAAACGAGCCGGAAGAATACGTCTGTTTTATATGCTTATACCTCTGTTAGTTGTAATAGCAGCGGGAGTTACTTATCTTGTATATGACGTTAAAGATTTGTTGTATATGATGTATGCCTTTATTGTTTTGGTAATATTTTTTATCATAATGGGCATTTTCAGATTTAATTATATTGTTTTTTATGCAGGACCCGATAAAATAAGAGTTCGTTTTAAATCTCTTACACCGTTTAATTCACCCAGTAATTCGGTAGTTATAAAAATAGAAGATTTTCATTCTTACGAAATAAAAACCTCTCTAATGGGTTATAAAAAAGTATTAATACTTTTCCAAAAAACACCAAGCGGATTGGCAAAATATCCCGGAATAGGATTTAGTGCATTAACCGATGCCGAAATTGAAAAAATAAAAAAAGCTCTTGATTTAGCCTTACTTATCAATAAATCAAAAAAGTAAATTTTGAATAATCAGCAACATCTTCGAGATTATTTGGCTTTATGGTCAATATCGGGTATCGGCAGTATGACAGCCCGAAAACTTATTGCATACGCAGGTAGTGCTGCCAATGTGCTTAATCTGAAAAGAAAAGAGCTGATAAAAATCCCCGGAGTCGGCGAAAAAGTGATAACAGCAATAGCATCAATTGATTTTTACAAATTAGCCGATAAAGAATTGGAATTTGCAAGCAAATACAATATAAAAATTACCACTCTGTTTGATAACGATTATCCTTACCGTTTAAAACAATGCGAAGATGCTCCTCTGGTAATTTTCAGCAAGGGCAAACCGATAGACGACAACAAAAAATATATTTCGATAGTTGGCACACGCGAAGCCACAGAATACGGGAAATCATTTTGCAACAAATTTATTTCCTCACTTAAAGAGAGAGGACACGATATTGTTATTGTAAGCGGATTGGCTTTTGGTATTGACATTGCAGCTCACAAAACTGCTTTAAAAAATAATATCCCAACCTACGGAGTTCTTGCTCACGGACTTGATACCATTTACCCTTCGCAACACAGAGATGTTGCCGCAAAAATGTTGACCGAAGGTGGTTTAATAACCGAATTTATGCATGGAATGTTTGCCGACAAAGGTAATTTTGTTCGTCGCAACAGAGTAATTGCCGGCTTATGCGATGCTACTATTGTAGTAGAAAGCGATATTCGCGGCGGAGCACTTATTACTGCCGAACTGGCAAATTCATACAATCGCGATGTATTTGCCGTGCCGGGCAAAATTAACGATAAATATTCGTCGGGAACAAATAAGCTGATAAAAATTAATAAAGCAGCCTTAATAGAATCAGTGGACGACCTTGAATATATTATGGATTGGCAACCGAAAAACAAAATTGTTCAAAAGCAACTGTTTGTAGAACTTTCCGAAGATGAAAAAATAATAATGACCCTTTTCGAAAAAAACCAAGAACTTAATATCGATATTATTTGTCGGGAATCGGGATTTACAATATCAAAAACATCATCAATACTTTTAAATTTAGAGTTTCAAGGAATTATTAAAAGTTTACCCGGTAAAATTTATTGTAAAGAACAATGATACAGTGAATTGAAAGTTGAAAGTGTCTAATCTTTTAAATCATATAAATCTGTGGTTAAAAAACATTCACGTCATTTCAAACGATAGTGAGAAATCCCTTTGCGTCTTTGCGTCTTTGCATGAGATAAAGCAAAGAGTTGAAAGTTGTTTTGAAAAATTCTTAATTCTCTAACCTCTTAATTTTCTTAAACCCTTAATGTTTCAAAAACTTAATGTTTAATAAGCACCTTAATGTTTCAAAAAAAACAACTCTGCTATTTAACATATTTCTACTGCTTGTGTTTTAGTCTTATTATCAATAAATTTAGCATAAACAAATAAACTCTAAACATAAATTTATTTACTTATGATTAACATAAACCGCTATTGTCGGCTCCCTATCGGCAAGTAAACAGTTGAACAGAATATTTCTGTATCAGCAAGGGATAATTCGGCACAATTGCCGTAACAAAATCAGTTAATTCAACCAAAATTTATTTATCAATTTTTTAATTAAAAATTTATGAAAAAATCGTTTAAACTAATGCTTATTGGCATTATTATTGCTGGGGGGGTAGCATACTAACCTCTTGCGAAAAAGACCAAACCGAGACCCAAAAAACCTACGAAACAACAGGTGATTTTGCAAACATCGAAAAACAAATCAAAGAGTTTAAAACCACAATGACCGACAAACACAAATCGGGCGAAGTAATAGAACTGAAACAAGCCGTATGGATGATGGAAGCTACATTTAACTACTATCACGGATTTACAGGCGAAGATTATCTTACTATGGTAACCGACACTGCGTATATTCCTGTAAATTATACAGGCTTTGATAATGTTCCTGTTGATGAACTGCAACAAATTTACAAACAGGTAAATAATGCTATTTACTATAGCTTTGTAAATTATAAAGGCGAGAATAAAAAACCTTATCTTTTCGACCTTGAACTGCAAGCAACACCGCAAGGTAGCCAAATAGCCGTTTATACCACAGAGGGAAGCGTAAATACACAAAAAGGAGCTAAAGGAATAAAAGCAACATATCCATTTAATAGTACAGATTATTGGCATCCTGCATATAGATATGGTAAATGTGGAGATTATGTAGGTGAATATAGCGGGAAACGTGATGCCGGAACAGAATGGACAAATGCTATTTATAAAAAACACAAACCAAATGGTTTATATCATTTTGTTGATATTGATGATGAAACAGGTTCCGGTCAAGATGTAACATATAATGAATATCCTTATGATGTTCCGTTTGCATATTGTGAAGATTATCGTCTTTATGTGGGAATATTGGAGTGTTTAACCCCTGAAATGATGAGTTTTTATTATCATCAACTTGATTATATTGTAAAAGATAAATGCCCACAAGGGAAAAGATTGGCAACAATAAATGTAAAACCTTGGTGGAATAATTACAGTGAACCTAAACGCTATCAAACAAGTATTAAACAACTAAGATATGGTATTCCTGTATCATATGCAGCAGAAGCCAAACCTTGTTACCCATCAGAAATACCGTAAAATATATTAAACCTAACAGGTTTTAAAAACCTGTTAGGTTTGTAAAATAATAAAACAATAATATTATGAAAAATTTACTATTATTAATATTACTAATTCCCTTTGTAGTAAATGCACAAACATTTGAAAAAATCATTAATTTTAATGCTGATATTATTCGTTCTGATATTTGTGAAATAGAAAATGGTTATTTATTATCATTTCAATTACGTGATGATTATAATGTTAAAGTTAAATCAAAAATATTAAAACTTAACTATTACGGAGATTTAATATCTATTGTCGATTTTAATAATTATTATACGGAAAGTATTTTGCGAATTACAGATAATAAAGATAATACATATTCAGCGTTTGGTTTTTTTAGTGAGGATAAAGATTCATTAATAAAAATCATTTATTATAGGTTGGGTAAAAATCTAGAAATTATTAATAAAAAAACATTTAATACAACTGTTTATTTGTCTGATATAAAAGATTTTGGTTATATTCATACCAGTATTTATTGTAATAATAATATTATATTCTCTTTAAGTATAAACTCTTCTAATGGATTAACATATTTTCTAGAAATCACTAAGAATGGCGAACTAATTAAATATAAAAATATTCAGTATAGAGAAATATTTTCAATCTCATTAAATACAAATAAAAAAGGAGGTTATTATTTTTTTAATGATGATGGAGTTTTTGAATTGGACAGTAACTTTGAAATTATTAGATATTTTGCATATAGTAAAATAAATTTTGTTGTTGATTATATTGAAGGTGTAAGTTACGATTTATCTTATACATCAAATCCCATATGGGAAAATGATTCGGTATTAACCATGGGATTTGGTTATGTAGGAGTTTCCTATCGTCTAGGAATATTAAAAACATTACGGTTAGAAAGTGCTATTACTGATACAGTTTATAATACTGTCAGCAATCAGGAATTACCCGGTTCTTATAATTTTTTCGATACATCCGGAAATTATTATTATTTGGGGTCAAGCACAAAATTTGAATGGAACCCTTATGAATATTTAGTACCGAATGAAATACGTATTCGTAAAGTAAATAAAAACGATTTATCAATAAAATGGGATAAGGTTTATGATGTTGATTCCACCTCAAATTATGCATATAATCTTATAGCTACCAAAGACGGAGGATGTATTCTTGTGGGTAAGTCGGATGATTTAAGAGACCCCGCAGTAAGAAGAGATTTGTATATTTTAAAGGTAGATTCTTTGGGTAATTATAAACATCCTAATTCAATAATCACACAAAAGCCTGATAAAACCATTACTGTTTATCCTAATCCGGGAAGTGATTATATAGATATTAAGATACCGGTAAAAATGAATGATAATGCAACATTTGAACTATATAGCATTTCCGGACGCAAAATTTTAACAAGTATATTAAAAACAGAAAATACAACAATATTATTACCTGATAATTTACAACAGGGAATATACTTTTACCGAATTACATCCAAAAACAAAGTTTTAAGCAAAGGAAAGTGGGTGAAGGAGTAATGATACAGTGAATTGAAAGTTGAAAGTTTGTAAAGTTGAAAGTTAAACGGAGCTTAGTTTACTCCGAATTTATTTCGGAAAGCGGAGTCGAAGGCGGGGTAGCAACAGAATTGAAAGTTAAAAGTTAAAAAAACTTCGTATCTTCGTATCTTTGCGGTAAACATCTTAACTATCTAACTCCTTAATTCCCTGTATTTCTTAATGTTTCAAAAATAGGTTGAACGTAACAAAACTCTTATAATCCTTATATAGTTCAATAATGATATAATGCGATAATTAATTTGAATAAACTTAATAAATTACCATAAAAAATAATTAAACCTAACAGGTTTTAAAAACCTGTTAGGTTTGTAAAAACTTTAATTATGGAAAAAATACTTTTTAGGATAGTGTCTTTTTAACTTTTCAATTAAACCGTTACTTTTGCGTTTTCGGTAACATACTTTGCAATAAAATCACCCACATCGGTTGTTCCTACCGGATTACCGGTATTAATATCGCTTGTTGTTACTCCGCTTTCGAGAGCAGCAGTAACCGCATCTTCCACAATTTTGGCAGCATCGGCATATCCAATGTATTGCAACAACATAGCAGCAGAAAGAATTGTAGCCACAGGATTCGCCGTATTTTGTCCGGCAGCTTGCGGATACGAACCGTGAGAAGGCTCAAACAGTGCGGTTTTTTCACCATACGATGCCGAAGGCAACATTCCCAATGAACCTGTTATCACCGATGCTTCGTCGGATAAAATATCTCCGAACATATTTTCGGTAACAATTACACTAAATTGCGAAGGATTAAGAATAATTTGCATTGCGGCATTATCAATAAACTGATATTCGAGTGTTACTTCGGGATACTCTTTATTCATTTCGGTAACCGTTTCACGCCACAATCGCGATGTTTCCAATACATTTGCCTTGTCGGCAAGCAAAAGCTTTTTATTGCGACGCATTGCCTCTTCGTAAGCAAGTTTTGCTATACGTCTGATTTCCGAAACAGAATAACGACAATCGTCAAAGGCGGTTTGTCCGCTGTCGGTTCTGCCTTTTTCGCCAAAATAGATACCGCCAGTAAGTTCTCTGAAAATAACAAAATCGGTTCCTGCCACCACCTTTTCTTTAAGCGGCGAAAGATGTTTTATTGCATTATAAGTTTTTACAGGGCGAATATTACAATACAGTTGCATTGCTTTTCTTATTCCCAACAATCCCATTTCGGGACGGCGGTCGGGGTCTTTTTCGCCATCAAGTTCGGGCACACCGACAGCTCCAAGTAATATTGCATCGCTTTTTTCGGCTTTTTGTATTGTCTCTTCAGGCAAAGGTTTCCCTTGCCCGTAAATAGCTTTTGCACCTATTAATCCGTAGTCGAAATTAAGTTCAAAATTATATGCTTTTGCCGCCGCTTTCATCACTTTTACGGCTTCGTTTGTAATTTCAGGTCCTATTCCGTCGCCTTGCAACACTAAAATATTTCTCATTATTATAATTTTTGTTTTTTACAATATAATACACTTGACATGACACTATACATTCTAACTGTATTTACATAAATTTTGAGATAGCATCAATATACGCCTCAACACTTGCGGTTAAAATATTTGTATTAGCCGAGAATCCGGTATAGATATTTTTATTGTATTTAACCTGAACATGCACCTTTCCAATATCGTCGCTACCGCGTGTAATTGCCTGAATAAGAAACTCTTCGAGATGCAAATTCTTTTTCACCACTTGTCTTATTGCATTAAACGAAGCGTCAACAGGTCCGTTTCCTTCGGCTGTTGCCGATTTTACTTCACCATTAACATTTAACCTTACCGTAGCCATTGTTTCCGGCAATGTTCCTGTTGCTACATGCAAGTAATCAAGTTTCAACTGCCTTCTTTTTTTTCGGTTTACATCAATTAAAACTTCCAAATCTCTGTCGCTGATTTGTTTTTTTCTGTCGGCAAGTTCAAGAAAACGCTTGTAAATATCATCCAAATCACCGTTTACCGGTGTGTAACCTATTAATTCGAGGCGATGTTTAAGAGCTGCCCTGCCGCTTCGTGCAGTAAGAATAATTTCCGATTCGTTAACACCCACATCTTTGGGGTCGATAATTTCATAATTTTCGCGATTTTTTATTACACCATCCTGATGAATACCCGATGAATGAGCAAACGCATTTTTACCTACAATTGCCTTGTTGGGCTGAACAGGCATATTCATCAATGAAGAAACCATTCGGCTTGTCTTCATTATTTTTTTTGTTTTTATTGAGGTTGTTAAATTTAATTCTTTATGACTTTTTAAAATCATAACAATTTCTTCGAGCGAAGTATTTCCTGCTCTTTCACCAATTCCGTTAAGGGTAACCTCAACCTGACGAGCACCGTTTAAAACTCCCGAAATAGTATTTGCGGTAGCCATTCCAAGATCGTTATGGCAATGTGTGGCAATTATTGCTTTATCAATGTTAGGCACATTGTTCATCAGATAAGCAATTTTTTCGCCAAATTCGTGGGGCAAACAATAACCTGTGGTGTCGGGAATATTTACTACGGTAGCTCCTGCCTTGATAACCGCTTCGGTTACTTTTGCAAGAAACTCATTATCGGAACGACCTGCATCTTCAGCATAAAACTCCACATCGTCAACAAATTTGCGAGCATAAGTTACCGCCTCTATTGCACGGCGAATAATTTCATCTTCGTTAGTTCGCAATTTATGATAAATATGATAATACGAAGTGCCGATTCCTGTATGTATTCTACCGTGTTTGGCAAATTTCAAAGCATCGCCTGCTACTTCAATATCTTGTTTTACGGCTCGTGTCAGTGCACAAATAGTAGGGCGTTCCACTGCTTTTGATATTTCAACCACAGAGTTAAAATCGCCCGGGCTTGAAATGGGAAATCCCGCCTCGATAATATCAACGCCAAGCTCTTCGAGAGCTTTTGCCACTTCAATTTTTTCAATAGTATTTAACTGACAACCCGGAACCTGTTCTCCGTCACGCAGTGTGGTATCAAAAATGTAGATTTTTCCCGATGACATAATGTTGTTATTTTTGTGATTATAAAATTTTTGAGAAATGAGTTATTGATAAATCGGAAATTATATTTTTACGGAAGTATCAACATCTTCAAAAATAGTTTTCAGTTTTTGAATATCCTTTTCTGATTGCCTTTTCGAGAAACTTACAGGAATGGTTTTATCAAATTTTCTTTGTGATGTTTCAATAATGTTAATATTGCGTTCTTCCAAAAAGTTAAGTAAATCATTTGCCAATTCAGGATTTTTACGAATCTCATCATTTAAAATTTCCATCATTAAATTAATGGTAAAAAGTGTCAAACGATTCTCTTGTTTTTGTGTGTAAGTTTGCATCATAATTTATTTTTTTAATTTTGATACATCAAAAATATGTTGCATGATAATTTTAAAAAAATTAATAAATTGCCACTCTACACTTTTCAAACTGTAAGTAAAAAGATAACTATTATTGATTTTCAATATATTGAGTAGCATATTTAGTTAAAAGATATACAATGGCAAGACAACAAACTGATGATATATTCAGATTAATAAAATCGCTTTCGAAAGCGGAAAAACGTAATTTTAAACTTTATGTAAAGCGGCTTGGCGACAACGAAAACATGAAGTTTATTAAGTTGTTTACTGTTATCGAAAAACAAAAAGAATATAACGAAGAAGATATTTTGCGAAAAACACCCGAAATAAAACCTTCTCAGTTACCGAATTTAAAATCGAATCTTTATAAAAATTTACTGCAAAGTTTAAGGCTTACCGCTCAACAATATGACATTGAAATAATGCTAAGGCAACAAATTGATTTTGCCAAAATACTGTATAACAGGGGGTTGTATAAACAGAGTTTAACTATTCTTGAAAAGGCAAAATCAACGGCACACAAATACCGTATGGAGTTGTTGTGTTTTGAAATAGTGGAGTTTGTAAAATTTATTGAGTCGCAATACATTACACGAAGCATTGAAACAAGAGCCGATGAAGTGTCAAAAGAGTCGCAGCAGATAAATTCACAATTGACACTATCGGGAGCATTATCAAATTTATCGATAAAACTTTACGGCTTTTTTCTGAAAAACGGTTATGTTCGCAGCGAAGAAGACCAAATAAAAATTACTGACTATTTTCACGAAAATATGCCGGCTTTTAACCTTAGTTCGCTGGGATTTATGGAGCGGTTAAATCTTTATCAATCACAAGTATGGTATTATTTGATTGTGCAGGATTTTTTAATGGTTTACCGCTATTCGCTGAAATGGGTTGAGCTTTTTAAAGAATATCCTGAAACCATTGCGGCAAAAACCGATATGTATATCAAAGGAATGGCAAATATGCTTGACGGATTGTATTTTGCCGGCGATTTTACAAGGTTTAAAAAAACTCTCAACGAGTTTGAAAACTTTAAAGATTCTGTTGATTTTACAATGACAAAAAATGTTGAGTTACTGTATTATCATCATCTTTACACTCATATTATCAACAAACATTTTATGAAAGGCACTTTTAGTGCAGGGTGTGTAAGGATTCCCGAGATTGTGGAATTTATTGACAGCAATAAAATTTATATCGACAATCACAATATATTGGTATTTTACTATAAAATAGCTTGTCTGTATTTTGGTGCCGACGACTATAAAAACACTGTTAAGTATCTAAACTTGGTTATTAATTACAAAGACCCCGAACTACGTTCCGATATACACTGTTTTGCACGAATACTCAATCTTATCACCCATTTTGAAATGAAAAATTACGATTTGATAGAGTATCTTGTAAAAAATACATACCGCTTTTTGTCGAAAATGAAAGATTTGCACAGAGCACAAAAAGAAGTTTTGTTCTTTTTGCGTAAACTACCCGACACTCCGCCCGAAAATCTTAATCAAGCATTTGAAAATCTTTTAGTTACTCTAAAAAAATTACAAAAAGACCCATACGAAAAACGCCCTTTTTTATATCTTGATATTATTTCGTGGTTAGAGAGTAAAATCAGCAATATTCCTGTTCAAAAAGTTATCCAAAATAAACATTTAAACAGATTACATAATTAACTTTTGCCGATAAATTCAATATAATAAAGTCATTTGCTATTTTATTATGTATTCAAAATATTCACTAATCCACATTATCATGTAAAAAAGAATTTTCATTTTTAATTTTTATATTCCCGTTCTCATCATCCGATAGTGAAAATCGGGAAATTTCTTTTTCTTGATTCTCAATCTCTTCCATTTCATCGAGTTCAATATTTTTTCGTTTAAAAGCAGGGATATTTTCAAGTTCGTCAATATCATTAATATTATTATACGATACTTCGGGTTTTTTTATTTTTTTTATATTCAAATTTTCAGGTTCCACTTCGGGTATTATGTCCAAATTAAGCTGTGTGGCATCTTCCTTTTTTTCACCATTTTCAGCAGAAGAAGAAAACAACTCAAAACGTTCAAGGGTGTTATCTTCATTATTGTTGGTGTCATCCGATAAAGTTGTATCTTCCTGATTCCCCGATTTATCGATAACAACAAAAGGAATATCATCGGTAGGTTCTTTTTGTTCCGTAAAAACTTTATTATCTGTTTTATCGTCAACAAGAGAAATTTTCTCAATATCATTTTCTTTATTATCGTCGAGTTCGGGAACGCTATCGTTTTTGAAACCTGTTGCAATAATTGTTATATTCAACTCTTCATCCAACGAATCATCAAGAGTATTACCCCATATTATGTCAGCATTCATACCGGCAGCCTCTTGAATATAGTCGGTTATTTGTTCTATTTCGTCCATTTTTACCTCATGCGAAGTAGCCGAAGCAATATTGAGCAAAATATTTTTAGCTCCTCTTATGTCGTTGTTGTTAAGCAGCGGTGAACTAAGAGCCTCTTCGATAGCATTAATTGCACGATTGTCGCCCGATGCTGTTGCCGAACCCATAAGAGCAACACCACTGTTTGACATTACTGTATAAACATCGGCAAAATCAACATTAACAAATCCGTGAACTGTTATTATTTCAGCAATGCCTTTTGCAGCAATAGCCAATACATCGTCGGCTTTTCCGAATGCTTGCGAAAGTGGTAAGTCGCCATGCATCTCACGAAGTTTCTCATTATTTATAACCAACAGAGCATCAACATATTTACGCATTTCGTTTAATCCGTCAATTGCTTGATTTGTTCTTCGTTTTCCCTCAAAACGAAAAGGAAGAGTAACAATGCCAACAGTTAAAATTCCGAGTTCTTTGGCTTCTTCGGCAATTACGGGTGCAGCTCCCGTTCCTGTTCCTCCGCCCATACCTGCGGTAATAAATACCATTTGAGTATTGTGCGATAATATTTCCGTTATTTTATCGATACTTTCAATGGCTGCTTGTCTGCCTTGTTCGGGTTTATTACCGGCTCCGCGTCCGTGAGTAAGATTTTCGCCCAACTGAATTTTTACGGGTATTTCACTCTTATCAAGAGCCTGAGCATCGGTATTGCAAATAATAAAATCCACATCGGTAATACCCTGACGGAACATGTGATTTACAGCATTTCCGCCACCTCCGCCAACACCTATAACCTTAATTATAGAGCTTTTGTTAGGCGGTAAATCAAAATTCATTAAATCTGCTGACATAATATTTAATTTTTTGTTATTTATAACTCACTATTTGTTGCGGTATCTTACATTTTTTGGTCGTTAACATCAAAAAAATCACTCAAATTATTAAAAAGTCCCGAAAGAATACCTTGCTTTTCAGGCTTTTGTTCCTTATTATCAGGTTTCTCTTTTTGCTTTCCGGTATCGGTTATTTTTTCTTCTTTTTGAACAAACACTTCAACACAATTATTATTTTTATCGGCAAGTCCCATCATCATTAATCCTATTGCCGTTGAATAAATAGGTTGATTTATCTCTTTAATTATTTCACTTTGAATATTTTGGTTAGGGTATCCGATACGCACTTCCATACCTGTTTTGTAAGCAACAAGTTGTCGTAAATTTTTGATAAGCGAACCACCACCTGTTAAAACAATACCTGCACCAAGTTCATCAAGCATTCCCGACGACTCAATTTGAAAATATGCCTGAGCAATAATTTCTTCCATTCGACTTTGAATAATATGGGCAAGATTTTTAAACGATATTTCTTTTGGCGGTCTGCCACTTAATCCGGGAATTGTAACAACTTTGTTTTCCAACTCTTTGTCGGCAAGCGACGAACCGTATTTTACTTTTAATTGTTCGGCATATCGTTCAAGAATACCACATCCTTGTTTAATATCTTGCGTAACTATATTTCCCCCGAAAGGGATAACAGCCGTATGGCGAATAATTCCGTTTGTAAAAACCGCCACATCGGTGGTTCCACCGCCAATATCAACCAAAGCCACACCAAGTTCTTTTTCGTCTTCGGTAAGCACAGCTTCCGACGATGCCAATGGTTCAAGAATCAGGCTTTTAACATTTATTCCCGAACGATTTATACATTTTTTAATGTTATTGGCATAGGTTGTTTGACCTATAACAATATGAAAATTTGCAGCTATTCTTTTGCCAAACATTCCTACGGGGTCTTTCACTCCGTCTTCGTTGTCAACACTAAAATTTTGCGGCAACACATGAAGAATCTCCTCTCCCACATCGATGGGTATTTTGTGCATATCGTCAATAAGAGCTTTAACATCCTCTTTTGAGATTTCAACATCATATGCATCTCTGTTCATGTAACCACTGTTTCTCATGCTTCGGATATGCTGTCCTGCTATTCCCACATAAGCATCGGTAATTCGCAATCCGGCTTGCTCTTGTGCCTGTTTTACAGCCAAATTAATAGCATTTACCGTTTGCTCAATATTCAATACCACTCCTCTTTTTACACCTGTTGACGGAGTATTTCCGTATCCTAAAATTTCAATCTTTCCGTTTACATCTTTTTTACCGATTATAGCTACTATTTTTGTAGTACCTATATCTATTGCTGCAACAATCTTTTCTTTTGGGTTCATAATCACTTATTTTTTATACAAATAACCTGATTTTCGTATTTTAAATTTATTATTTTATACTTATTCCATCCTGCTTTGGGCAATCCTTGCTCATAAAGAGCTTTCAGATTGCGAAATTTTGTTTTGTAATTTTTTATATCGCCAAACTCAATTTTTTGAGACCCTATTCGCGGTATTAAAATATATTCACCGTTTTGTTTTACATATATCTGCTCAATTTGCGATTTCCAAAATTTATTGTTGTAAATAAAACTTGCCATTTTATTCAAATTGTTCAAAACAACATTTTTATTTGTATCTCTACTGCCAATAAGTTTTTTTTGTTTGGCAAGCAATTTTGTAAAATTCAAATTTATGTGTCCCGATGCAATCAAAACATTTGCCGAATATTTTGTTGACAACGGCATTATTTTTCCTTGTTCATCAATATAAAAACTTTCGTTTTTATTGTTGATAATGCGTAAAACAGGTGTCCGCTGATTAATGCTTATTTTTACTATTCCGTTAATAGTGCTGTAAATATTTACACTCTTTACGGAAGGGTGCATCAACAACAAATTTTCAAGTTTATTTTCGTCAATATCGCCTATGTTTTCACCAACAAGTTTTACTCCTTTATCGTGCAATAATGTGAGTATATCCTCTTTTTCGATAAAAAAATTGTTTGACCTGTTGGGAATATCAATAATCACTTTTGAACATTTTACATTGTGCGTTTGTGCTCCAATCAACGGAAGCATTACGGCAACGTAAAACATTATCAATATCCACGGTAATATTTTTTTTATTTTCTTCACTTATTTTAAATTTTCTTTTTATAAATATTTCTCTGTCAATACATTTTTAATTTTATACACAA